>ENA-UEOI01002390-UEOI01002390.1-human-gut-metagenome-genome-assembly--contig:-NODE-2390-length-13312-cov-5.773782_pt1 | contig 13312 bp, 10 predicted proteins | sample MGYA00242883_ERZ507882 | MGnify/ENA primary metagenome ERZ507882 (study PRJEB26167, sample SAMN06115502) | human gut metagenome | host: Homo sapiens | place: China:Chongqing | collected 2015-07-29... | reverse complement strand
GCATATCTGCCAACATATCCAGCAACGCATCCTCGCGGATGGTCACGCCGGGGCAGGCATCCTTGCTGATTCGGCTCCTGCTCAGACAATGGTAGAAGTACACATCGTCGGACTTCTTACGGATGTTTCTCTGCCGGTGCAGGCTGCCGCCGCAATGGGCGCAGAACACCTTGCCTTTGAGCAAATTCGGTGTGTATGCGTTGATCTCCCGCGCCTTGGCGCGGCTGGCGGTCTGATTGAGAATTTCCTGCACCGCCGCGAACTGTTCCCGGCTGATGATGGCCTCATGGGTGTCCCGCACCACCGTCCATTCCTCGGCATCAGCCTTGACCTGCCGGTGATCCACGGTTTTGGTCTGCCCCTGAACGAGATCTCCGGTGTAGACCTCGGAGCGGAGAATGACGCCGACCGTTCGGGTCTGCCACTTGCCGCTGCCGAGCAAATTTTCGTGGGTGATCTTTCCCTGCATCTTCTTGTAGTGGCTGGGGGTGAGGATGCCAGCCTCGTTCAGCCGCACGGCGATGGTATTCAGGCCAGCGCCCTCGGAAGCCCAACGAAACATCCGCTGCACCACGACGGCGGCAACGGGGTCGATGATAAGCTGGTGGCAATCGTCCTCGGCTTTCAGATAGCCGTAGGGAGTACGCGCACCGATGAACTTGCCGTCCTTCATGGCCTGCCGCTGCTGCGCCCTGATCTTGCGCCCGATGTCCAAAGCGTAGGCTTCGTTTATCATGTTCCGCAGCGGAATGATGATACCGGAATGGGCATCCTCTGGGGCGGCGGTGTCGAAGTTTTCATTGACCGCAATAAAGCGGATATTACGGATGCGGAAATACTGTTCGATGTAGTAGCCGGTGTCGATGGTGTTCCGCCCCAAACGGGAGAGGTCTTTCACAATGACGCAGTTGACGTGACCAGCCTCAATATCTGAGAGCATCTGCTGAAAGCCCGGACGGTGGAAGTTTGTCCCGGTCGCGCCGTTGTCAATGTAGGTATCGTACACGCTGATCTCCGGGTACTGCTCCAGATAGCGGGCAATAATCATCTGCTGGGTTTCAATGGATACGCTGTGCGTGTGGGTATCCTCCACCGAAAGGCGGACATAGATCGCGGCGCGGCAAGCGGCGTCAGCCTCCTGCACGGCCACCGCAGCCGTTTCTTTTCTGCTTTTCCTTGCCATGCTCAGCCCACCTTTCTCTGTTCGTAATCTTTCTGCTGCGCTGCCAGCGCCAGAAGCTGCAACGCCTTTTTGTATTCGTCCTCATGGGTAAAGGTAATATCCAGCTCCTTCTTCCCACGGACGCGGATGCTCTGTACCATGTGAATGAGCGCCCTGCGGTCTAAGGTTTCCAGCGTGGAGAACTGCGTAAACTGTGAAATCCAGCGGTTGCGCTCACTCCGGTTTTCCAGCACCTCCGTGAGTTTTTCCTTGAGAACGCGGACGCTCTCGCGGATGTCCTCGGCCTGCTTGGTGTACTTTGCCTTATAGGAAGCGTATTCTTCCTTGGTAAGCATACCCCCCACAAGACTCTCATAAAGCCGTGCCTTGAACTCCAGCACCTGCTCCAACCGGCGCTCGTTGTCGGTGATGTGGTCGCTGTATTCCTTGGCAAGCGCCTGATTGATGCTGGTCTGGTCAATGCCGGTCAGCAGCGCCTCCAGAGAAGCAATATTGCCGATATAGGCTTTCAGGCTGTCCCGCACACAGTCGATCAGGCTGCTTTCTTTCAGCATGACCGGATGGGCGCAGCCCTTTTTCTTGCCGGTAGGACAATAATAGTAGTGGTACTCCTTGCCGTTTGCACGGTTGGTCTTGCGGGTCATGCGGCTTCCGCAGCACCCGCAGATCAGAATACCGGAGAACAGGTACACCGTATCCTCGTTGGGAGAAGTGCGGGTATCCAGTCCCTTAATGCGCTGCACCAGCTCAAAATCCTGACGGGCAATCAGCGCTTTATGGGCATCCGGGACGCGCACCCACTCGGAGGCGGGGCGCTGCTCCATCTGCTTGATCTTGTAATGCGGCGTACCCTGTTTGCCCTGCACCAGCGTTCCGGTATAGGTTTCGTCCTGCAAGATGCGGATGATGGTGGTTGCCGACCATTTGCAGTCAGCCTTGTCTGTGTATCCCTTTTTCGCGTAGGGCAGGCCGTTGTTCTTCTTGTATGCCAGCGGAGAGAGAATGCCCAGCTGGTTCAGCTCTGATGCGATCTTAGAGGCGCTTGCGCCCTCCAGCCGCATACGGAAGATGTCGCAGACAACGCGGGCGGCGTAGGGGTCAGGGACGAGCAAATTCTTGTTGTCCTCGGCTTTCATGTAGCCGTACACCGGGAACGCGCCGACGAAATCGCCGTTGCGCCGCTTCACGTCCAGAGAAGAACGGGTCTTGATGGAAATGTCCCGGCAGTAGGCTTCGTTCATAATGTTCTTGACCGATACGGCCAGATCATCGCCGCTGTCGTGGGCGGTGTCGATGCTGTCGGTGATGGCGATGAAGCGCACCCCATAGGCCGGAAATACCCGGCGCAGATACCGGCCGGTTTCAATGTACTCGCGCCCCAGCCGGGAGAGGTCTTTTACAATGACGCAGTTGATATTTCCATCGGTGACATCCTGCATCATTTCCTTGAATGCGGGACGGTCGAAGATGATGCCGCTGTATCCATCGTCGATCTTTTCGGAAACGACCTCAATATCCGGGTTGCGCTCTACAAAGTTTTCAATGAGCTTGCGCTGATTGGAAACGCTGTCGCTCTCGCTGGAATGATCGTCGGTGTAGGACAGGCGGATATAAGCGGTTGCTTTGTATTTAGGCATGAAAAAGCACTCCTTTCTCCCGGACTGCTCCCGCATGAAAAGAGTGGTTATCTGGCTATTAGGTTTTCATCCTTTTCCACACCGATCATAGCACTCTCTGCGGAAAAAAGCGAGGATGTCGCTCAGCGCAAAATGCCTTGCAGACATTCCTCCAACGTAACACCGTTCCCGGCGAAGCAGGCGTTTACCACGAAATCGCCGCAGCGGAAGCGGTAAGGATTTTTGATCTGGCGAATAAAGGCGGCAATGCGTTCTTCCTTGGGAAGATTTTTGTCTACGGATACTTCCCGGATGTCCACCAGTTCATCCGTGTGGATTTGGGTTTCGTTTGGTGTCGGCTGCATCATGGCGATCTCCTTTCTCGGTTTGGTGGGTTTCCTCAAGGTCACATGAATGCGCTGACGGGAAAGGCCATCAGCGCATGGTATCTGACTTTGAGAGGCGGCTGCGCGGGCAGAATTGGAGCCACATAACATAATGGCGAATACCGGCGCAGCCGCTCTGCTTGTCCATTTGAGAAGATCCATCCTATTTGCCACGCGCCCCGGATAGTGGGCATGATGCAGGCCGCCCTTGGCAGGGCTGTCATAACTCCACGATACCGCTGCCTCAAAGAGCTGGCGCATACCGCAGGGTTCCCCCTCAAGTCTGTGGGAGGGCGTGAGCAAGTTTCATTATCCGCCGCGCTGTCATCGCGCCCGATTTGCCGAATCGGGTCTAAGGCTGCGTAGATCGCTCGGATGGCTTTTCCGGAATCACCTCCTTGAAGCCATCGTCGTGGCGGCGCACCTTATGCCGCTATCACGCGGGTTTTGTGCCTGCATCATGGTCTATTCAGTTTTCAACGTTCGGTGAAAGGCTTCGTGGAGAATGTCCCTTCACCTATCGCCGATTTTGGGCCACTTTTGCACCCTGTTTTCAGCAATCAGGGAAAAGTTTTTTCATTTTCTTCATCGCCGCGCCGATGCTCTTGGAAATATTCTGATGGCTGACACCCTCGGCTGCGCCAATCTCATCAACCGTCATCCCATCCACGAAATACATCCACACCCTGCGGAACTGCGTATCCGTCAGGTGCTTCCGAATCTGCGTGACCTTTCTGACGCTGCGGTGGATTGCCTCTGCCCGGTCATGCGCCTGCTCCATGCAGACATCCACGGCAGGAATGGAGGCCGCTTCCTCGGATAGCTCATCCAACGCAAGCGTGTGATTGGCATAGACGTGAGCTTCCTTTTCGGAGGCGTGATAGTCCTCGTCCGACAGGGCTTTCCATTTCAGAAATTCTTTCTCGCTGGCAAAGTCCTCGCGGGTCAGGCGGACGATGACTTCATTGGCGTCCATATAAACGATGGCATTGGGGTCTTTCTTATTCAGCGCATAGATGCTTTTTCTATTAAACATTTTGTTCCTCCGTTCAGATCCGAGTGGGTAAAAAGGTCTGAACGAAGGGCGGCGGGGAGCGGCAGCCCACGGCGAAAAAGTGACGGGAACGACAAAAAGCGCCCACACAGGCATAAAAGCCTGCATGGGCGCTTCGGTGCGGTTCAGTATGGAAATTGTCGGCGGCTGTCGGAGGGCATAGGTATCCTACGGTGTCCGGGTATCGTCCGGCTATGCTCCCGGCGCGGCTTGTTGCCGCAGCATTAGCGGCACCTCCTGTGCTCTCCTGTCATACGCATAGGTCCCTTTCATCTGAAAAATGTTGGGACAGCAAAAACAACGGCCGCCCCGTACAGAGCAGCCGCCGTTTTCCCTATACCATACGCTGCTTTTCAGTACCGCAAGGATGGGTGTCCTGTTATCGTCGTATTCTGATTTCTTTTAGGGCATTTCAGGACTATCCACAAGGGATACGCTGAACTCCTGCGCGGTTGCCCCCTCCGGCAGCAGCTTTGCCATGACCACCAGCCGCTGATTGCCGCTGTTGGCCTTGTCATACTTCCGGCAGCAGGTGGAGAGGGTCAGAACGGTATCTTCCTCGGAGAAGGTCACGCCATCAAAGTCAAGCCAGTTTTTCCGCGCAATCGTCTCAAAGAAGCTGGTCAGATCATCTCCCGTGGGATCAGGCGCAATATAGTCAAAGCCAATATCCGTGACGAATAGCGCGGTGATCTGGAAAATCATGTCCTCGCCATCCACAGAGAGATAGATATACGGATGCTCCTTTACAAAGTCTGCGTCCATATAACGGTAGAGCTTGGTGAACCGCACACCGTCCGGGTCGCAGTTGCTGGCGGAGTGGCCGAAAATGGTGGTGTTTTTGTCCAGCTTATCCCTGCCGCCGATTTTGTTTTCACAATGGGCATAATAGCAGCCCCACATGGCGTACTCACCGTTTTCATCCAGCTTTAGGTAATAGCCGTTGTCCTCCGCCTGCATCACAGGGTCGTCCACCTCCGCGCCGGGGATATACAACCACGCCACGGCGTCGGGGTTCTTGCTTTTGGCGTCGGCAAGCTCCGCCTGCCGGTTGACGGTGGGAATGGGGGTCGCCTCCACTTCGGAGGTGCCGGAGGGATCTTCAATGGGATCGGGGTCTTTCTGATAGCAGCCCATGACGCCCGTGGTCATGGCAAAGAGCAAAACCACCATGCAGAGCATGGGTCGGATGATCCGTCTGATTCTTTTCATAATGCGTTCTCCTGCCGCGCTGGAGCAGCGGCACGGCTCAAAGTGTTGTGTGTTCGGACAAAATGTTTCTTGTAGCGAAAAAGGAACAGCGCAGCTTCGGGGCGAGATGCCCGTCCGCTGCGCTGTCCAATGTTCGCTTATGGGTCTTTGCCAGCGGCCTTGCTATTCAGCCATTCGTATAGACTGGGAAACTCATCCGGCGGCTCTGGCGGCTTTTTGCGGTGCTCGCGCTCGATGCGCAGATCGCTCCGCACCAACAGAATACCGATGACCGTTACTATAAGAAATGGCACGAGCAGAATGCCTCCGATCAGCACCGTCACCAGCCACTCATCCAGAGAGGATAAAAGCCCGCTGTCGGTGAACTGATCAAACCAGCCCAAGTACGAAAGAGCAGCTATCATGGCGGTGACCAGCAGCGTTCCAACGCTGCCAATGACCACAAATGAGATATCAAGCCGCTTTATTCGCTGCCATTCCTTTTCAGTCATACGCGCTTACTCCGCAAGGGCGCGCCAGATGAAGGTGACGATCTGTGCGCGGGTGCAGGTGGCGTCAGGGCTGAACGTGGTGTTGGTGGTGCCCTTGGTGACGTCCTCCTTGACAGCCCACAGCACCGCGTCAGCGTAGTAGGCGCTTGCCTTCACATCGGTGAAGGGATTGGCCGTGCCCGCTGCCGGGGACTTCTGAGAGCGCCACAGGAAGGTGACGATCTGCGCGCGGGTGCAGGTGGCGTCGGGGCTGAACATGGTTTCGCTGGTGCCCTTGGTGATGCCGTTCTCCACGGCCCACAGCACCGCGTCATAGTAGTAGCTGCCAGCCTTCACATCGGTAAAGGGCATGACTGCGGACTTGGCTGCGGGGCTGCCTGCGGCGCGCCACAGGAAGGTGACGGCCTGCGCGCGGGTGCAGATGCCATCGGGAGAGAAGTGGGTCGCATCGGTGCCGGTGGTGATTCCCTTGTCCACGGCCCAGTTGACAGCTTCCTCATAGTAGCTGCCCTCCGGCACATCCACGAACACGCCGGTCTGGGGGTTGCCGCTGGCCTTCATAAAGACGACCTCGATGGTGTGGTTCTTCTTCACATTCTCGAAGGTGTAGGACTTCACCGCGCCCACGTTCTTGCTGTCGATCAGCACCTTGGCGACGGCGTAGCCCTTATTCGGGGTGATGGTGAAGGTCTGATCCCGGCCCTCGCGGACGCTGACATTGCCGGTGGGAGAGATGGAGCCGTTCACGCCTGCGGTGGCCTTGATGGTGTAGTAGGTGTAACCGCCGCTGCTGCCGCCGCCGTTGTAGACCCAGTTGGCCTTGACTGTCACATCCTTATCCGGCATAACGAAGCTGGCGTTCTTGCTGCTGGCGCTGAGGACGGTCACATCGTCGGAGGTCCAGCCGTTGAAGGTGTAGCCGGACTTGGTGCCGGCGTAGATGTTGACCGTGGTTCCTGCCGCATGGCTGCCAGCGCCGGTAGCGCCGGTGCCTGCGCCGCTCAGGGTGACGTTGTGATACTTGGCAGCCTCCGCGTCGGCGACCTTGATGGTAAGCTCCTTCGTGTCAGAGCCGCCGCCGTTGGCGGCCTTGACGGTGAACTTGAACTGGCCAGCCTTGGAGGGCGTACCCTTGATGGTGTCGCCCACCAGCGTCAGGCCGTCAGGCAGATCGCCGGCCTCGATGCTCCAAGCGATGGGGTTGGTGCCGGTGGCAGCCAAGGTCTGGTTGTACGCATCGCCCACCTTGCCGTCCGGCAGGGCAACGGTGGTGATGGCGGGCTTGGTGACCGGGATCGGCTCCCAGATCGCATACAGCGTGGTATCCGCCGTCACGGTGATGCTTGCGTCGGTGATCACAGCGCCGCTTGCGCTCGTCGCCCAGCCCTTGAACTGCTTGCCCGAAGGAGCAGTGAAGGTGCAGGTGGGCAGCGTGTAGCTGCCGGTAACGCCGGTGACATCTGCCATCGTGCCGGTGCCGCCGTTCGCGTTAAAGCTCACGGTGTAGGTCGTGACCGGGATCGGCTCCCAGATCGCATACAGCGTGGTGTCCGCCGACACGGTAATGCTTGTGCCGGTGATCACGGTGCCGCTCGCACTCGTCGCCCAGCCCTTGAACTGCTGACCCGCAGGAGCGGTGAAGCCGTTGGCGGGCAGCGTGTAGCTTCCGCTGATGCCGGTGACATCCGCCATCGTGCCGGAGCCGCCGTTCGCGTCAAAGCTCACCTTGTAGGTCGTGACCGTGGTACCCTTTGGCGTATAGGTAGCAACGCAGTTGGTAGTATCTACATGGTTGTCGTATGCATTGGGATCAAATTCCTCGTTCGGATAAAGCGGCCCACCTAAACTCTTGTCTCTCCATTTGACCGTCATCCCACCGACCTTCGTCAAGGTCAAAGTGCCCTTAGAATTAACGCCGGTGCTGTACACTCTATCCCCAGTTCCGGCATTGAACGCATCGACCATGATTTCGCCGGCGGTGTTGATGGTCGCATTTTCCTTTACAAAAATACCGTAAACCAAGTTGCCCCCTTCGTTCTTCGGAGCATTGACGGTGATCGCTACCTTTGCATTATCTTCAATGGCGACCTTATTTGCGTAGATGCCGTAACAGGCTTTGTCCTTGACATTTGCTGTGGCGGTGATCGTCACATCGGCGTAACCGTTGATCGTCACATTTCCGCTCGTAGCGGAGGAGGCATAGTTATTGTTGATTCCGGCTACCGTACTACTATCAGAGGTTACATTGATCGTGAGCTTGCCACCGCTGCTGTCTGCGGTGATGGTGATGCTGCTTCCGTTAGCGTTTGCACCGATACCCTCATCTCCGTCGACGGTAATGCTGTTGTTGTCGCCAATCAGCTTGATGGTCAGGTGATCCGCCGCAGCTCCGCCGAGCGCAATCTTCCCGCCGTTGTAGCCGTTCAGCGTCAGCGTGCCGGTGGCGGGATCATACGCAGCGTTGTAGTCTGATGAGCTGCCGGAGAAGTTGCCGGCAGCATCATTGTTTTTGTAATAAAGATCATTTGGTACTGAAAATCTTTTACCACCGTCAACTGAAACCACACGTGAATCGTAATTGCTTTCCACTCACGGTGTAACTCCCATGACGGGCACGAGGGAGAGCATCATCACCAGCGTCAGAAGCAGACTGGTAATTCGTTTTCTCATGTTTTTTCTTCCTCCTTCATCGAAAGAATTTTTTGTTGTGCGCCGCGTTTTTGTCCCCGGCCCGCGGCCGCCGGGTAAAAGGTAGGCGTTCCTTCGGATCTGCCCCACCTCCTAAAGCGGAGCCACGGCGAAGGCCGTGCCCTTCACGCCGTGGACGCGGGGCGGCGCTCTGTTGGCCGCCGCCCGGGGCATGGACGGCTTTCCGTCGCCGTCGCTCTCCCGGTCCCGCGCCTGTGTGCGGGGGCGAAGGAAGGAAAATAGCTTCTTCATCCCGTGTCACCCCCTGCCGTCAGAGCGCGAAAAGGCGCGCCCTGTCCGAAAACATTTCGGGCAGGCCGCGCCTGTTGACAATATATGAGGGCAGCAGAAAAGGACAGACTTACTCTGGCTGTCTGTCTGTCTGTCTAATTATGGGGGAAAATCTCATGCTGTCAACCCCTTTTTTGCAGATATTTCAAGGGCTTCGCGCTTTTGCGCTTCCGTTCAGACGCCTCGAAAAAGCGGTCTTGCGCGGCGCTGTCCGCGTGGTTATCGCCGGACGCTTCGCCGCCTCGCCACACCCCGAAGCCCGGACAATTCAGCGCCCCGGCAAACGGGTATAGTTAGATATAGTAAGTTTACCATAGACCCCTCCGCAATTCAAGGTTTTTGTGTGAATCCCCTGTATCTTTTTCGGGAACGGGTTGAAAAAATCCGGCTTTTTTTCGCTGCGAGCCAAACATTTCTCCGAAAATCTGGCCAAAACGCCCTGTTCGGATTGTAGTATGGGTAGAGGGGAAAACGGGGGTACGAACGGGGGCAAGAAAGCGGCAAGCAATGCAAAGCGGTACCCACTTTGCGAAAACAGGCGGATTCCGTTTACACGGAGCCCGCCTGTTTCATGCTTGTTGGGGCGCTGCCCCAATCCCCGCAGAACACAAAAACTGTGTTCTGGAACGATGGATAAATCCATCGGCTGCGCGATTTTGCAAATCGCTTATGGGCAGGCAGCTCAGCGCTGCTCCGCCTCTTTTTCCCGTCGTTCATTCGCTTCCTCCTGCTCCTTATCCAGCTCCAGAATACGGTCGATATTGGCCTTGGCCGTCAGCAGCTCTTTCATTTCCTCACGGGCTTTTCGGTAGTCGGCATAGGCGGCTTTCTTCTCCGCCAGCAGCTCGGCGTACTCGGTATTCAGCGCCTTGATGGTGGGCAGCTTCTTGAAGCCCAGTCCATCAAAATAGTTCTTTGCGGCCTTGTGGATCGTGATCTCGCTTTCATGCTCTGCAAGAAATTTCTTGGAGTACCCGGCCTTGCGATAGGCAACGTAGGTATCGCGGGTCTTGGCGTAATTGGCAATATGCTCCCGCAGCACCGCAATCTCAGCCATGCGCTTTTCCGCAGCCTTAATCCTTGCGGAAAGCTCATTGAAGTGAGCGGACGCTGCCGCCGCTTTCTCTGAGAGAACGGCGTAATCTAAAAGCTCATGGTCTTGCAGATAGGCCACCGTCTGTGCCATCTGCTTCAAATTGAACAACGTCGCCCAACGCGCATAACCGGCACCTTTGCCAGCGCGTAATTTTGTCTGAATGTCCACCAGCAGATTCCCGCTGCGCTTTTCCGGTTTGACCGGTGCGGCGGCGCTCTTTCGCGGCGTATGCGCCTTTTCACCTGCAATCACCGCACGAAGATCTGCGGGAGTATAACCGTCGCCGAGGGTATCCATGCGAATGGATTTTTTCTGTTCGCCGCCTAACAGGGACGGGACTTTCTTGCCCTTGACCTCATACCCGGCCTGCCGCAGCAGCTCCAGCAGCGTTTCAAAGCTGTCGGGCTTTTGCGCCAGCGCATCGTCAATGGCCGCGCATATCCGCTCCCGGTGGGAGGGCTTCTTTTTGTCGCCCAGCCACTTGTTGTAGCTCTTGCCGTGGCGCTTCGGATTCTCCACGATGGAGTAGCCGTTCTCGATGCAGATGGTATCGTTGAGCCGCCGCACGGCGCGGCTGCTGCCCCAAAAGTTTCTGAATTTCCGGGTCTGGCTGAGTGCGGTGGAGTTCCAGATCACATGATTGTGAATATGGGCTTTGTCGATATGGGTGCAGACGATATAGGCGTGATTGCCTTTGGTGAATCGCTTGGCCAGCTCACAGCCCAAACGGTTCGCTTCCTCCGGTGTGATCTCTCCGGGAACGAAGGACTGCCGCAGATGGTAGGCGATCACATCATCCTCGCCGCGCACTCTGCCGGTCTTGTGGGTGTATTGATTTTTGGCGAAAAGGAACTCGGCATCGGCGATCCTGCTGTCGCACTGCCAGCTTGTTATCAGCCTGCCGCTGTCCGTCTTTTGCGGATTTTCGGTGTAGTCGATGATGGCGCTGATGGCCTGCCCCACCGTACGGCCTTTGCCGGTGTGCAGGGGCATCAGGCGTGTGGTTGCCATGTTGGACACCTCCTTGAAAAGTAAAACGGCCTGCCGTAGCAGACCGCTTTACACTATTCTATTTCTTCTGCATCATCCAGCTCATCACAAGTGTGCGTGTATCCAAAACGCACTTCGTATTGCTGCTGGGCAAGTGCTTTGACCTCGGTGCGGCGATCATGCGTCCTGCGCCTTAACCAATCTTTTTGTTCTTTGGAAAGCTGCCACGGAAGATTCAGCAGTCGGTTGATTGCCAGCATCTCAGCTTTCTTTTCCGGTGGCAGAGTAGAACAGGCTTTGCAGATGTGGGCAGCATGACCTTTGCCAGAGAATTTTTCGTTTGCCTTATACTCGCCGCAGATTTTACAGTAATGTCCGTGCTTCTTCATACTGGCCTCAGTCCGTTCCTGCTGCGGGCTTATTCTGCCTATCGCTGCATTTCCAGAGTGCCATCGGATGCTGCCCGATACGAGCGAGAATATCTGCGTCTTGGAAAAGCAGCTCCGGGCGGTATTCCTGCTGGCCGAACGAAGTCCAGAAGGAAAGCTCCCGTTCGTCCGGTATCAGCAGTTTTTCCAGATAGGCGATAACCTGTTCATGCGCCTGCTGCGCATCGAACCAAGTGCCACGGCGCAGCACCGGGATAAGGTCGGTTTTGACACGCTGCTGGGACACCGAGGCGATCTGCTCGAAATGGAATTGGTCTGGAACGCTGTCGGAGCCAATGGCGCTATAAAACATGACGCACTTTTTCAGCATGGGTTCCTGCGATTCGTCAAACAATCCATACTCCATCATTGTATGTATGTCGTAGAGGTCGCGGGGAGCTGCGCGGTTGAGAAGTGCAACGATCTTTGAACCGTAGATTTCCAGCGGATCGACGCTCAAAACAGTAAGCTCCTGTTCCAGCCAAGGCAGATTGACCGTCCTGCGCACCGGCGCTAACACATGGCAGCGAAGCATATAATTGATCTCGATTTTGAGGTTGTCTTTCATCCCGCCAGTATTTTGATACTCATAAACAAAGGAGTCCAGAGCGTGATACGTTTTGGATTTCTGGCTCAGATAATACCCTGCGGCGGTCATGTATTTACTGATCCGCTCCGTGATCTGCTTCCGTATTGCAAGCATTTCTTCACGGGGAACATTCTCAGAAAAGTCCATGTCGATGTCAACAGACAGCCGGGGTAAATTAAAGATAGTCAGGTTAATGGCCGTTCCGCCTTTCAGCGCCAGCGCGGTGGAAAGCAGCTCATCCTTTTGAATAAAATCCAGCACATCGGCCAGACGGCAAACCTTTTCAAAGGTATCACGGACGAAGCCCAATTCACGGGCTTTTTTGCCCAAAGCCATTCTGTCAAATTGCATCATAGTCTGTTACCCCTTTATCTATCATGTGCATCAGATTATTCGGCGCATACAGCTTCCAGTCCTCGTGCCAGATGAAGCCGTGGCTCTCGCTTGATAAATAGGATTTTCCTTTCGGGAGGTGCGATTTGCACATGGCGAAAAAACTATCAGAGAGGCCGAGGCTGGCTGCAAAGGCGGACAGGATATAGCCCGTTTTTTGATAGAGAAAGCCGCTTTCATACTCCGCGAGGCAGGCCGAAAGCGCTGCTTCATCCAGCGCGGGGATCAGCGCAAGGCAGCGCAAAAGTTCTTCCAGCCCACCGATTTTCTCAAACAGATTGATGGAATCAATCACCGTCCGCTCCAGCGTTGTGACACGGGTGCCGTTTATCTCGGTGATACCGCCAGTAATGCGCGGAGCAATCCGCCGGTATGTCACGCCGTCGTACTCAAAATCCCGGAACCGGCTCTCGCTGGTCACTTGCGTTTCGTAAAAGACCTGATTGCTGTAACCATAAAACTCGAACGCGCTGTGATACGACACGGCGGCATCGTTACTGATGTGAGAGGCGATCACATAGCGGTTGGCAATGGGCTGTTGAGTTTCCAGACTGATAGCAACATACAAATCCCGCTTTACGCGCTCAATGTAGCCTTTCTTTTGATACTCCCAGCAAAGCCATTTGGCCGCAGCTTCGCTGCCGGTGATCTGCTCCAGATCGTTTTTGCTGAAACAGCCTAATTCCAGTAGCTTCTCATAGTGCTTCATAATGCTCACCTCTCTAACGCTCGTAGACATTATAGCACAGAAAGGTAGTTTTTACAATCTCTTTGAGTAAAATCAAAAACAGAATTTATGAAGAAGCAAGCCGAGGCGTTCGCCCCGGCTTGCGCTTTAACTATGGATGAAGTTTTTCATGGCAGCGTTCACGTCTTGCAGCTTGCCAAGTCCCTG
>ENA-UEOI01002389-UEOI01002389.1-human-gut-metagenome-genome-assembly--contig:-NODE-2389-length-13315-cov-3.685829_pt1 | contig 13315 bp, 9 predicted proteins | sample MGYA00242883_ERZ507882 | MGnify/ENA primary metagenome ERZ507882 (study PRJEB26167, sample SAMN06115502) | human gut metagenome | host: Homo sapiens | place: China:Chongqing | collected 2015-07-29... | reverse complement strand
CGAGATTATAGTACAGGCAGACAAAAACGGTATCAGTGAGGATGCGGTTTCCGTTGTGATTCCGGGAGCAGTTCTTTTTCATATTTTTCCTTTAAACTCTCTTCAAATTTAAACATTTTTTGCAAGCGGTCCCCTCAGGCTGTAACTCACGGGGAAGGGAGAAAGCGGGCTATTGTTAAAAAAATAGTGGAAAGTGATATATTCTTAAAATTATCGTTAACTTCAACCGTTCAATAAAACGGTGTTTCCGATCAGATTATAATGAAAAAAATTATCAAAAATATACTTCAATATATTGCAGTCATCGTTATTTCGTTAGTGATAGCAATCTTGTTACGACTGTTTGTCGTCGATTTTTATTCCATCCCCAGCGACTCCATGCAACCGACGATAGAACCGGGAGATTTTATTATGGTAAATAAATTGAGTTTCGGTGCGCGGATGTATAAAAATTTCGATTTTCTGAAAGACCGAACAGAACCGGAAACTTACCGGATCAAAGGCTTCTCGAAAATTCATAATGGGGATGTGCTGGTTTTTAATTTTCCCTATTCAGGAGGATGGGACAGGATCAGTATGCACCTTTCCCGTTTCTATGTCAAACGCTGCATCGGTATACCGGGCGATAGTCTGCAAATCAAAGGGGGATTTTATGAAATCAACGGTAGGCGGGGAATAGGCAATCTGAACGATCAGGAGATGCTTTCCAATTATCGGGGTGAATATCCGCAGGGAATATACAACACTTATCCATTCGACTACCGGCTAGGCTGGAACTTTATAAATTTCGGTCCCCTTTATCTGCCCCGTAAAGGGGATACCTTACCGATCGATACTTCAGCTGTCCGGATCTATTATAAAATGATTAAATACGAAAGTGGGCTGAACTTGCAAGAGCGAGAAGGTCAGGTGTGGTGTGGCGATTCACTGGTCGAGCGTTATACTTTCCGTACCAACTGGTATTTTATGGGCGGTGACAATATGTGGAATTCTCAGGATTCGCGCTATCTGGGGCCTATCCCCGAAGAATTTATCATCGGTAAAGCGACCTTGATTCTGACAGCCAAAGATCCCGAAACGAAAGCCTATCGCTGGAGGCGTTTTTTTACCCGGATCAGGAAAGAGGTAAAGAACAGATAGGAGCTGACCACAAAAGCTAAAACTTTTGGACCAGCTCCTTCTCTATAAAGACCGATTACGATCTTAGCTGAGCATCCATATGAGCAGCTGCCCGGCGTCCGTCTCCCATAGCGAGGATCACCGTAGCTCCTCCCCGGACAATATCCCCACCGGCATAAAACTCCGGCAGATTCGACTGCATGGTAGCATCATTCACGACAATCGTACCTTTCTTAGAAACTTCCAGTCCGGCCACCGAACGGGGAACGATCGGATTAGGCGAAACTCCGACAGCTACCACTACCACATCGGCATCGATCAGGTATTCGCTCCCTTCAACCGGCACAGGACGACGACGTCCGCTGGCATCGGGTTCACCAAGTTCCATTTTCTGAACCCTGACTTGTTTTACTCTTCCCTTTTCATCAGCGATATATTCTACCGGATTGGTCAAAGTGATAAATTCGCATCCTTCTTCCTTGGCATGTTTCACCTCTTCGAGACGTGCAGGCATTTCTTCTTCACTGCGCCGGTAAACAATCATCGCTCTCTCGGCTCCCAAACGTTTAGCGGTACGAACAGAGTCCATCGCTGTATTTCCACCACCGACTACGACTACATTTTTTCCCCGGTAGACCGGCGTATCCGAAAACTCGTTATCAGCCCCCATCAAATTCACCCGGGTCAGGTATTCGTTAGAGGAAAGCACCCCATTCGCATTCTCTCCCGGAATATTCATAAAATTAGGTAAGCCTGCACCGGAAGCGACATAAAATCCTTTGAAACCCTCCTTTTTCAGGTCTTCGATACTTTCGGTCATCCCAACGATAAAGTTAGTTACAAACTTCACACCCATTTTTTTCAGGTTACCGATTTCCACATCTACGATATGATTCGGCAGACGGAATTCAGGAATACCGTATTTCAATACCCCTCCAATCTCGTGGAGCGCTTCGAAAACCGTAACCTCATAGCCTCTCTTCACCATATCTCCGGCAAATGAAAGTCCCGAGGGTCCTGAACCGATCACTGCTATTTTTATTCCGTTGGGAGCAGCCACTTCGGGTATCGCCATCTGACCGGATTCGCGTTCGAAATCAGCTGCAAAACGTTCCAGATAACCGATAGCTACCGGTGCTTTTTTCATTTTTTGCAGATAGAAACATTTCGATTCACATTGTTTTTCCTGTGGACATACCCGTCCGCACACTGCCGGCAGAGCACTGGTCTTTTTCAATACGGCAGCAGCTTCAAGAATCTCTCCACGCTCGATATTTTTAATAAATCCTGGAATATCGATCCCAACAGGACAGCCTTCCATACAGGTCGGATTAGCACAATCCTGACAACGCCGGGCTTCCTGCATAGCCATTTCTTTCGTCAGCCCGGTATTCACTTCCAGGCGCTGGCTAGAGATCCGTTCCTGAGGAGTACGTTCGGGCATTTTCACCCTTTCGATCATCGTACGCTCTTTCGCTTTCACAGTTTCGCGCAGTGCTTTCCGCCAATCGGCATTCCGATCGCTCAGGGCACATTCGCCATGATGTACGAATTCCTCCATTTTTTCGGTTTCCGCCCCTTTAAAACCTCCCAAGCGAGACAACATCTCATTGAAATCAATCTGATGGGCATCGAATTCAGGGCCGTCGACACAAGTAAATCTGGTCTTTCCACCGACAGTAACCCGGCAGGCACCACACATACCGGTACCGTCCACCATGATAGCATTCAAGCTGGCAATGGTCGGGATTTCATATTTTTTAGTGAGTAAAGCACAAAACTTCATCATGATAGCCGGTCCGATAGTTACACACAGATCCACTTTTTCACGGCCGATCACTTCTTCCATCCCCACGGTTACAACTCCTTGTTTACCATAACTTCCGTCATCGGTCATGATGATCACTTCATCGGAAGCTTTGCGCACTTCATCTTCCAGAATAATCAGTTCTTTAGTACGAGCAGCCAAAATACTCACTACCCGGTTACCGGCAGCCTTAAAGGCCCGTATAATCGGCAACAGAGGAGCCACACCGACACCACCTCCACAAGCCAACACGGTTCCCACTTTCTCTATATGAGTCGCTTTGCCCAATGGTCCTACCAAATCCGTTATATATTCTCCTTCTTCGAGATTACATAATTTGGTAGAAGAAACTCCCATTTTCTGGATCACAAGCGTAATCGTACCTTTCACCGGATCAGCGTCCGAAATCGTTAACGGCATCCGTTCGCCTTTTTCACCTACCCGTACAATCACAAAATTACCCGGTTTCCTGGATTTAGCTATTAAAGGAGCCTCGACGACCATTTGCACCACCTTCTCAGAGAAGTACGTTTTTTTCAGAATCTTATTCATTTTTTATACGTTTATAGTTCTTTGTTATATGGGCCGTATGGAATATTTTTCAATTCCACCTTTTGGTGATACAAAATTAGTGGCTATTTTCTCACAAACAACCCTTTAACAGAAAATTAAACAAAAAGTTCTATATTTGTATTTCTATTAAGAGATGGGAGAGAAGTGAAGATGAAAGATTAGGGATGTATCATCTCAGGAATTTAAGATATTAGTTTATGAAAGCAGATAAAAAGAACCGAATCCATGTAGTTTATTCCACTGATCCGAACTATAATTACGAATACAATAACGAGACAGAAGACGAGACATTACCCCCGGAAAAACAAAATCTGAGAGTAATACTCGACTCCAAACAACGTAAAGGGAAAACGGTCACCTTAGTACAGGGCTTTGTAGGCAGGGAAGACGATCTGAAAGAACTGGCCAAACTGCTAAAAAACAAATGCGGAGTCGGCGGATCGGTAAAAGACGGAGAGATCATCATTCAGGGAGAAGTGAAAGAAAAAGTCCTGAATATCCTCCGGGAAAATAAATACCGGGCCAAATAAAGGTTGCTCCATTACGTTCCAGCGATTTTATCAATTCAATTTTCCTCTGAAAGACGATATTATCTTCTTTCAAAGGAGTTTGTCAAGTCACTTCAGCCTTCTCCTTTCTGTTTCAGCCCTTAGCCTATAGCCTCCCGGCCTTTTACCTCTTATTCATCCCTCAGTGCCTCCACCGGATTCACCCGGATGATCGCGCGTATTTTCCAGGCAATGGTCAAAGCCACCACCGTTACCATCACAAAGACTATAAAAATCCAAAAGGCCGGACCGTGACCGAAATGCAGGGTAAACCCCTGAAGCCACAAATGCATGATCCAGTTCAGAAAAGGGAAAGTAAGCACCATCGCCGCCACTAATAACCTCAGGTATAACCGGGCAAAGAGACGTACTATCACATAAGCCGATGCTCCGTTGATTTTACGGATAGCGATTTCCTTTCGTCGCCTTTCGGTATCGATACTGATCGCCGAATAAATCCCCAGAACAGTAATCGACAGACACACCAGCGTGAAAAACAGCAACATCGATTTCATCTGTTCCTGGGAGTGATTTTCTTTCTGCACCAATTCTTCCAGTGTAAAAATCCGGTTGTCCAGACTTTCCGGCACTTCTTCGGCCAGCATACGTTGCACCGTCTCCATGACCTTCGCTTTGGAGCCGGGAAGTACTTTAAGATAACACCACCTGGGATGTTCACTCAACATCCATAAACGTGCCCACGTATGACTTTCTGCATAAATCTGAGGAATAGCTTCCACCACCCCACAGATATTTATTTTTTTCCCATCGATATCTTCAAATCCATCGGTGATGACCTTTCCTCCGTATATGCCGTCGATAATCCGGTCAGCCATCCTTTGCCCCGGATACTTAATCATTTCGCCGGCAAGTACGGGAATATGAAAGAAAGAAGCAAAATTCGGTCCGGTCCGCACCTCACAGAATTCCCGGTACTGCCCTTCCCCCAGCCGAACCGTCGTCGTCGAAAAGTATCCGCCGAACAAATCCTTATCCATCGGCAAGACATCGGTGACACCGGCAATCTCTCCGAAACGGGCGATATAAGCCGTTTCCAATCCCTGCAACTGCGGATAGGTGAGATTAACTTCGAGGATATGCTCCCTCTCCTGTTTATCGAGAAAAGGAAAAATATTCTTCATATTCATTTCCGATTGTAAATAAACAGCCAGTCCGCCGGTAAAAAACAGGAAACAAATCACCAATTGCATACCCAACATCCAATTCCGTAATCTGTTTTTTCTTATTTTCAGGGAGGTTCCTATACCGGTCTGTATGCTCTGACGATTCAGCCGATGGGAAATCCCCCAGCAAACTCCCAGAAACAGGACGACACAGCCCCCCAGATATTGTAACAAATGGCGGTACAGCATAGCCGGCTCAAAAACGATCACCTGCCTCGTCAGACTAAAATCCAACCTATCGTATAGTAATTCGAGCAAACAAGCCACGATAATCCCGACAGCCATAAGCATGATCATCGTTTCGGCAAACAACAACCCCAATACCTGTCGACAGCTACTCCCGATAGCCCGGCGGATATTGTATTCCTTTTGTCGATTCAGAAAATTACCGCTGATGAAAATAAAAAAATTCAGTACCGCCACCAACAGGATCAATAATCCGATGCATAAATACCCATAGCCGAGATCATGATAATATTCCGTACTGTTCTTTCCGGGTGACAATAACTGTGGTCTTCCTTCCATTCCCGAGACAAAAATCTTATTTTTTTCGGGATCGATCCTTTGATTCACCGTTTCTTTTTTCACTCCGGGATATAGCAAAGCAAACGTCGTACATCCGGTTCCCTCTCCCGGTACATACCCGGCAAATCGGCCCTGCTGATCGTTAATCAACAGGGCATCAATCCGATTCAGGAGACTATAACTGGCATTCACCGGCAAATCCTCCATCACTCCCGACACCACATAATCGATAGCAGCCAATTCTTCCCTCCCTTCCTTCCCTCCCTTTCCTCCCCTCCTGTCCCCCTCCCATCCTCCCTGTCTCTCCCTCTCCTCTCCGACGTGCAGCAGACCGGCTCAATACTACAGCATTCTTTTGCCGGAACAACTGCCTCCAATTTCCTTCGGTCAGTTGCACCGAGAAAACCTTCTGAAAGTTGCTGTCGACCTCGATCGTATAAAGCATACAGACCAAAGGTTTTTTCTCTCCGCGTTCGAAGGTTACATTCATTTGTCCCCCATAGGATACTGCCGTACAACACTCGATCTGTCCCGGAAAAGCCGTTTCCATATCCCCGGCCAAAGTCGGCGGTGTCCCGGCAAAATAATCCTGCAACTCCCCGCCTTCTCCTACCTTGATCTGTATCTCCGCCATCCGGTCATAGTTAGGGAAGACCTTATCTATCGAAAAGAACAAACGGGCACAAAAATTACACAATACAAAACAGAGTAATCCCATCGCCAGACCGACTACCGCAATTCCGGCCGATACTTTATATTTACAGATATTGCGCCAGGCAACAATCAAAATGTGTCGAATCATAATTTCATACCAATCACAAAAAATAATATCTTCAATCGTTTTTCAATACCTCGGTCGGATTCACCCGGATGATTTTCAGCAATTGAGACCCGATTGTCAACAGCATAATGATCATCATCAGAATAAAAATCGCAGCAAACACATCCGGTCTCAACGTGATCCGGTGGCTATATTCTTCCAGCCACCGGTGCATCGTCCCGTATATCAGCGGAAAAGCGATACAGGCGGCAAAGATCAAGAGTTTCAGATAATGCAGACAAAAGATTCCGGCAATATCCGTCAAAGTAGCTCCGTTGATTTTACGGATAGCCATCTCCCGGCTTCGTTTTTCCACGGCCAGCATCATTGCCGAATACACACCCAAAGCACTGATCAGTATACAAAAAACAGCCAGCCAAAAGATCATACTGCCGAGTTCGATCACCTTACTTAAATAACCTTCCATATCTACCCAAAGATTTTCAATATATAGAGGGGTAAACGAACTCAACTGAGCTTGCACTTTATCTTTCAATGGCTGTATCCCTTGCTGAACATATCCCGGCCTGAATTTCACATAAAGCGTTTCGTTGATATAACCTTCCGGGAAAGGCAGATAAATTCCCGGTATGATCCGGGGTTCGGTTGCTGGTGGCACCACTTTGAAGAAAATGAAAACGACGTAAACTCCTGATTTCTAAACGAAGTCGGGAGTTTTTATTTTTCCCACTTACACAAAATATAGCAGAATATTACCGATTTTGGTGGAGCAAAAGGTGGAGCAAAAACAGTAGAATGAAATCTCCACCGAAAAAGTTTCTTTACCACTGATATGCAGTGATTTGCGTGTCGATAACTCGTGAGTGATTTCCGAATTTTGTATCAACTAAAAACGTATCGAAATGAGAAGGATTTCATTCAATGTGCTCTTCTTTATCAAGAAGACGAAACTGCTCAAAAACGGAGAAGCCTCGGTTTGCATGAGGATTACCGTTGATGGACAACGTGTCGAAACTAATATCCGAAAAAGTGTCGATCCGAGTTCTTGGAACCAAGCCAAAGAGTGTGTACGTGGTAAAAGTCGTAAAGCCAACGAACTGAATAGCTACATAGAAGAAGCAAAAATCAAGTTACACTCTATCTTTACCGAGTTAGAAGAACAAGGGAGCACAATAACCGCTCGTATTCTTCAAGAAAAATTCTTCGGCTTAAATATTCTAAAAGAAGAACCCAAAACTCTCCTTGCTACGATACAGGAACACAATGATCAATGTCGAGCTCTTATAGGTAAGGATTATACTTTGATTACTGTTCGGCGTTATGAAACGTGCAAACGTTACTTGGCGGAATTGATCCAAAGGAGATACAGTAAAGATGATCTTCTTTTGACTGAAATCAATGGAGAGTTTGTTCGTGCCTTTGAATTTTATCTGAAGACAGAGAAGGAATGCCAACAAAACACGGTTATCCGCTACATGAAATGTCTGAAAAAGATAACCAACCTTGCACTTGCCAACGAATGGATCGCAAAAGACCCTTTTATCGGGATCAAATTCCATGAGAAAGAGGTTATCCGAGAGTTTCTTACACTGGAAGAGCTGCAAACTATTTACCAAAAAGAATTTACCGTAGAACGAATTGTACTTGTCCGTGACATCTTTATTTTCGCAGCTTTTACCGGACTTGCTTTTATTGATGTACAACAATTATCTCCCGAACATCTTGTGCGAGATGATAACGGAAACCTTTGGATTCGTAAACCTCGACAAAAAACCAAAAATATGTGCAATATTCCCTTGTTGGATATACCACAGGAAATATTAAAGAAGTATGAGAACCATCCATTCCGTCACAAGAAGGGAACACTTCTTCCTGTACCTTGTAATCAGAAGATGAACAGTTATCTGAAAGAAATAGCCGACTTATGTAACATTCAGAAGAAATTAACCACGCATACCGCAAGACATAGCTATGCTACCTCTGTTTGTTTGGCAAATGGTGTTAGCATTGAGAATGTGGCGAAAATGCTCGGTCACTCCAACATCAAAATGACGCAACATTATGCCAAAGTCCTTGATAGAAGTATAATGAAAGATATGAGAAATGTCGCCCGTGCTTTATCTAAGAAATCACTTTCTTGAGACACTTGGAGGAAAAGCGAAACGCAATTTGATGCATTGGAGAAATGGCTGGTGTTGCGATATCCTATCTTTGTTACAATTTCCGAAATAGAAACTCATAGAAAGAGAGGAGAATTAACGTCTCTACTCTGTAAATAAAAGCTCCTAAGCTTTCGGGCAAAATCTTAGGTGGTTTGGAGAGTAAACTAAAGACTATTCGTTTGAACAAGAAAAAGCAGGCAGCAAGAAGAATCTTACTGCCTGTTCTTGTTACGAGCTTACTGTATCGCCAGCAGCTTGCGGTATATTCCATCTTTTGCTTTGAGTTCGGCGTGCGTGCCTTTCTCCATAAGTTGTCCTTTCTCCATCACGATAATTTGGTGGGCATTGCGGATGGTCTGCAAATGGTGGGCAATGACCAAGACCGTGCGGTTTCGGATAAGCGCGGACATTGCTTGCTGTATTTTGTACTCATTGACGGGATCGACATTGCTCGTTATCTCGTCTAAAAGGAGGATGGGAGCGTCTTTGAGGAAAGCACGTGCGATAGAGAGGCGTTGCTTCTGTCCGCCAGAAAGTCCCAAGCCGTTTTCTCCGATTTTCGTTTCGTAACCATCGGGCAGACTGACAATGAAGTCGTGTATCATCGCCCGACGTGCGGCGTCCTCGATTTCCCTCTGCGTGGCATTGCGGTTGCCCACTTTGATGTTATTGGAAATGGTGTCGGAAAAGAGGATGACGTTCTGCATTACCACGCTGATTTTGCCGAGCAGATAATCGTAGTCTATTTCCCGTATGTCCACTCCGCCGATACGGATACAGCCTGCCTGCGGTTCCCAAAAGCGGAGCAACAGATTGGTAATGGTGGTTTTCCCCGACCCTGACGAGCCGACAAGAGCCGTTACCGTCCGTTCGGGTACGTTGAACGTGAGGTCTTTCATTTCGAACCCCTCTTTTTCATAGTGGAAACCGACACCTTCAAACGAGAGGTCGAAGCGGTCGACAGTTTTCGGTTGGTCGGGGTTGACGATAACAGGAGCGTCCAACAAACGAGAAATGCGTCCGTAGCTGTCCTTTACCTTGATGTAGTTCAGCCAATGGCTCTCCATATTGACAAAGGGCTTGTAGAACTCCTTCGATACGATGACGAATATCAGATAAACAAAAAGGGAAATTTCGTCACGCCAAGTCCACCAAAGACCGATTGTAGCCATCAGCGCGAAAGCCAATTCTATAAGAAAGGCATATCTGCCCACGCTTACAGCCGCCAACCGTGAGGTCTTCTTGCTACTTTCCCCGAATTCACTCACGGAACGATCAAGCCTGTCACGGAACATTCCTTTCCCTCCGAAAATCTTTAGTACGGGTATGCCTTTAACGTATTCCACGAAGAGACTGACCATATTTGCCAGACCGTCCTGCGCCTCCTGCTGCGCTTTCATTCCCGAACGGATGCCCCGATACAAGGAGAAGAGGGCAATAGGAAGGATGGCAATCATCGCCAACCCCATGCGCCAGTCCACACAGAACAGACCAATGCCGAGTATCAGCGCCACGATGAAATCGGCGGACATTCGCGTCCAAAGATGCCCCACCACCATTTCCATATTATCCACGTCCTTGTGTATGACAGTGCTTATCTCGCCCAGACACTCATTGGTGTAGAAGCCGAGCGAGAACATTTTCAGTTTTAAGATGATTTTCTCACGGATACGCTCCACGAGGTCGAAGCCGGCAAAGTGCTTGCTCATATCGGCAATGGCATTGGATATAGTTTTCAAAACCAGCAGACCACCGAGTATCCACGCTGCCGAAACGAGCGAAACGCTTTCGCCCGATGTGTGACGGTCAATAAGGAACAGAACGGTGAGCATAATCGTCGTACCACAGAGGGCATAAACCACGAAAAACAGTGCGGAGATTATCAGATGCCGCACTCCGCGGGCGGTCAGTTCATTCAGTATATTGCGTACCATTGTTTATACCTCCTCTTCTTTCAGTTGCCATTTGCTTACCCGTTCCTGTGTTTCCGTCATATTGCGATATAGTGGGCAGTTGTCCATCAATTCTCCGTGCGTTCCCGTCGCCAAAACTCGTCCCTTGTCCATCACTACAATGCGTTCCATCTCCTGAATAGTGTTGAGACGGTGGGCGATGGTGATGACGGTTTTGTTACGCTGCAATTCATCAAGAGCTTCTTGAATGAGTTTCTCGTTCTCTCCATCCAAGGCAGCGGTGGCTTCATCGAGAATGACAATCGGCGAGTCTTTGAGCAACATCCGTGCAATGGAAATACGCTGCTTCTCCCCACCGGAGAATTTTACACCCGCTTCGCCTGCCGACGTATCGTAACCATTGGGGAGTCCCACAATAAAGTCGTGTATGCGTGCCCTTCGTGCCGCCGTTTCCACCTCTTCTTGCGTAGCGGAGGGTTTGCCGATACGGATATTGTCCCGAATACTCATATTGAAAAGGAACACCTCCTGTTGCACCATAGAAAAGAAATCGGCAATGTTTCGTTCGGAGAGTTCCGCAAGGTTCTCGCTGCCCAGTCGAACGGTTCCCGCCTGTGGCTGCCAGAAACCCATCATCAGGCTTGCCAATGTGCTTTTGCCTGACCCCGATTCTCCCACAATAGCCGTATGGCTGCCCTTGGGAAATTGCAGACAGACATCACACAAAGCACTGTCCTGCTTGTTCGGATAGGCAAATGTCACGTGCTCGAAACTGACATCGGTCTGCATGGTATCCGTATCCCTGTCTGCCGTATCCTTTGCAGGTACTTCGGTAATCGACTGAACCTTCGCCAACGACTGACCATAGACGATTCGGAAATGTTGGAACGTAGCCAACTTGGCAAAAGAGGACGAGAACAGTCCGCCCAATATCAAGGCAAGAATGAAACGTGCCACGGTGAGTTCGCCCGAACTCATCAGCCATAGGCCGACAAGCGTCATCACCACGATACCGCCCTCCAAGAACATCGTGATGAGCGTCATCGGAACAGTAACGCTGAACATACTCCGCTTCACCCAGCGGATATAGTCGCGCATACCACCGAGATTTCGCTCTGTTCGGGTCTCCTCGTGGCTGAATGCTTTGACGACCGGTATTGTAGCCACATATTCCAAAAGGTCTTCCGACATCTTCTGCGTGCTTTCCATAAAGTGTTGGAAACTCTTGCCCCAAAGCGTTTTGACTGCCATCTGCAAGAGAAACGCCAACGGTAGCAGCGAGATGAGCGACAGTCCCATCCGCCAGTCCAATACCATGACAATTACCCAAAGCAAAGCAGGGAAAAGCGTTGCCGAGAGGATTTCGGGCAATCCATGTGCCAAATAAATCTCGATTTGCTCCACGTCGTGGTTGATGATGTTCACCAAGTCGCCCACCTTTCGCTCCTGAAAGAAACCGAGAGGCAATCGTTGCAGGTGGCTCACGATACGCAACCTCAACCGTGTGAGGGCGTTGTAAGCCGAGCGGTGCGCCCGCCAGATCGCCATTCCGTAGAACATGCCGCGAAGCAGGGTGAACAGCACTATCACCGCCCCGACAATCCAAATCATTGTAGAAGTGAGCGTATCGCTCATCAGCCTGTCCACCGCCCACACCACGAGCAATAGGGGCAATGTGCCGAAAACAAGATGCAGTATGACCACCGCATTGGAGAGCAGGCTGCGACTCTCCCGTTCCTCATCGAGAGGCTTGATTTTTTGTTTATCCATATATCTGTATCGTTTTGATTTTCTAAGATGCAAAAGTACGGAGACGCACAGGGGTAAAATAACCCGAATGAGCATTACACTGCCCGAAAACGATAACTTGACACACATAAAACTCAATAGGGTTATAAGTGTGGATAGTAGGGTTATTTCTTTGTTCGATAGGCGGGTAATTTTGTACGAGTTTTCATAAACAGATAAGATATGTCAATCAACTCAATAGTTCATTTATACAAAAGAGTGCTCATCGTCAGCATCCTATTGCTGTGGGCTTATCCGATGTTTGCACAACAGCATTCCATCGAAATAAAAGTTATTGATGCAGAGAATGGTAACAGTATAGAATTTGCCACGGTGCAATGGAAAGGCCTGAACGAACCTTCATACAAGAACGGTACAACCACAAATAAAAAAGGAGTGGCGAAACTAAATACGCCTGCCCATCAAAAACTTGTACTAAGGGTAAGTTACGTAGGTTACCAGACAATTACCGACACGATTACGGCAAATGAGAAGCGTCATACCCTGAAGTTACGTCCGGAATCGACGGAATTGGCAAATGTGGTAGTCTTCGGAAAAACAAAAGCACAGGTTATTAGAGAGTTGCCCGAAGCGGTTTCAGTAATAAACGCTAAGGAATTGCAAGGTCGCTCCGTTTCTTTAGAAACCATCTTGAACAAAACCATCGGCTTGAAAGTCGGGCAGACTGGTGGTTTGGGGAGCAGTTCGAGAATTATCGTTCACGGATTGGAAGGAAACCGCATTCAAATCCTTTGGGATGGTATTCCAATGAATACTTCGGACGGAGCCTTTTCGCTTGATGAAATTCCGATAGACATTATCGAACGGATAGAGGTTTATAAAAGCATTATCCCTGCACGTTTCGGTTGCGATGGCTTGGGTGGTGCCGTCAATATCGTCACGAAGGAGTTCAGT
>ENA-UEOI01002386-UEOI01002386.1-human-gut-metagenome-genome-assembly--contig:-NODE-2386-length-13332-cov-3.890834_pt1 | contig 13332 bp, 11 predicted proteins | sample MGYA00242883_ERZ507882 | MGnify/ENA primary metagenome ERZ507882 (study PRJEB26167, sample SAMN06115502) | human gut metagenome | host: Homo sapiens | place: China:Chongqing | collected 2015-07-29... | reverse complement strand
CGTTCCAAAGGATAGTCTTGGAGTTCTTGATAACTTCGGCAAAAATCTTTTCTGTCTCAGGACCTATATCCAGACCTATATTCGGAGAATGGATGTGCATCGCTTGTTGGTTCAATCCTTTTGCCTGGCTCATGAAACGCGAAATACGAAACAATCTGGAATACATGGCCGACCAGCATGTATTACAAACAGGATATGATCATAAAACATACCAGTATCACTTGTTGGGACTGGCTCATCATAAGGCTGCAGCAACTCTTTATAATAGTTTCAATGTTTTACCACTCAAAAACCGAATTACAATGATGAATAAAAAAAGAACGAAAGAGATAGGAAGAACCAAATATCTGATGTTTCTTCCACTGGCTGCCCTGCTGATGATAATCAGTAACATCGAGGCAGTGGCCCGGACAACAAAGGATTTTGCCAAAGATGTGATACAGGCTGTTGAAGAGAAAACAGGGCAAACAGGCGAAACGCTACAACCTGTTGCCGCAGAAACCTCCGAACCGACAACTCCGACAACAACTCCCCTCCAGGAAAAAAAAGTGGAATACAAAGGAGTAGTAGTTGACGACACTGGAAAAGGACTGGCTAACGCCACATTAGGAGCAGAAATTCTGAATGACGGGACTTTTCAGAAAATAAATATTCCGAATACAAAAACAGACGCCAATGGTAATTTTTCTTTCACTGCAATAGAGGGCATCACCACGATTACCATTGACAATAAAGACATTTCTGCTTCTATGAATATCAAAAACCAAGACCGTCTCAATCTGAAGATAGTGCTTCTAAGTGCAGCTGCCAGAAAGAAAATGGAGGAAAATTTGGAGGTATTCGACATTGTTGAAAAAATGCCTGTTTTTCCCGGAGGGCAAACGGCTCTGATGGAATATATAAGCCAAAACCTGCGTTATCCTGCAAAAGCACATCAGGAAAGAATCCAAGGACGGGTTATCGCCGGTTTTGTTGTAGAAAAAGACGGATCGATCAGTACGCCGACAATTGTACGATCTGTCAGTCCGGAAGTGGATGCAGAGGCCATACGGGTATTATCGACCATGCCTAAATGGACTCCCGGCACTCAAAGAGGAAAAGAAGTACGTGTCCGCTATACCGTTCCCATCCTCTTCAAACTGAGCGAACCGGAAGCGGAAGAAATAAAAAACAGCAAACTGGACGAAGTTGTCGTAGTAGCGTATGCCGCTGACGAAAACACAGCTACAGATGCATCGGATACTATTCTCGAGAATGCAGAAGAAATGCCTAAATACCCCGGTGGAACCGAAGGTCTGATGCGCTATCTGGCCAAAAACATCAAATACCCGGTCGATGCCCAGAAAAGTAAAACGCAAGGACGCGTGGTCGTACAGATCATAGTCGATAAGGAGGGCCGTGTTACCAGTCCGAGGATCGCGCAAAGCGTGTCACCCTCGTTGGACGCAGAAGCAATACGCGTAGTAACAGGCATGCCACGTTGGGAACCCGGGAAAAATAAAGGAGAAGCGGTAGCCGTGCAATACACGCTCCCCATCAACTTCAAACTCCAGTAAAAAACTCTCTCTTACACTACATTAATTGAAAAAGGAAGAAGGGCCCATTACTTTATGGCGCACTTCTTCTTTTTTTATACACAAAACACAGATTCTAACTATATAATTCTTATTTTTGTATATAACTCTATAAATGAATATACCATGAAACAATTAGCGCTCATTGCCTGCTTTCTACTAAATGTGGCATATACGCAAGCCCAAGAAAAAATGATTGAACAGCCTCCCTTTTCCGATTGGAGCTCTACAAGTATCGAAGTAGACAAAGTGGCACTGAGCGACACAGCCACCGTATTGCACATCAAAGCGTTCTACCGCCCCAAAAACTGGATAAGAATAGCATCCGGTAGTTTTCTGAAAGGAGATGACGGAGAATTATACCCTCTTCGCTACGGCATAGGCATTGCTCCCGACCAGGAATTCTGGATGCCGGAATCCGGACAGGCAGAATTTAAACTCGTCTTCCCACCCTTGCCCGAAACGGTCACCTCCATTGATTTCTCGGAAGGCGATACAGAAGGTGCTTTCAAAATCTGGGGTATCCGACTGGACGGCGAACTTCCCAAACTAAAGTTGCCGGCAGAAGCAACAGTACGCGTCAAGAAGTTATCGTCCCTCCCCATCCCTGCCATCCAAAAAGGAAAAGCCCTGTTAGAAGGTTGCTTCCTCAATTATCACCCAGGAGCATCCTCTGACTTTACCATTTACCTCTCCGGGGCCTTGAACCTGAATCAGAAAGTAAAGATAAAAATAAAAGATGACGGCAGTTTTTCTGAAGAGATACCGGTATTGACCACTACTCCTGCCATCATGTACACCGGATCCGGTGCCATCAGCCTCTTATTAGCTCCCGGAGAAAAAACAAATATCTTTATCAACCAACGTGAAATCTGTCGCCGCCAATCCAAGTTACACAGAGAAAAGAAATCCGATGAAGCAAACGTTTACTACGGAGGATACTTAGCCGGATTATCGGCCGAAATCAATAAACTGAACTTCCAAACTGAAATAGATTCTGATTACCCGCTATTCATTCAAGAACTAAAAGATAAGAATGCAGAAGAAGTAAAGGCCTATATTCTGGAAAAACAGCAAAGCAAACTCCGGGAGATAGAAAATTTGAAAGCCACAAAAGCCTGCAAGGCAGTGCTTCACAATGCAGTGAATGCATCGGCAGCATCCCTCCTTATGTTCGTTCCTCAAATTGTACAACGTGTGCATATCGTTAATTATAAGCTGGAAGGTGAAGCAAGTAAGGAGTATGTAAAGAACAATCCGGTGCAACTCCCGGATAATTTCTACGATCTATTAAAGGATTTCTCCAACCTCAACACTCCGGAAGCTCTCTATACCCCCCAATATGCACGCCTTACCGCAAGCCAGACATTCAGAAAAGCATTCGGCAAAGCACTCGGAACGGACAAAGGTATTTATTTCGACTTATCTATAGTAGCAAACGTACTCAACGGGATCAGTGAATTTACTCCCGCATCCGAGGAACAACTGGCACAGATTGCAGGTTTGGACAATCCGGCCTATCTGGAAACCGTGAAAGAGAAGAATACCGAACTTTTAGCTAAAATAGAACAGAATAAAAAGAAGACCGGATTCACCATCAATGAGGCGGGAGAAGTCAGTAATGAGGATTTGTTCGCTTCCATCATTTCCAAATATCGCGGACATACATTACTGGTGGATTTTTGGGCAACCTGGTGTGGTCCGTGCCGCACGGCAAATAAGGCAATGATCCCCATGAAAGAAGAGCTGAAAGACAAAGACATCGTTTATGTGTATCTCACGGGAGAGACCTCGCCAAAAGGGACATGGGAAAATATGATACCGGATATACACGGTGAGCACTTTCGGGTAACAGACGAACAGTGGAGTTATCTGATGGATTCATTCAGCATCAGAGGAGTGCCTACCTATCTTCTCGTCGACCGCGAAGGAAACATTACCTACAAAACAACCGGATTTCCCGGGACAGACAAGATGAAAGAAGAATTACTGAAAACACTTGATAAATAATAACGAAATTCCGCCTCTACAGGATGTATACTAATACAAACAGTAGAGGCGGAATTGTAAGTCTTCCATTAACGGACCACCGTCATAATGCCCGTGTCGGTTTGAATAACGCCCGCATTAGTTTCAATACGTTGAAACTAATTGTTCCATACAGATGAAACGGTTCGTTCCATGCTATAGAAACCATCCGTTTCATACTGATGGAACCGAACGTTTCAATAAATAGAAACCATGCATTGCCTTACTCGCAAAAGTAACGGGAAAGCATCTCATTCCCTTTTCGGGATTACTTGTGCATTTCTACAATCTGAGTAGGAGCTTTCTCTACATTCCTGCGATCTACCTGCCGGACTACAGCAGCCGCCAATGATAGGAAAGCGCGACCGGTCATCGTATTTTCATCCAATGCAACAGGAGTACCCTTATCACCGTTTTCACAGATACTCTGTACGATAGGTATCTGCCCTAACAAAGGTACATTCATCTCTTCTGCCAACTTCTTGGCGCCCTCACGGCCGAAAATATAATATTTATTATCCGGCAGTTCGGCAGGAGTAAACCAAGCCATGTTCTCCACCAAACCCAAAATCGGTACATTTACCTTGTCATTGGTAAACATATTGATACCTTTGCGGGCATCTGCCAAAGCAACCGCCTGCGGAGTACTAACCACTACAGCACCGGTCATGGCCAATGTCTGTACCACAGTCAGATGGATATCACTCGTACCCGGCGGCAAATCGATAAGGAAATAATCCAGTTCTCCCCAGGCAGCATCGCCAATAAGCTGTTTCAATGCATTACTGGCCATCCCCCCACGCCACAAAGTAGCCTGATCCGGGTCGACAAAAAAGCCTATGGAAAGAAGTTTCACCCCATACTTTTCTACAGGAATGATCATATCACGCCCGTCTATCTTCTCGGCATACGGACGGGCGTCTTCCACCTGAAACATTTTCGGCATAGAAGGACCGAAAATATCGGCATCCAGCAATCCCACTTTATAGCCTAACTTGGCAAGAGCCACAGCCAGATTGGCAGCTACGGTAGATTTCCCCACCCCTCCTTTTCCGGAAGAAATACCAATAATATTTTTTACCTGCGGCAATAACTTCCCGACTTCCGGACGCGCCGCCTGAACTGTTTTCACACTGATATTATCTACGATTTCCACTTCTTTGCCTACATGAGTAAGGATAGCCGTTTCGGCAGCCTTAACCACCGACTTCATAAACGGATCGGTAGGTTTCTCAAAAATAAGGGAAAAAGAAACTTTCATTCCCTCGATACGGATGTCATCCTCCACCATACCGGCTTCAACAAGATTCTTTCCGGTACCGGGATAACGCACTGTTGCCAATGCATCTAATATTAACTTTGGATAAAGTGCCATAATTATTTACGATTTGACGATTTACAATTTGACGATTGATAAATGATGACCGATGATTTATGATTTGGCGATTGATGATTTGACGATTGATAACTTAGAGATCATCATTTATCAATCGCAAAACCGTAAATCGTCAAATCGTAAATCCCTTTACTTGCTGGTTTGCAATCCGCTCCGCTTGCTACGGTTATAGCTACGATACGAATCAAGCTCTATTTCAATGTCCGGCTCATGCAATTCTCCTGCTTGGGGAAGCCGGAACTTGATATACTTTATACTTAAACCACGATCGAGCCACTGTTGTTCATAATAAGTTTTAATGCCCAAGATATCATCTACAAGATCGGAATGATAAAGATCCTCCGTAATAAATTCTACCGGGAAACGGTTTTCCTCAATCATGTAGCGGGTATAAGTAAACATAAAGTTGCTGTCTGTTTTCAGATGAATAATGCCGTCCGGCTTAAGGAAGCGGCGATAGCGTTCCATGAAGTATGTGGAGGTCAATCGCTTGGTCGCTTTCTTCATCTGCGGATCAGAAAAAGTCAGCCAAATTTCACTCACCTCTTCCGGAGCAAAGAAGCGGTCTATAATCTCGATATTTGTACGCAAAAAGGCTACATTCTTCATTCCCGATCGCAAGGCATCGGTGGCTCCGGTCCACATACGCGCCCCTTTAATATCGACACCGATGAAATTTTTATCGGGAAACATCTGTGCCAGTCCTACGGTATACTCTCCCCGACCACAGCCCAATTCAAGCACAATCGGACGGTCATTGCCGAAAAACTTTTCATGCCACTTGCCTTTCATGTCAAAAGCCACATTGTCCGCCACCGAGTAAGGATACTCAAACACATGCGGATAACTTGCCATATCGGCAAATTTCTCTAATTTCCCTTTTCCCATATAATAATTGCAATTAGATTGCAAAGTTACTTACTTTCGGCGGAAACGGCAAAAATAAATGGAGTACAGATTTCTCCATACTCCATTATTAAGGATATAAGAACCTGCTTTAGTTTCTCTCAGAACACAAAAACAGGTCGAAAAGTATTATCTTAGATTTCCACCGTACCCTCTACAATGACTTCTTCTACTGCCTGTGCTTTCAAATCTTCATAGAAAGCAGCATGAGCTGCCTGCATGTAAGGCTGCAAAAAGAAGTATCCGATACCCAATGTGAAAAGACACAGGATGGCCCAGCCGATAAAGCTAAGATCGAGCAAGAACAGCTTCATCTTGTTGCCTTCCATCATGGCCATACTTTTCTCAATAGCGCCATTATTAGCCAATTCGGGTTGATCTTTCAAGATAAAATCGGTCATTGCATACGAATAATACTTGATAATACCCGGAATAACCAGCAACAAGGTCCACAACACTGTATAAACGGCTTGAAGCAATTTTGTGCCGATGATACGTCCATAGTCGCTGAATCCACATCACTGCCTCTGAATACATCCAATATCACAATGGCATAACCATAAGCTATCGGCAACGTTAACAGAAGGATCAATATTCCGACTACCGGAATGGCAGACAATCCACCAACCACTGCACTGTAAATTAAGGTAGCAATCGCCGCCATCACCCATTTATCAGTAAGAGCAGCACGCGCTTCTGCACGTAATTCTGAATTTTGTTTCAACATAAGATATAAGATTAATATATGATTAATAAAAGTTATTCCACTACAGTTACCCAATTGTGTGTATCCGGCTCATCACCATACTGGATAGCACGCAGCTTATTATACAACTTCGTACAAACCGGGCCCGGCTTGCCATCCTTCGAGATGACATAAGAATGATCATTTTCCGGATCATCGATACGTTGTATCGGACTGATTACGGCAGCCGTACCGCAAGCACCCGCTTCTTCGAATGTCGCCAGCTCCTCTTCGGGCACCGGGCGGCGTTCCACTTTCAGCCCCATATCTTCCGCCAACTGCATCAAGCTCTTATTGGTAATGGAAGGCAGAATGGATGTAGACAACGGAGTGATATAGGTATTGTTCTTTATACCGAAGAAATTGGCCGCACCACACTCGTCCATATACTTCTTTTCTTTTGCATCCAAATAGAATTCAGCAGAATAACCGGCTTTGTGAGCCTCCTGGCTGGCACGCAGACTGGCAGCATAATTACCCCCCACCTTAAAAGTTCCTGTTCCCAACGGAGCAGCCCGGTCATATTTTCGGGTAATGACATACGGAGTAGTGGCAAATCCTCCTTTGAAATAAGGACCTACCGGAGTGACGAAAATAACAAAAAGATATTCGTCGGCAGGACGTACACCGACTTGTGCTCCGGTACCGATCAGTAACGGACGGATATAAAGAGAGGCCCCCGTCTCATAAGGCGGAATAAAACGCTCGTTCAGTTTTACCGCTTTCAGAACTGCCTCTTTGAAACGTTCGGTAGGAAGTTCCGGCATTAGAATTCCCCGGCAGGTAGATTGCAAACGCGCGGCGTTTTCTTCAAGACGGAAAATACGGACTTTACCATCTTTGCCACGAAAGGCTTTCAGCCCTTCAAAAGCTTCCTGACCATAGTGCAGACAGGTAGCTGCCATATGCAGATTAAGAATTTCGCTGCTGCTTATTTCCAGTTCGCCCCATGCGCCATCGCGGAAATTAATTCTCACGTTGTAATCTGTCTTCATATATCCGAATGACAAATTAGACCAATCTATTTCTTTCATATTATTAAGTAATTAGTTAAATTCTCCTATCAGACAACAAAAATAACTTTTATTCTTTAGATTGTTGCCTTTCCTGCAACAATTTTTCGACTTCATGATCAGCTTTCGTCAGTTTCTCTGTACAAAAGGCTATAATTTCATTGGCCTCCTTTATCTTTTCTGCCAACACATCTATTTCCAGTTCATTATTGTCAATCTGACGGACAATCTTTTCCAAGCGTTCCATTGCTTGAGAGTAGGTTTCTTTTTTTGCAGACATCTTTTTGTTATTTACGATTGGACGATTTACGATTTACGATTGAAGTCAGTTCTCCTTTGTGCAGACGGGTAACGATTTCATCCCCCGGAACAATCCCGGACAGGTCGGTTACGGGAACTCCGTTTTTCAAAGTGATGCTGTAACCGCGAGCCAGAAGCTTATCGGGTGATGCATCGGCAATACGTTGCTGCAACAATTCTAACTTATGCCGGTGGCGAGAAAGCATTGTCACCGAGCTTTGCATCAAATCTTTGTGTACAGTTAGTAAACGCAGGCGGGCATCCGACAATCTCCTGACAACAAGAGACGGAATGCGTGCCTGACAAGAAGAGATCCTCCGATACTCCCTTTCAAGAAAAGAAGAAACACCTTCTTGAATACGAGCGGACAAATATTCCAACCGGCCGGCAGCCTCCTCCATACAATTTATTAATAATTCGGCAGCAGCTGTCGGGGTTTTCACCCGGGTATGCGCCACAGAATCGAGCACAGTATCATCACGTTCGTGACCGATACCGGTAATGATAGGCAATGGAAATTGCGCACAGGCTGCAGCCAAAAGATAGGTATCGAAACCGGATAAATCGGACGTGGCCCCCCCTCCCCGGATGATAACAACCACATCGAAATCATTCAACCGCCTGTTGACACGATCGAGCGCATCCAAAACAGAGCTTTCTATCTGGGCGCCTTGCATCAAGGCCGGAAATAACTCCGTATAAAAAAAGAATCCCCGGGAATTGTGTTGCAACTGATGGCAAAAGTCTCCATAGCCGGCAGCAGTAGCCGAAGATATGACGGCTATACGCTGTGGCAATACAGGCATCTCGAGTTCTTTGTTCAGTGTCAGTACCCCTTCCGCTTCCAATTGCTGTAAAATCTCCCGCCGGCGCAGAGCCATATCTCCCAATGTATATGTGGGGTCAATATCCTGTACAGTCAGGCTATATCCATACAATTCATGAAATTGCACGGTCACTTTCACCAACACCTTTATGCCGGAAGTAAACAGTTGCCCGGTAGCCTCTTCAAAATAAGGTTTCAACAGGCGGTATACATTATTCCAGATAGTTCCCCGGGCTTTAGCTATCAGATTATTGCTGCGCGGATCTTTCTGCACGAATTCCAGATAACAATGTCCGGTAGCATTAGATCGTACATCACTCAACTCCGCCTGTATCCAATATTCATCGGGCAAGCATTGTTCCAGACTCCGCCGTACCAATGCATTGAGATCCAAAAGGGTCAGTGCTTCCTGTTTCATTTTGCCGATTGATAAGCCTTCCACATATCAGGAATCCCATATCCGTAAATATTATCGGGAGAATCGGCCCGATCACCCGAACGCCGTACCAGTTCTATCAGTTCTTTCGCCGTCAGATCAGGCAACGCTTGCCACAAGCAAGCCACCATGCCACACATGATCGGTGAAGAAAATGACGTACCGTTGGCCCCTCTCACTATTCCATCCGTCCCCATTACGTCCGAACCCAATCCGACTGCCATCACATCCGGTTTCACACGACCGTCCGCCGTATTTCCGATAGATGAAAAAGGAGCCAACACGCCTTGCTTGTTAATGGCACCTACGGTCAGCACATTTTCCGCATCACCCGGAGGAGTAGTCTTTTTCCAAGAACCGGAACCGGCATTCCCTGCACTGCATACTATAACCATGCCTTTATCCGCCGCTTTCGCAGCCTGACGGGACATCAAGGCAAATTTTCCATCCAAATCACAATAACGGTAATCTTTCGATGGATCATCAAAAGCATAATATCCTAATGAAGTATTCACTACATCCACTCCCACGCTATCTGCAAACTCGAGTGCGGCCGCCCAATAATCCTGTTCTACCAAATGCTCCGAATACTCATCTTCACTGCGCAGCAGCCAGAATGAAGCTTCAGGTGCCGTACCGACCATCACATGAGGCTGATTCATACCGATGCACGAAAGCACACTCATACCATGACTGCTTTCGGCATAAATGTCGGCATCAGGGTTCACAAAATCTTTCACTCCTAACACACGGATATTTCTCATTGCCGCTATGCTGTCCGCATTATGAAAACCGGCATCGATGACGGCAATCGTCATGCCTTGCCCCTTAAATCCGGCATCATGTAACTTGTTTCCGTTACTAATCTCTATCTGACGCCGTGCGGGGCCATACACTTCTTCCATCCATAAAGGCGTATTGATCAATGAATCCCGTTTGGTAGCCATCGCCGGCTGCTCCGGATCAGGAGCAGTCCAGACCTTCTCCGTAGTACGGACAAAAGGCAGTTGGGCTATTTTATCTATCAATGTCGTATCATTGCACGACACAGTAACGAAATTGTCCCACTTGCCCGTGGTCACAATCTTCACTCCTTTTTTACGAATAGCGTCCACATATTTCCGACACACCGGTAAGTCTGTAGAGTCTATTGCCAGCCCTTGCTTCTGGCGACGCTCAATTGCTTTTTTCGAAAGAAACTCTTCAGGACGATCCAAAGCATAATCTGTAACAGCCTTGTCTGTCAGGTTAATACGATATTTCAACGTGTCCTGTTGCGCCGATGCCCCGATAGCAGAAAGCAGTAAAGCGGCAAATATTAATTTCTTCATATTGTTATATATCAGCTTTTTATTAAAAATCCTTATTCTCTTCCATAACCAGTCCGATTCCCCGTTGTGAAGCGATAAACGCTCCGCCAATCACCCGGCGATCGTCATAAAACACAGCCGACTGTCCCGGAGTAATGGCCGAAGCCTCTGTCCGGAACTTCACAAAAAGCCGTCCGTCCGTCAATCTTCTCACCCGGCAAGGAATAGGACGGCTGCGATAACGGATACGTACCGCCAAGTTTTCACAGGCCAAAACCTCCTGTTCATCAATCAAATGATCCTGCTCGACAATCATATATTCCGTGCGCAGTTGTTCTACATCCCCTAACATTACTGTATTTTTTTGCGGATTTATCTTCAGCACATACGCCGGTTTGCCCAGAGCAATCTCAAGTCCCTTGCGTTGCCCGATGGTATAATACGGGAAACCTTTGTGTTGCCCCAATTTCACCCCTTCGGCATTCACAAACCACCCCGGGCCGATTTCCGTATCCAATTCCGGACATTGTTCACGCAGGAAGTCCCGATAATCTCCTTTGATAAAACAGACTTCCATACTTTCTCCCTCTTTCGCCTTTGCTTCGTATCCCTTATCATGAAGGTAATCACGCACTTTCAGCTTTGTATAATTTCCCAATGGGAAAATGCAGCGCCTCAACACCTCTTGTCCCAGTCTCCAAAGAAAATAAGACTGGTCTTTCTTTTCATCATCCCCTGCCACAATGTATACATTCCCATTCCGTTCTTCCAAACGGGAATAATGCCCGGTAGCAATCCAACCGCAATTCAGCCGGTCTGCCCACTCCGTCAACACACGGAATTTGAACAACGGATTACACATGACACATGGATTGGGAGTCCGTCCCTGGCGATATTCATCAATGAAGTTTCTTACGATTGTATCTTTGAAAGGTATACGTTCATCAGCTACATAGTGTTCGATTCCCATCCGGGCCGCCAACTCTCTGGCATCCTGCGGTTCATCTCCCCAAACCCGCATGGTTACTCCCACTATCTCGTATCCCTGCTCTTGCAACATCAAGCAGGTGGCAGTGCTGTCTATGCCGCCACTCATGCCCACTAATACCCGCTTATTCGATTCTTTCATTCCACATCTGATTATTGCATTCGTGCAAATGTACAATATTCCCATCAGATAGCCATACGGAGTAGAAAAAAGAGTAAAAATGGCATTCACATATACTCTTATTAATCACTTAAACACTTCATATAGTATTCAACAACACCTGGATTTCTCTCTGCAAAACGAACAATGTCATATTTACACATGTATCTAATATCTTCATCCGTAAAAACAATCTCTTCTTCAAGTTCTGATCTATTAAGCAAATTTAGAAAACGGATATGGTTCTGATCTACTTTCCTGCACCAAGTAATACAATTTAACCCACCTCCATCAGCTACAAGAGCTTCTATATCCACCTGCTCTATATAACAATCGGGATAAAGCTGTTTTATCTGTGATAATGCCTGTTCATCTTCTTTTATATTCAATTTAGGAAGGATCATAAGTTTACCTACTGTGAGGAAGTTTATATATGCCCAGTTACGAGAATCTCCATCTTTTACTTCATAATGCAAAGACTCAACCTTAAACACCTTTGAAAGCCTTCTACTACATTCTTCATAATATTCAGTATCGTAGTCATCGTAATTAGTAATAAGCACAGAGTCACCGGATATTGGTTTTACTATTCCATCGGAATGCCCATATATTTCCGACCGGTCCCATGGAAGAAAAACAACCTCGCATTCAAATAATTTTTCAATTTTACTCCCAAGAGAAGATGGTGACATATCTGGATTTTCTTGAAAAACCTTTTCCGTCATGATTACTTTATCACCTACCTTTACAATATTTCCTCCATCCATGATTATATTCGTATTTGTAGTTTTCAAGCCCAAACGCATACAAACTTCCTGAGAATCTGTTATGAACCTCTTGTCTGATTTCCTTTTAAGAAGATAATCCGGATAGTAGCGATAACAAAGAAAACGATCCTCGTCTATCTGAACAGGCATATAATCTCTACACCATATATCATTAGTACATGGTATTATATCGTATGCTACATTATTTTTCTTAAGAACAGTAACCAAATCAATATATATTTTCGGATATTCTTTTTCCAGCCATGAAGAAAAATATACTACATTAGTTTCATAATCCGCTATCATCTTCTACTTTGTCTTAATTCGTTTTGATTTTAAATAACCATTTTCTTGTATCTTGATAATGACCAGACGGTGTTTTATCTTCAGCATTCTTATCATCACACACGTCCTTTATATACTTGCCATTCACTTCTATAAATCGTGCCACGTTTTTCCGGACATTTATTTCTATCTTCTCTAATTCTATCTCATCGCCGTCTTCCCATGATACATTAAATCCTCCGTCAAATATTGAAAACTGCGAATATATCGCTTCATAAAGATGTGTAGGATAAGTTATTATTTTATTTTTATCCATCCATTCTTTATTTTTATATCTCTCCTTTTTTTTACCACTACCATCCACTCTGAATTCTCTTACAAGAGCCGACAGTCTTACAGCATTCTTTTCATTTTCGCCTTTCTCAAAAGTGATATCTATGCCTGAAACATGATTGTGTAATACACCTAATGGAAAAATAGGCTTATCCTCCTTAAGACTGTTACGATGATAAACTATATAATCTTTTACCCCATTTTCTCGTTCCTCGTGACAGTAAATCTCCACACAAGTCGGATGTATCTTTACCATATCTTCCCCT
>ENA-UEOI01002379-UEOI01002379.1-human-gut-metagenome-genome-assembly--contig:-NODE-2379-length-13375-cov-4.631448_pt1 | contig 13375 bp, 8 predicted proteins | sample MGYA00242883_ERZ507882 | MGnify/ENA primary metagenome ERZ507882 (study PRJEB26167, sample SAMN06115502) | human gut metagenome | host: Homo sapiens | place: China:Chongqing | collected 2015-07-29... | reverse complement strand
CACGAAAGCGTGCGTTTCGTCTTCCCGTTCAACTTCGCGCATCCCGAAATCACGATGGACCTCGCCATGAGCGAGATGCACCCCGAACGCGAACAGCTCGCGGGCGTCAACAAGCACTACTATTCGCTGCTGAACGGCATGGCCGTCGGCGATCTGGAACATGCCGTATGCCTGACCACCCTCGACGCGCCGTTCGTCGAGCTGGGCACACCTTCGGGCGAAGATTACCGGCTCAATCCCCGCCACGGCTACGGCTGGTGGCCCTCGGCGCAGATTTCGCCCGTGGTCTATTCGTGGGTGATGAACAATACGTGGCGGACGAACTACAAGGCGTCGCAGGGCGGCGTGGCCAGCTTCCGTTATTCGCTGCAGATATGCGACCCGTTCGATCTGAAACTCAAACAGCGCGGCGCCGAACGCGAACAGCCCCTGATCGCCGTCGAAAGCGGCAGGGCCGAACCTGTCGGCCGGCTGTTCCGGCTCGAAGGCCGCAACCGGATCGCCGTGTCGGGCATCGCGCCCTCGGCGGACGGGACGGGCTATATCGTGCGTCTGCAGAACATGGGCGATCAAAGCGTGCATTCCGCATTCGTCTGGGGCCGGATGAAGGCCCGCCGGGTGAGCGTCTGCGACTACCGCGAACAGCCCCTCGCGCCGTTCGACGACCGCTCCTTCTGGATGAAACCCTTCGAGTACCTGATGCTCAAAGTCGAAACCGAATAATTCAAACTACCTATGAATAGACTCTTTTTATCCCTGATTTCCTTGGCGGCCTGCATGACCTCCTGCACGTCGCCCGAACCGCTGACCGACTATGTCGATCCCCGTATCGGAACGGCCCATTCGCGCTGGTTCTTCTTCACGCCCGCGGCGGTGCCGTTCGGCATGGCGAAACTGGCGCCGACCACCGACGGCCACCTCGGAAATCCCGGCGGCTGGCAGGCCGTGGGCTACGACGCCCGCCATACTTCGATCGAAGGTTTCGCCAATTTCCACGAATTTCAGGTGGGCGGCGTGGTGATCGCCCCGACCGTCGGCGCGCTGCAGACCGTTCCCGGTCCCCTCGACGATCCGGAGGCGGGTTACCGTTCGCGCTTCGACAAGAAAGACGAGGTGGCCCGGCCGGGCTATTACTCCGTACTGCTGAAAGACTACGGCGTGAAAGCCGAACTGACGGCTACCGAGCGCGTCGGTTTCCACCGCTATACCTTCCCCGCTTCGGAGGAGGCCAACCTGATCTTCAACATCGGCACGAAGATGGGCGAAAGCGGTCCTGCGCGCGACGCTTCGGTGACCTTCACCGAGGACGGCCGTATCGAGGGCTGGGTGGTGACCGAACCCGTCTATGTGGACATTTATCAGAAGGGCGCCGTCGTGAAGATGTATTTCAGCGCCGTCGTGGATGCCGAACCTGCGTCGTGGGGCGCCTTCTGCGGCGAGGAGGTTTTTGCCGGTGAGCGGAGCCGTACGGGCGTGGGCGCCGGCGTGTACCTGCGTTTCGATACCCGTGCGCGTCGGGACGTCGGCGTGAAGATCGGCCTGTCGTATACGTCGGTCGAGAACGCCCGCCTGAACATGCAGGCCGAAGCCGCCGATCTGGATTTCGACGGGGCGCTCTTGGCCGCAAACGAAGCATGGGAAGAGGCGCTCGGACGCATCCGCGTCGAGGGCGGCAAACGGGAGGACCGGGTCAAATTCTATACGGGTCTGTTCCATGCCGTGCTGGGACGCGGTCTGGCCAGCGACGTGAACGGGGCCTATCCCGCGAACGACGGAACCGTCGGGCAGATTCCGCTCGACCCCGCCGGCAATCCGCTGCATAACCATTATAATACCGATGCCATCTGGGGCGGATTCTGGAACCTGACCCAGTTGTGGAGCATCGCCTATCCCGAATATTACGCCGACTGGATTTCGAGCCAGCTGCTGGTTTACAAGGACGCCGGCTGGCTGGGCGACGGCATCGCATGCAGCAAGTATGTTTCGGGCGTGGGCACCAACTTTACGGGTCTCGCCATCGCGGCGGCCTACAACTGCGGCATCCGCAATTTCGACGTGGCGCTCGGCTACGAAGCCGCCCTCAAGAACGAACTGGGCAGCGAAGGCCGTCCCGCGGGAGCCGGCAAGCTGGATGTGGGGCAGTTCGTCGAGCGCGGCTATTCGCCCTATTCGACGGAGCTGCACATGCAGACCACGCCCCGCGGTTCGGGTTTCTCGGCTTCGCATACGCTCGAATATTCGTTCAGCGCCTATGCCGTGGCCCAGATGGCCCGCCAGCTGGGACATGAAGCCGATTACGAACGGCTTTCGAAGCTCTCCGAAGGGTGGAAACTGCTCTTCGACCCCGAAACCAAACTGATGCGTCCGCGCGACGAGCAGGGCCGGTTTATCGCCGACTTCGATCCTTATGCGCCGTGGGTGGGCTTTCAGGAGGGCAATGCCGTACAGTACACCTATTATGTTCCCCACGATATCGACCGTCTGGTGGAGATGGTCGGCCGCGAGGAGTTCAACAACCGGCTTGACAGCACGTTCCTTATTTCGCGCGAAAATATCTTCGGCGGCGGCAAGACCATCGACGCCTTCGCGGGACTGCACACCTACTACAACCACGGCAACCAGCCGAATCTCCATATTTCGGGTCTGTTCAACTTTTCGGGCAAGCCGTGGCTCTCGCAGAAGTGGATGCGCACGATCTGCAACGAATTCTACGGTACGGAGGAGATTCACGGCTACGGCTACGGACAGGACGAGGATCAGGGACAGCTGGGCGCATGGTACGTCATGGCTTCGATGGGACTCTTCGACGTGAAGGGCCTGACGGCTCCCGATCCGTCGTTCCAGCTCTGCAGCCCGCTGTTCGACAAGGTTACGATCAGCCTGAATCCCGATTATTACGAAGGCCGCGAATTCGTGATCGAGACTGCGGGCAACGCTCCGGAAAACTGCTATATCGGTTCTGCGCAGCTCGACGGCAAACCCCTGACGGGCGTACAGCTGCCTTTCGCGGACGTGGTGCGCGGCGGCCGTCTGAAAATCACGCTCGCTTCGGAACCCAATACGTCGCTTACGGAATAGCAACGCCAATTAGACCTAATTATAAACCGCTTATGTTGAAAAAGGAAATCTGAATTCCCGGCTCCGGCCGGACCCCGTGTCGGGCCGGAGTTTTTTGAACCCAACCACTTAAAAACAAAACGTATGAAAATTAGTACTAACTTCTTGAATCTGCTGAAGGTTTGTATGTGCGTGGTGTTGGCTTTCGTGGCCCTCGAAACCCGCGCGCAAGGGGAGTCCTTTACGGTATCGGGTACCGTCAAGGATGCTTCCGGGCAGCCGGTGATCGGAGCTACGGTCTTCGACACCACGACCCAAAAGGGAGATGTAACGAGTACGACGGGCAGCTTCTCGCTGCAGGCTGCTCCCGGCTCGGTGCTGAGGGTGAGCTTCGTCGGATACGCCGAGCAGTCGGCCAAAGTCGTAGCCGGAAAGACCACCTATGATTTCGTGCTGGAGAGCGACGCCCTCGAAATCGAGGAGCTGGTCGTCGTAGGTTACGGCACCCAGAAGAAAGCCTCCCTTACGGGAGCCATCTCGGCCATCAACAACGAAGAGATCATCACGACGAAGAACGAGAACGTCCAGAACATGCTGACCGGTAAGGTCGCGGGACTCCGCGTGAGACAGAACTCCAGCGAACCGGGCCAGTTCAATACCTCGATGGACATCCGCGGCTTCGGCGCTCCGCTTATCGTGATCGACGGTGTGCCGCGCGACAACATGGCGCGGCTCGATCCCGAAGATATCGAGCAGGTTTCGGTGCTGAAGGATGCGTCGGCAGCCATCTACGGCGTGAAGGGCGGTAACGGCGTCGTGCTTATCACCACCAAGAAAGGCGACAAGGGCAGGGTCAATATCAATTATTCGGGCAACATATCGTGGCAGCGTCCCTCGAACTTCCCCGACCTCGTGGATGCGGCCGACTGGATGACGCTCTACAACGAGAAATACACGATGCACTCCGTAGACAACATGTCGCCTGTTCCGCAGTACAGTCAGGAGGATATCGCCGCCTACCGCAACGGCGAGAAGAAGTCCTACAACTGGAAAGATGCCGTCTTCCGCAATTCGGCGCCCCAGACGCAGCATACGGTGAGCGCCAGCGGCGGCAACGACAAGGTCACCTTCTATACCAGTCTCGGTTACCAGTATCAGGAGAGCTTCCTGCAGCACACGCCTATTACCTATGACAAGTACACGCTGCGCGCCAACATCAACGCGAAGATCGCCAAGAACCTGACCCTCGACGTCAACCTCGCAGGTCATATGGATGAAAAGAAGATGAGCAACTTCTCCTCTTCGGACATCGTGCGTAGCACGTGGCTCTTCACCCCGCTCGATCCGTTCTACTATGACGACGAGCAGACCATGTACCATACCAAGGACGACAACACGCCTATCGTCAATCCGCTGGCCATGATCGACAAGGACGCCAACGGATACCAGAGCCTGATCAGCCGCTGGTTCCAGTCTGCCTTCTCGCTGCGCTGGGACATGCCGTTCCTGCCGGGACTGTATGCCAAAGGCTTCTTCAGCTATGACTATATCATGAACGACAACAAGTTCTACAGAAAGGCGTTCAATACTTATACCTCCACCGGAGCCGCGACCAGTTTCCTGAAGGGAGACGCGCACGATTATTTCGTGCAGCGCAACTATTACGGCAAGGAACATCGCCAGTGGCACGTGCAGGTGGGCTATGACCGCACCTTCGGCCGTCACTCCGTATCGGGCATGCTGCTCTTCGAGGATCAGCACAAGGTGGGCGACAACTTCTACGGCAGCCGCGAAGTGCTGCTGCCTAAGGATGAGGTATTCGTCGGCGACGGCGAAACGCAGCAGTTCAACCAGTCGTCAGGTAGCGGTTCGCTTTACGACTATGCCTACCAGTCGCTGGCCGGCCGTTTCAACTACGACTTCGGCGGCAAGTACCTCGCCGAATTCGTCTTCCGCTACGACGCATCGTCGCGTTTCCCGTCGGGCGACCTGCGCTGGGTCTTCTTCCCCTCGGTATCCGTCGGATGGCGCATTTCGGAGGAAAACTTCTGGAAAGAGTCTTCGCTCGACTTCATCGAGAACCTGAAAATCCGTGCATCCTACGGTAAGACGGGGTACGACGGAGATCTGAATTACGAATTCCTGACCGGCTTTACCTATCCTTCCGGCGGAGCTATCCTCGGCGGCGATTACGTCAACGGTTCCGTTCCCAAGGGCATTGCCAACAAGGATATTACGTGGCAGACCATCAAAATGTTCGACATCGGTCTGGATTTCAGCGCATGGAACGGCAAACTCGGCCTGACCTTCGACTATTTCCGCCGTGACCGCGACGGACTATACGCTACGCGAGTGCTGAGCCTTCCGGGCAGCGTGGGCGCGAGCTTGCCGAAAGAGAATCTCAACAGCGACCGGGATACCGGTTTCGAGCTTGAGTTGAGCCACCGCAACCGCGTCGGCGATTTCTCCTATGCGGTCAAGGGCAATGTTTCGTTCACGCGCCGCAAGACGCTCTACTACGAGCGTGCCGAGTCGGGCAACTCCTACCTGAACTGGCGTCAGAACAACAACGACCGTTTCAACAGCATCTGGTGGGGTTACGGCGAAGGCGGGCGTATCACCAGCTGGGATCAGTTGTACTACAATCCCGTCTATATCGGCCGCGGCAGCGTGATGGGAGACTATCTCTACGAGGACTGGAACGGCGACGGCTGGATCAACGATCTGGACGTACACCCGATCGGCTACACGGATATGGTTCCGATGGTCAATTTCGGTCTGACGATCAGCGCATCGTGGAAAGGGATCGACTTCTCGATGCTCTGGCAGGGTTCAGGCAACCGTTACATCATCGCTCGTCAGTTCCTGCAGGAGCCGCTTTGGTCGCGTACCAACGCCATCAGCGAACACTTGGACCGTTGGCATCCGGCCGATCCGACGGCCAGCCCTTATGATCCTGCCACGAAGTGGGTCTCCGGCGAATACGGCTATACGGGCTCGACGGCCAATCCTAATTCGGAGCATGCGTTGCAGAATGCACGCTACTTGCGTCTGAAGAACCTCGAAATCGGTTATTCGCTGCCCAAGAAGTGGCTGACGAAGGTGGGGATCGAGAATGTCCGGATCTATGCCAGCGCCTACAACCTGCTGACGATCACCGGTCTGGATTATCTCGACCCGGAGTTCTACATTCATCCGTCGGATGATGGAGTCAATAATCTGGGATATTTCTATCCGATTAACAAGACCTATACTATCGGACTGAACGTCAAATTCTAAAAAAGCAAAAAAATGAAACGTCTGAAATATTATCTCTTGATTCTTTGTGCGGGCGCATTCGCCGCGTGCACCGATTTGGATATACCGCCGAAAAATATTTTTAACGAACAGGATATCTTCGGCAACGTCGAGGGTGCGACGAGTTACCTCGCACGCTTGTACGGCGTCTTGCCCATGGAGGATTTCCGGTATAGTTTCGAACACGGCTTCGGCTATTCAGGTGTCATGTACCGCCAGATGTGCTGCGCTACGGGCGAAGCCGTAGGACGCGACACGCAGGGATTCTTCGCCGAACCCGGCAGCAACATGTGGGACGCCGCTTACAAAACGATCCGCGAAATCAACCTGCTTATCGAGGGGCTTCCGAAATACAAAAGCGGATTTTCGGACAGCGATTACAATACGGTCTTGGGCGAGGCCTATTTCATCCGCGCCTATGTGTACTTCGCAATGGTCAAGCGGCTGGGCGGTGTTCCGAAGATCGATTACGTGATCGATTATCCGGCCAACGCGACGCTGGAGGATACGTGGACTCCCCGTGCCTCCGAAGAGGAGTGCTGGGACTTTATCGGACAGGATCTCGATGCGGCCATCGCCAGCCTGCCCGACAAGAACGCTTCCGGCCGTGCCACCCGCTATGCCGCGGCAGCTCTCAAGTCGCGCGCCATGCTCTATGCCGGTTCGATCGCCAAGTACAATACCGTCAACGAAGAACACCTCGGCAAGCGTATCTGCGGCATTCCCGCCGAACGGGCCGCCGGTTATTTCGAAGCGGCTTACAAAGCCTCGAAGATCGTGGACGAGGGCGGTTATTCGCTCTACAAGGCCAAGTGGGCTGCCGGTAACCGCGACGCTCAGGCCGAGAACTTCGCTGCACTGTTCCTCGACGAAAGCAGCGCCAACACCGAGACCATCTTCGCCCGCTATTACAAGGAGAAATTCCTGACGCACGACTACGACAACTCGGTGCAGCCGCGCTCGACCTCGACGGGCGGCAACGACTCGGAGGTAAGCCCCACGGTCGATTTCATCGAGATGTTCGACGGCGTCGAGCTGGATGCCGACGGCAAGTTCGGGTTCCTCGACGAAAACGGCTATTACAAGCTCTACGACAACCCGATGGACGCCTTCGCCAACGCCGAGCCGCGCCTGCTGGGTACGGTCATCCTCCCCATGTCGAAGTTCAAGGACCAGTATATCGAAATCCGCCGCGGTCTCTACACCGGCAAGGTGGAAGAGGGCAAAGGTATCTCGCGTCTGATCAAGGAGGGCGAGACCGCGGCCTACGAAACGCTGGGACTCAAAGACGTGCAGCTGACCGGAAACTTCAACGGCGGTCCTGCCGTCCAGCTCAAGACGCCCTATACTCCCTATCCGGGGGCTACGCCCGTCACGTCGATGCTCATCACGGGTCTCAACGGTCCGGTGAACGGCTGGAACTTCGGCAACATCGGCGGCACCTACCTGCGCAAGTACCTCGATCCCGATCTGGAGAATAATTCGGGCGGCAAATCCACGCAGCACTGGATCGACATCCGCTATGCCGAGGTGCTGCTCAACCGTGCCGAAGCCGCCTACGAGCTGACTCAGCTCGGCAAGACGACCTCCGAAGAGGGTGACAGCTACCGCGACGAGGCTTTCCGCTGCATCAACCTCATCCGCGAACGGGCGGGCGCCGATCTGCTGGCATCGGCCGCCGACCTCAATTCGGTCGATATCGTACGCCGCGAACGCCGCAAGGAGCTGGCCTTCGAGAACCAGACCTATTGGGACCTCCGCCGCTGGCGCATCTTCTACGACGAGCAGAATACCACGCGCTATCGTATCCTGATGCCCTTCTTCGCAACGGATGTCAACAAGTACTTCTTCGACGTGCGTTTCACCGAGCCACGATCCGGGCATAGCTACATCTTCACCTACGACACCCGCTACTATTACCAGCCGCTGCCGTCGGGCGAACTGACCAAGAACCCCAACCTCAAGAATAACCCCGGTTTCTAATCCGGACAGCATAAAAACCGATCGATATGAAAAAGTATATATATCTTTTGCTCTTTTCGCTGCCGCTGCTTGCAGCTTCGTGCAGCAAGGACAATTACGACGAGCCGCAGGAGACTTTCCGCGGAAAGTTCATCGACAAGCAGACGGGCGAGCCGTTCCAGACGGCCATCGGCAATACGGGTATCCGTATCCGCATGATGGAGTACAGCTGGAGCGACAACCCCCAGCCCTATGACATGAACGTCAAGATGGACGGTACGTTCAACAACACCAAGGTTTTCAAGGGCGAGTACGGCATCACCCCTTCGGGCGCGTTCGTGCCGCTGGAAGAGGAGCGGATCAAGATTTCGGGCACTGTCGAGAAGACTTGGGAAGTCGAACCCCTGCTGCGTGTGGAGTGGGTCGGAGAGCCGGTGGTGAACGCCGACGGAACTGTGGACGTGAAGGTGAAGGTTTCCCGCGGTACGGACAATCCCGACTATCAGGAGGCGCTGGCCGAAGCATGGCTGTTCGTGAGCGAGAACATGTATGTCGGGGATTTCAGCTACAGCCCCAACTATTCGACCCGTATCTCCGGTGCGGCTATCGGCATGGTGCAGTTCGATCAGGTCTATACCATCCGTACGGGACAGCCGGGAGGTTATAATCCCGCCGGCACCTATACGCCGTTCCCGGCCTTTTCGCGGAAGTATTTCCTGCGGTTCGGCGCGCGGACGACGCGGCAGTTCGACGGTACCAACCGTTACAATTACACGACTGTCAAGGAGATTACCACAATTGCCCGTTAGTTAGGTTCAGGATGCCGGGTTCCGGAGGCGTATTGTCTCCGGAACTGCGGCGCCCGATAAGGAAAATTTTTACGGATACGATGATATCGAACGACATGGAACGTTACGCCGTCGGCGCTGACATAGGCGGCAGTCATATTTGTTCGGCCGTGGTCGATCTGACGACGGGTGAAATCTGCGGAGAGCCTCTCTCCGGCAAGGTCGATTGCGACGCCGGCGCCGGGGAGATACTCGGCGCATGGGCGGACAATATCCGGCAGAGCATCGCGGCTTCCGGCCTGAAGACCGTGCGCCGGGTGGGATTCGCCTTCCCCGGCCCGTTCGACTACGAACACGGCGTTTCGCTGATTCGGGGCGTCAATAAATTCGAGCGGATCTACGGACTTGACATTTCGGAGTCGCTTTTTCCGCTGCTGCGGCGGTCCGGAGCCGAAGAGTTCCGCTATGTCAACGACGCTTCGGCCTTTGCGCTGGGCGAGTGTCTCGGCGGCGCGGCGTGCGATGCCCGGCGCGTGGTGGCGCTCACGCTCGGAACAGGCGTCGGGTCGGGTTTCGTATCCGACCGTAAACTGGTGACTTCGGGCGATGAGGTGCCTGCCGACGGCTGGGTCTACTGCCTGCCGTTCGGCGGCGGAATCGTGGATGAAGCCTTCTCGACGCGCGGAATTATCCGCCGTTACGAAGAGCTGACCGGCGAGACCCTGACCGGTGCGCGGGATGTCGCCGCCCGGTACGACGCCGATCCGGCTGCGCGCCGTCTTTTCGACGTCTACGGCGAAGAGCTGGCGCAGTTCGCGGGTCCGGTCCTTACCCGTTTCAACGCGGACGTATTGGTGCTCGGCGGAAATATTTCGCGGGCTTATCCGCTTTTCGGACCCGCTTTGGAGCGGCGTTTCGCCGCGGACGGAATCCGTGTCGCGGTCCGCACTTCGGCCCTGCTCGACCATGCGGCCATGATTGGTGCAGCTTCGTTATTTTTATAATTTTAGATATGACTCTTTTAAGAAAAACCACACAGTTTGTACTTCCCGTCGAGAAGCCGGAAACAGGCGTAAACCAATACGACATCTATCCGGCGCACGATCTGGGCGAGGAGAAAATCTTTTGCGATTATATGTCGCTGGCGCGTCGGATCGCCGGATCGAAACGGGTGATTATCGACGGTTACGTCGGCGTCCGTTTCGATATTTTCAGCCGTGAACTGAACAAGGCCCTCGAAACGCTCGGCATCCGGCCCGTCTGGTGGAACACGGGTGCGGCCATGAAGGAGCCTGCCGAGATCGACCGTCTGATCGAACCCTATTTGGGCGGTGACGATCCGATCTTCGGATTCCGGACTCCGCTCCGGCTCGAAGAGTTCTTCGACCGGGAGAAGCTGGACCGGATACGTCCCGACGACGCTGCCCGGATGAACATCCTGATCGGCATCGGCGCTTCGCTTGCCGGCTGGGACGGCCTGCTGCTTTATATCGACATTCCGAAGAACGAGATTCAGTTCCGCTCGCGTGCGGGCAGCATCACGAATCTGGGAGCCGCTGCGGCCGATGCGCCGAAGAAGATGTACAAGCGTTTCTACTTCGTGGACTGGGTGGTGCTCAACCGTCATAAGAAGGCGTTGCTGCCGAAAATCGACGTGATGATCGACGGCCAGCGCGAGATGGAGATTACGTGGACCGAAGGAGCCGATCTGCGCCGCGGTCTGGACCGTCTCGCCGGCAACGGATTCCGTGTGCGTCCGTGGTTCGAGCCCGGAGCGTGGGGAGGACAGTGGATCCGCAACCACATCGAGGCGCTGCCGCACGACGTGCCCAACTACGCATGGTCGTTCGAGCTGATCGTGCCCGAAAACGGCCTGATCTTCCGCAGCGGTGAACGAATGCTCGAAGTCTCGTTCGATACGGTGATGTTTCAGGCCGGCGAACGGGTCGTGGGAAAGGAGTGCTACGGTCTCTACGGCGACGAATTTCCGATCCGTATGGACTACCTCGACAACTTCGACGGCGGCAACCTCTCGATCCAGTGTCATCCGCAGCGCGAGTATATCCGCAAGAATTTCGGCGAGGTGCTGACGCAGGAGGAGACCTATTACATCCTCGACACGACGCCGGATTCGGTCGTGTACCTCGGTTTCAAGGAGGATATCGTACCGGAGAAGTTCGAACAGGCCCTGACCGAAAGTTTCGAGAAGGGGACGGAGCTTGACGTGAACAAGTACGTCAATGCGGAACCGTCGGCCAAACACGATCTTTTCCTGATGCCTCCGGGGACGCTTCACAGTTCGGGCCGCAACAACCTCGTGCTGGAGATCAGCACCACGCCCTACATCTTCACGTTCAAGATGTACGACTGGCTGGCGCTGGACCTCGACGGCAAACCCCGTCCGCTGAACATCCGCCGTGCGATGGAGAACCTCTGCTTCGACCGCAAGGGCGAAACGGTGAAGCGCGAACTGATCGCGCATCCCGAACTGCTCGAAAAGGGCGCCGACTGGGAACTCTGGCACCTGCCGACGCACCGCAACCACTCCTACGACGTGCATCGCTACAAGCTCGACACCTCGGTGGAGGTGCAGACCGAAGGAAAATGCCATGTGCTGAATCTGGTCGAAGGCGAGAGCGCCCGCATCGAGACGGCCGGCGGCGACAGCTTTCCGATCAGCTATGCCGAAACGTTCGTGGTGTCGGCTGCGGCCGGCTCCTACCGGATCGTCAATACCTCGGGCCGCGAAATTATGGTCGTGAAAGCTTTTATGAAGTAAAAACCTTTACACCGTAAAATAAGCAACCCCGTCCGGATTCCGGACGGGGTTGTCGTTTGATGCGTCAGTTACTTTTGAAGCAGGGCGGTAATGGGATCGGATGTTTCGATCTTTTCGCAGTCGATCGAAGCCAGCAGCTGCCGCCCCCGGTCTGTCAGCGAGAAATACATCTGGCGTTTGTCTGCGGTTCCCAGTTCCCGGCTTACGAATTCCTTCTCTTCGACCGAGCGAAGAACCTTCGACATGTTCGAAGGGGTCAGCCCCAGCAGGTCGCTCAACTCCCCGCAGGAGAGTCTGCCGGCCTTCGAGAGACTGCACAGGGTCATGCCTTCGTTCAGGCAGATTCCGTGCAGCCGTTCCAGATTCGCTTCGAATTGGTGTACGGCCCGCTGCAGGTCGCGTATTTTACACAGTTTGTCCATATTCCGGCTTTTTGTGAACGGCCTGCCTGCCGCAGTGCCTGATACATTTTCCACATTCGATACACTTCTGCGGGTCGATTGCCGGAAGACCGTGTCCCTGTTGTGAAATCGCCCCGGCAGGGCAGATCGGAATCAGCGGACAGCGGTGGTCCTGCGGACAGCGGAGTTCGTCGATCGTAAGCGCCATAGCCCGCTTATTTATTGAGAAGCACCTTGTCGATTGCCTCTTTCAGCGAAGCTTTGGGCAGGGCGCCCTGCGCGATCTGGGGCTTGCCGTCTTTGGGGATGAACAGCAGCGTCGGGATCGAGCGGATACCGAATGCGGCTGCCAGTTCCTGCTCCTCTTCGGTGTTTATCTTGTAGATGTAGATGCTGTCGCCGTATTCCGCCGCAAGTTCCTCCAGCACGGGTGCAAGGGCTTTGCAGGGGCCGCACCACGAAGCATAGAAATCGACGAGGGCGGGTTTGTCGCCGAGGTATTTCCACTCGGTGGGATTGTTTTCGTAATTGGCGACTTTCGCCAGAAAGTCAGCCTTGGTCAATGCAATCGTTTTCATGGTATTTGTCTGTTTTGTGTTGTTATTCTTGTTGTCGGTCTGGCCGTTGGCCCTGGCTGCGAACGTCAGGATGCAGGCGGCTGTCACTATTAGTCTCTTCATGGTCCGTATGGTATTTTATCTTTTCTTATCTTGATAACGATACAAAGATACAATATATTTTCCAATAAAACAAATTTCCTATGGAAAATAAATCAAGGGGAGTAAAAATACGTTTGTTTCCCGTGGCTATGCAAAAATGAAACCGGAAATCGCCTCCAGCTCCGGATTGCGGCTGAATCTATCATCCGGTCGGTTCGTATAGAGTGCATGCCTGCGCCTGTCTGTCTTATGAGACGGCCCCTGTCTTGGGGTGCATGAATGCATACGGGGGCGGTGGAGCGGGGATGACCGATTTCGGTTTACACTTCGGTTTAAACAAATGTCCGATTTCAATACGGAAATCGCTCTAAACCGAGACTCGAAGAAGTACGCCGCATTTTTCACCGGCGCTTTAAATGCAAGAAAGAGAGC
>ENA-UEOI01002378-UEOI01002378.1-human-gut-metagenome-genome-assembly--contig:-NODE-2378-length-13383-cov-2.774012_pt1 | contig 13383 bp, 15 predicted proteins | sample MGYA00242883_ERZ507882 | MGnify/ENA primary metagenome ERZ507882 (study PRJEB26167, sample SAMN06115502) | human gut metagenome | host: Homo sapiens | place: China:Chongqing | collected 2015-07-29... | reverse complement strand
CAGGGATAGAGGTTCATCTCATGGAGGTCCTGGAAGTTATAGATGTTGGTCATGATGCGCCGGGAGGCGGGGTTGTGCTTGAGATCGTAGAGCACCCGGTCCACCTGGTCCATCTCCCCTTCGGGATAGCGGTGCTTGACGGCAAGCTGGTAGCCGTAGGCCTTGCCGATGGAGCCGGTCTCGTCCGCCCACTGGTCCCAGATGTGGGCGTTGAGGTCGTGGATGTTGTTGGACTTCTTCTGCCAGATCCAGAGCAGCTCATCCACCGCCGTTTTCCAGTAGGTGCGGCGGATGGTGAGGATGGGGAATTCCTCCTGCAGATTATAGCGGTTGACGATGCCAAATTTCTTCACGGTGTGGGCGGGGGTCCCGTCCTCCCACCGGGGACGGACGGGCAGGTCGGTATCCCAGACGCCGTGGTCCAGGATGTCCCGGCAGTTCTCAATAAAAAGCTGGTCGGCGCGGCTCATAGTGCGCTCCTCCTTAACAGTCGTTTTTTAACAGTATAGCAAACTTGTCGCCTTTTGTCGCCTATAGAACCGGGAAGAATTTTTAGCACGGCACTTTTTGCAGCTTCTTCCAAAGAGATGGCAAAAAAATCTCAGGTTTTGTGTGAAATTTTGGTTGAGGAACCATTCAAATTGCGTTAAGATAAGGCAGCCAAGAAAAACGGCGCAGAGAGGGGGCACCGCCATGCTGGACCGCAGTGAAGTGGGCAAGCGCGGGTATCTCCGGGAGGATTTCCGGCTTTTCCATCTCAAGGACAGCCGGGCCCAGAAGCTGGACTATCACTACCATGAATTTGATAAACTGATTTTGTTTCTGGGCGGCAAGGTCACCTATGTGGTGGAGGGTGTGACCTATTTCCTCCAGCCCTGGGATGTGCTTCTGGTGCCTCACCATGCCATCCATCGGCCCACCATCGATCCCGCGGAGCCCTATGAGCGGGTGGTAGTCTGGCTGGGCAGGGAGTGGCTGGAGCAGCGGGGCGACCCGGGTGAGCCGCTGGAGACGTGCTTTCAGTTGGCCCAGGAGCGAGGATTCCATCTGCTGCGCTTTGACGGTGAGCGGCGGCTGGACTATATGCGCACCATCCAGCATCTGGAGGAGGCCACCCGCTCCCGGGAATTCGGTGCCGCTCGGCTGGCGGATACGCTGTGCCAGCAGCTCTTGATCGCCGTGGACCGGGACATCCTCCGCAGCCGCACTGCCCAGGAGGAGACGGACAGCTACCGCATCGACCCCAAGATCGAGGAGATCCTGCACTATATCACCGGCCATCTGGGAGAGGAGCTGACGGTGGACGCCCTGGCGGGCCGGTTTTACCTGAGCCGGTACTACCTGATGCACCGGTTCAAGGCCGTCACCGGCTACACGGTCCACCAGTACATCAGCCAGAAGCGGCTGGTGTGGGCGGGAGAGCTGATCCGGGGCGGCATGCCGGTGATGAAGGCGGCGGAGCAGGCGGGGTTTTCCGAGTACTCCACCTTCCTGCGGGCCTTCCGCGGCACGTTCCATATGAGTCCCCGGGAATTCCGGTGAGCGAGTACAAGGAGGAGAAAACAACCCAATGGATACGCAAAGTAATCAACTTCGGGTAGAATTTACCAAGGCGGATCTGCGCAGACTGATCGTGCCGCTGGTGATCGAGCAGCTCTTGTCCATCACTGTGGGCCTTTCGGACTCGCTGATGGTTTCTCAGGTGGGGGAGGCGGCCATTTCCGCCGTGTCCTTGGTGGACACGGTGAACGTGCTGCTGGTCAACGCCTTTGCCTCCCTGGCCACCGGCGGTGCCGTCATCACGGGACAGTACCTGGGCCGGCGGGAGATCGGCAAGGCCGGACACTCCGCCCAGCAGCTGCTGCTGTTTATGGGGGAGGTCTCCCTGGTGGTGATGGTGCTCTTCTACTTGGGCAAGGGGTTCGTGCTCAACGTGGTCTTCGGTCAGGTGGAGCCGGATGTGGCCGCCTACGCCAATACCTACTATATAATAGTAGAGGCATCCATCCCCTTCCTGGCGCTCTACAGCGCGGGAGCGGCACTGTTCCGGGTGATGGGCAACTCCGGCACCTCCATGTGGGTGTCCACCGCCATGAACGCCATCAATGTGGTGGGCAACGGACTTTTGATCTTTGTGTTCCACCGGGGCGTGGAGGGCGTGGCCATCCCCACCCTGGTCTCCCGGATCTTCGCGGCGGGTGCCATGCTGGTGCTGCTGCGGCGGCCCGACCTTCCCATGCAGATGGAGCGGTTCACCTTCCGGCATGACCGGTTCGTGGTGAAGAACATCCTGCACTTCGGCGTGCCCAATGGAATCGAGGGCAGCATGTTCCAGCTGGGCAAGATTTTGCTGCTCTCCACGGTGTCGGTGCTGGGCACCGCCTCTGTGGCGGCCAACGCCATCGGCAATACTCTGGCCTCTTTCCAGGTGGTGCCCGGCACTGCGCTGGGGCTTGCCATCGTGACGGTGGTGTCCCGGTGCGTAGGCGCCTCGGAGTATGACCGGGCAAGGTATTATACCAAGAAGATGATGCGCACCGCCTATTTGTATACGGTCCTGGTCATCGCATTGATCCTGGCGTGCCTGCCGCTGATTTTGAAGCTCTACAACGTCTCCGATCAGGCCCGGGAGTGGGCGACCCAGATTTTGTGGATGCACGGCATCTGCGGCATTTTGATCTGGCCTTTGGCCTTCACGCTGCCCCAGGCCCTGCGGGCGGCGGGCGATACCCGGTTTACCATGGTGGCCTCCACCGTGTCCATGTGGACGCTGCGGGTAGGCCTGGGCATTTTGCTGGGCCGGTACTGGGGCTTTGGCGTCGTGGGCATCTGGATCGCCATGTTTGCCGACTGGGTGCTGCGGGCGGCGCTGTTTGTACCCCGGTTCCACGGCCATAAGTGGGAGACCATGGGTTTGAAGAACTGACGGATTTAATTTTTCCAATGAGGTGAAGCGTATGTACGACGAACTGACGGAAGTAGATATCCAGAAGATGCAGGAGGAGATCGACCACCGGGTCCGGGTGCTCCGGCCCCAGCTGATCGAAGAGGTGCAGACCGCCCGGGCCTTCGGGGACCTGAGCGAAAACTACGAGTACAAATGCGCCAAACAGGCCAAAAACCGCAACGAGAGCCGCATCCGCTATCTCGAGCGCATGATCCGCACCGCCAAGGTCATCCAGGTGGATTCCAAGGACGGCACGGTGGGCCTTTTTGACAAGGTGACCATCTTCAATGAGATGGTGAAAAAGGAGATGAACCTCCAGATCGTCACCACGCTGCGTCAGGATGCCCTGAAGGGACTCATCAGCAAGGAGTCCCCGGTGGGCAAGGCACTGCTGGGCCACCGGGTAGGGGATCGGGTCCAGGTGGAAGTGAGCCCCGAACTGAAGTACTTTGTGGAGATCCGGGCCATCGAAAAGGGCAAGGACGACGATTCTCTGGAGATCAGCAGCTATTAAGAGAAAAGACGGCACAGCCCCGGAGCTCCCGGCCCGAAGGGCGGGGGGCCGTACATCCAACGGAAGGAGACTGCATAATGCTGTTTATTTGTTATCCCAAGTGCTCTACCTGCAAGAAGGCCCAGGCCTATCTGGAGGAGCGGGGCATTCCCTTTACGCGACGGGACATCAAGCTGGAGACTCCCAACGCGGAGGAGCTGCGGCGCTGGCAGCAAATGAGCGGATTGCCGCTGAAGAAGTTTTTCAACACCAGCGGCCTTTCCTATAAGGCCCTGGGCTTGAAGGACAAGCTCCCCCACATGACGGAGGAGGAGCAGCTGGCGCTGCTTGCCGGCGATGGTATGCTCATCAAACGCCCGCTGCTGGTGGGGGACGACTTCGTGCTGACGGGCTTCCGTCAGGCGGAGTGGGAGGCCCGGCTGGGATGAGGATGCGGGTGGACTTTGCACCGCTGGACGGCATCACCAAGGTGGTGTTCCGGCAGGTGTGGCACCGGCGCTTCGGCGGCGCGGACCGGTATTTCATCCCCTTTTTCTCTCCCACGGACCAGCATGTGGTCACGCCCCGGGACCGGCGAGAGCTGGACCCGGAGGCCAACCGGGGGATTCCCTCCGTGCCCCAGATCATGACCCGCAAGGCCCCGGATTTCCTCTGGGCGGCGGAGCTGATGGAGGACCTGGGATACCGGGAGGTCAATCTGAATTTGGGCTGTCCCTCCGGCACTGTCACCGCCAAGGGCAAGGGCTCCGGCTTTCTGGCCCGGCCGGAGGAGCTGGAGCGATTTTTGGATGAGGTGTTTGCCTCCGTCCACTTGCCGGTGTCCGTCAAGACCCGGCTGGGCTACCAGGAGCCGGAGGAGTTTTACAAGCTGCTGGAACTCTACAACCGCTATCCCATCGCCTGCCTGACCATTCATCCCCGGGTGCGGCCGGAGCTCTATAAGGGCACGGTCCATCGGGACCTGTTTGCCTGGGCGGTGCAGGAGAGCCGCATTCCCCTGTGCTACAACGGCGACCTTTTGACCGTGGAGGACATCACCGCGGTGGAGCGGGACTTTCCCACGGTGGAGGCGGTGATGGTGGGCCGGGGCGCCGTGGCGGACCCGGCGCTGCTGCGCAAGCTCCGGGGCGGCCCCGCCGCCACCCGGAAGGAGCTGGAAGACTTCACCGGGGAGCTATATCAGGCCTATCAGGACTTTTATGGGCAGGCGGGCCACGCGGCCCAGCGGATGAAGGAGGTCTGGTTCTATCTGATTCACCTCTTTGAAGGCGGCGAAAAGCACGCCAAGCAGATGCGCCGGCTGCACACGCCCCGGGACTACGAGGCCCTGGCGGCGGCTATTTTCCGGGAGCTGCCTCTGCGGGACCATGCCGAGGGCCGCTTTGCCTGAAAATAGGCTGCGGCGTATCCCTGATATCTAAAAAGCAGACGGACCACTATCTGTGGCCCGCCTGCTTTTTTTGCGCGTTGATTCCGGGATGCTTGTGATTGTCAGAACTTCCAGAGGTTCAGCCCGACCTCCTCGCTGAGTGCCCGGTCCACTGTGCCGGGAAGCAGGGTCACGATCATTTCACAGGTGGCGCTGATGATCGCCCGGTTCAAGTGTCCTCCGAACACCCGGCCCTGATCGTCCCCGGCACTCATGTGGAGGTGGCAGTAAAAGTCGCCGTCCATGGTGTCGATGGTGCCGGTGAGGGAGACGATCTCAAAGCTGCCGGAAAAATTGTTGGCGTAGTATTTCTTTTCATCGGTCTTGAAAACGCCCACAGTGAACTCCTTCACCGCCCCCAGCGCTTGGACAGCGGCCAGACGGATCTGTTCCTGACGGGTAAAGTGCTCCAGCTGTTCCAAAATCTCCTCGCCCGGGTCCATGCGGACGAGATACGTCTCTCCGTATTTACGGTATTCCATGTGGGTCCTCCTTGTTTTTCTGAATTTTCTCCAGCATACCACACGGATGTCCCCGGTGCAACGATTCGTTGCGTGACAAACATCCCGCCGGATGCTATCATAAAAATCGGAGGTGGAGACCATGGTGGGACGCAATTGCAAGCGGCTGCGCCAGCGGGTAGGGCTGACCCAGGACGCCCTGGCGGAGCGGCTCCACGTCACCCGGCAGGCGGTGTCCGCCTGGGAGACCGGGAAGAACCAGCCGGATGTAGAGACCCTCACCGCTCTGGCGGAGGCCCTGGGCGCCGACGTCCGGGAGCTGATCTACGGCCCCGGAGCAGTAAGAGAGAGCTATATCCGCTTCCGGCGGCGGTATGTGGTGTGTACGGTGCTCTGCGCCGTGTTGGTCATTACTTGGCTGGTGATGGAAGTGACCCTGGAGCCGTATTTGGCCCGTCTGCGCATGGAGACCTTTACGATTCTTCCGGGATTGGTATACATGCTGGTGGTGCCGCCCCTGGGATTTCTGGCGGCAGGCTGCCTGATCCCCGCTTTTGCGTCGTTGTGGGCGGATATCCGGGTGCGCAGCGTCCCGGCCCGGCGGATGGTGCTGGTGGTGGGACTGCTGACTCTGGCTTATTATCTCTTGTGGATGACCGGGATTCTGGACCTGTGGCCCGATGCCTTTGTGCAATGCTACCCGCTGCGGTTGTGGTTTGCCACGCTCTCTACGGCGGGCAATGAACTGCTGCGGTTGGCCTCCCTTTTTTTGTCCGGCGGATTGCTGTTTCTGGCCCTGAACCGCTGATGGCCGCATTATAAGAAAACAAACAGGCACCCCGCCGGGTGCCTGTTTGTTATGTACGCCAATCAGGAGAGCTTCAGATCTCCCTCCTTGATCCAACCGATGCGGCGGAAAAACAATCCGAAGGCCCAGGTGAGGACGGCGGGGAGGATGAAGCACAATAGAGCCATGGCCAGCCAGTCCGTACCGGTGATGGCGGCCTTGGCACCGGTGGCCACATCGTTGACCCAGCCGGTGTAGACGCCGATGGGACCCACCATGCCGCAGGTGCCCATACCGCTGGCCACGCCGGAGGCGGGATCGTTCATCTCAAAGTGGAATACACAGGTGGCAAGCGGTCCGGTGATGGCGGAGGTGAGAATGGCCGGCAGCCAGATCCGGGGGTTTTTCACGATGTTTCCCATCTGCAGCATGGAGGTGCCCAGACCCTGACTGACCAGGCCGCCCCAACGGTTTTCCCGGAAGCTCAGTACGGCAAAGCCTACCATGTTGGCACAGCACCCCGCCACGGCAGCGCCGCCGGCAAGACCGGTCAGGCCGATGGCGGCGCAGATGGCGGCGGAGGAGATGGGCAGCGTCAGGGCAATGCCGATGACCACGGAGACCAGAATCCCCATCCAGAAGGGCGGGAGCACCCTGGCCCACTTGACGAAGTCTCCCACAGCGCTGGCGGCGGTGCCGATGGCGGGGGCCCACCAGGCGGAGAGGGTTACACCGGAGAGGATGGTCACCAGAGGCGTCACCAGAATGTCGATCTTGGTCTCCTTGCTGACGGCCTTGCCCAGTTCTGCGGCGATGACTGCGATGAACAGCACAGCAAGGGGGCCGCCGGCACCGCTGCCGCCGGAGAGGGTGGTGGAGCCCAGCGCGTTGGCGGCATAGCCCACCGTCACCAGGGAGAAGAGCACCATGGGCGGCGCCTGAAGGGCGTAGCCGATGGCCACGGCCATGGCCGCGCCGGACATGGCGGAGCAGTATCCGCCGACCGTCACCAGAAATGTAAGCCCCAACTGATCGCCCAGGGTATCCAGAATGGTGCCGATCAGCAGAGAGCATAACAAACCCTGGGCCATGGCGCCGAGGGCGTCGATGCCATACCGCTTGGCGGAGATGACGATGTTTTTACGTTTTAGAAAAGCTTTGCATTTTTCCATGGGAAGCACCTGTTTCTCTCTCAAAAATAAATGTATTATACAGGTGTCTTGACACCTGTATAATACATCATACACGGCGGGATCTCCACTGTCAACCGTTATTTCCTCGGAAAATCCGCTTTTTCGTGGGAGAGGCAGCCTGAAAAGTCAGGATTCCTGGCCGGGCAGCAGGATGCCCAATTTCCGCAGGGTCTCCCGTACCCGGTCGAAGGCGGCTTGGTCGGGGCAGGACAGGGTGTGGAGGTGGATGCCCTCGGTGAGGTTGGAAAGGGGCTGAGCGTCGGCACTGGCACAGCGCTTTAAAAACTGTTGGACGTCGTAGCGGCTGGAAAGCTGCAGCGGGCCGGTGAGTTGGCCGTAGAGGGGATGCTCCACGATCACGTCCATCACGGTGCAGCCTTGGTCCACCATGGCGTTGAGCTCCGCCTCCATGCCGTCAGGGCCGTGCTGTACCGCTACCTGGCGGACCAGGCCGGTGGCCGCAGGCAGGATCACATAGCCCCGGGGCGTGGCGGAGATGTCGGCTCCCGACGCCCGCAGTAGGGCGATGTCTCCCACAATGATCTGCCGGCTGACAGAAAAACGGCGAGCCAGCGCCGCGGCGCTGACGGGGGCATCGGCATTTTTTAAACGGTCCAGAATGGCCCTGCGGCGCTCCTCTGCCTGCATAGGGGTCCCTCCTTTGTTGAAATCAGAGTTCAAAAAACAGCCCGTTTTTGCTGTGGTTCTCTCAGCAGTATAGCATTCCCCGTTCCGGAATGCAAAGTGAAAGAGGGCCCGACCGGGCCCTCTTTCAATACAAAACGGATAAATTGATAGGAATATATCAGAGCGGAATCGCTTAACCGCCCAGATAGGCCTTCTTGATAACGGGAGAGGCCAGCAGTTCGGAGCCGGTGCCGGTGGTGACCACCTTGCCGGTCTCCAGCACATAGCCACGGTCGGCCACGCTGAGGGCGGCCTGGGCGTTTTGCTCCACCAGCAAAATGGTGGTGCCGGCCTTGTGGAGACTGCGGATGATATCGAAGATCTGCTCCACCAGAATAGGCGCCAGGCCCATAGAGGGTTCATCCAGCATCAGCAGCTTGGGGTGGCTCATCAGTGCCCGGCCCATGGCCAGCATCTGCTGTTCGCCGCCGGAGAGGGTGCCGGCGGTCTGCCGCTGCCGCTCCTTCAGGCGAGGGAAGAGCTCGTAGATGTGGTCCAGATCCGCAGCCACGCCGCTGCCGGGCTTGGTGTAAGCGCCCATCTCCAGGTTTTCCTGGACGCTCATCTGCAAAAACACCCGGCGTCCCTCCGGCACCAGGGCCAGGCCCTTGGAGACGGTCTTGTGGCAGGGCAGATGGCCCAGATTCTCGCCTAGGAAGGTGATGGAGCCGGTCTTGCTGTGCAGCAGGCCCGCCACGGTGTTCAGCGTGGTGGACTTGCCGGCGCCGTTGGCACCGATCAGCGTCACGATCTCTCCCTGGTTGACCTCGAAGGAGACGCCCTTAATGGCGTGGATGCTGCCGTAATACACGTTGATGTCTTCAACTTTCAAAATGGGCTCCATGACTCACGCCTCCTTCTGCTTGCCCAGGTAGGCCTCGATGACGGCGGGGTTGGACTGGATGTCCGCCGGAGAGCCCTTTGCGATGACACGGCCGAAGTTCAGCACGCAGATGCCCTCGCAGATGTTCATGACCAGGTTCATGTCGTGCTCGATCAGCAGCACGGCGATCTCAAAGGTATCCCGGATCTTGCGGATGTTCTCCATCAGCTCCGCCGTCTCCGAGGGGTTCATGCCGGCGGCAGGCTCATCCAGCAGCAGCAGGCTGGGGTTGGTGGCCAGAGCTCGGACGATCTCCAGCCGGCGCTGGGCACCGTAGGGGAGGCTGCCGGCCTTGGCACTCGCCAGATCCGCCATGTCAAAGAGGCTCAGGAGCTCCAATGCCCGCTCGTGGGCCACTTTTTCTTCCTTCCAGTAGCCGGGCAGGCGGAAGATGCCGCTCCACATATTGTAGTGCATCTGGGTGTCCATGCCCACCTTCACGTTGTCTTCCCCTGTGCGGTTGTTGAACTGCCGGGTGTTCTGGAAGGTCCGGGCGATGCCCGCCCGGTTGACCTGAGCGGTATTCATGCCGTGGGTGTCTTTGCCGTCCAGCAAAATGGTGCCCTTGGTGGGCTGATAGACCTTGGTCAGCAGGTTGAACACGGTGGTCTTGCCGGCGCCGTTGGGGCCGATGAGACCGGCGATCTCCGTACGGCCGATGGTGAGGTTGAAATTCTCCACGGCCTTCAGGCCGCCGAAGGTGATGCCCAGGTTGATGCACTCCAGAATGGGCGTCTTATCAACGTCCCGGTCCGGCACCATACTGCCGGAGGGGACGGGAACCAATTTGGAAAACATATCAGGCGGCCTCCTTTTCCTTGGACGCACCGGGCCGCAGGCGGCTCAGCGCAGAACGCAGCGTGGGGTTGTTGGTCAGCAGCATGACCAGGATCAGCACGATGGCATACACCAGCATCCGGTAGTCAGAGAACTGGCGCAGGGCCTCCGGCAGGATGGTCAGCGCGGCCGCGGCGATCAGGGAGCCCCAGATGTTGCCCAGGCCGCCCAGCACCACGAACACCAGGATCAGGATGGAGGTGTTGAAGTCGAACTTGGAAGCCTGCAAAGAGGAGAAGTTCAGGCCATACAGAGCACCGGAGGCGCCTGCCAGAGCGGCGGAGGTGACGAAGGCCATCAGCTTGTACTTGGTGAGGTTCAGTCCCACGCTCTCGGCGGCGATGCTGTTGTCCCGCAGGGCCATGATGGCCCGGCCGGCCCGGCTGTCCTTCAGATTCAGCACCACGAAAAGGGTGATGAGCACCAGCACAAAGCCGGCGGCGAAGGTGGAGATGGTGGCGGTGCCGGTAGCGCCCTGGGCGCCCTTGATGATGGCGATTCCCTCGGTCTCCAGACCCAGGTCGGCGATGGACTTGTCACCAGTCAAGTTCAGCGTTACATGCAGTCCCCGGGAGTCCCAGCCAACCAGCAGGCAGTTGACCAGTTCCTTGATGATCTCGCCGAAGGCCAGCGTCACGATGGCCAGGTAGTCGCCCCGCAGCCGCAGCACAGGAGTGCCGATGATCACACCGGCTACGGCGGCCACAGCAGCACCCACGATCATGGCCACGGCAAGGCGGAGAGCATCAGAGGGAATGGCGCTTTGCAGGCTCATGGCGGCAATGACGCCGGAGAAGGCGCCTACGCTCATAAAGCCGGCGTGGCCCAGGCTCAGTTCACCCAGGATGCCCACGGTCAGGTTCAGAGAGACGGCCATGGACATGTAGCAGCAGATGGGGACCAGCTGTCCGGTCAGAGACCGGGAGAGACCGCCGGAATCCCGTAGGATCACGATGGCGATGAAGGCGATGACGACGCCCAGATAGGTGATGAGATTGGTGCGGGTGGAACGTTTCATAGATCCGATTTTCATTGCGTTCACCTCACACTTTCTCCGGCACGTACCGGCCCAGCAGGCCGGCGGGTTTGACCAGCAGCACCACGATCAGCACGGCAAAGACGATGGAGTTTGCCAGGTTCGTGGAGATGTAGGCCTTGGCCATGGCTTCGATGATGCCCAGCAGCAGTCCGCCCAGGAAAGCGCCGGGGATGGAGCCGATGCCGCCGAACACGGCGGCGGTAAAGGCCTTGATGCCGGGCATGGAGCCGGTGGTGGGCATCAGAGTGGGGTAGGAGGAGCACAGCAGCACACCGGCGATGGCCGCCAGAGCGGAACCGATGGCAAAGGTCATGGAGATGGTGGCGTTGACGTTGATGCCCATGAGCTGTGCGGCACCCTTATCCTCGGAGCAGGCCCGCATGGCCTTGCCCATCTTGCTCATACTGGTGAACGCGGTGAGGGCCACCATGATGACAAGGCACACCGCCACGGTCAGAATGGAGACATAGGGGATCTTCAGCGCGCCGCCGAAAAGAGAGAGGGAGCCGGAGATGATGGGGGTGTAGACCTTGGGGGCGGCGGACCAGATGAGCAGGGCCGCGTTCTGCAGGAAGTAGCTGACGCCGATGGCGGTGATAAGCACTGCCAGGGAGGGAGCGGCCCGCAGGGGCTTGTAGGCAAGGCCCTCGATCACCACGCCCAGAACCGTGCAGACCAGCATGGCAAGAATGATACCCACAATACTGGGCAGGCCCAGATAGTTCATGGCGCAGAAGGAGATGTAGCCGCCCACCATGATGATGTCGCCATGGGCGAAGTTAAGCATCTTGGCGATGCCGTAGACCATGGTATAGCCCAGGGCGATGATGGCGTACACGCTGCCCAGGCTGATGCCGCTGATTAAATAAGAGAGAAATTCCATGAGACATATACCTCTTTATCTCTGGGATTGTTGGATGGAATGGAAGCCTTCCATAGCAGAAATGCGGACGGAGCAGATGTTCCGTCCAGATTTCCGCCATGGAGACGGCGGAACCGGCGGCGGGCCGGCCGGAGACGTTCCGGCCGGCCGTAACGCGGAAAGATCGGAAAACGCGATCAGGGCAGGACGTAGGTACCATTCTTGATGACCACGGCCATGGGCTCCTTGGAGACAGCACCGGAGGCATCCCAGGTCATGCCGGCACCGGTCAGGCCGTCCACGGACAGAGTGGGCATCACGGCGATCACAGCCTCGCAGATGTCAGCAGAGGACATGTCGGGGGTGCACTCGGCAGCTTCCAGAGCGGCCTTGAGGATGTACACAGCGTCGTAGGCATCAGCGGCGAACTGGTTGGGAGTGTCGCCGAACTCATCCTGATAGCTCTTGACGAAGTTCTGAGTCCGCTCATCCTGGGCATCGGCGGAGAAGGGGGTCAGCAGCATGACGCCCTCGGCCAGGGAGGTGTCAAAGCCCTCCATGGTCAGAATGCCGTCCATGCCGTCCACACCGAAGAAGGTGGGAGCATAGCCCATGGCGTTGGCCTGGTTGAGGATGACGGAGGCAGGCTGATAGTAGATGGGCAGGAACACCAGGTCGGCGCCGGCGGACTGGGCACCGGTCAGCTGCACGGAGAAGTCGGTGGCGGTGTCCTTGGTGAAGGTGCCCTCATAGACAACATTCAGGCCCTTGGCGGCAGCCTCGGTCACGAAGGTGTCGTGAATGCCCTGGGAGTAGGCGTCGTCATTGCGGTAGATGATGGCGATCTTGGCGTCGGGCATGTTCTCAGCCATGTAGTCAGCGGAGCCGGTGCCCTGGTTGGGGTCGGTAAAGCAGACCTGGAACACGTTATCCTTGCCGTCGATGACGTCAGTGGAGGAGGCGGAGGGGGTCAGCATGAAGGTCCGGTCCGTGTTGGTCACCGCGGAGACCGCCTGGGCGGCACCGGTGGTGGTGGGACCCACCAGCAGCTGCATGCCCCAGTCCATCAGCTTGTTGTAGGCGTTGACAGAGGTCTCACCGTCGGCCACGTCGTCCTCACTCTGGAGCTCAAACTTGACGGTGCTGTCGCTGGCGTTGATCTCCTCCACGGCGATCTTGGCGCCGTTGGCGACGGCCAGACCGTAGATGGCGTTCTCACCGGTCAGGGGGCCGATGGTGCCGATCTTGAAGGTGGTGCCGGAAGCGGAATCGTCGCTGCCGCTGGTATCCGCAGTATCGGAGTTGCTGCCGCAGGCAGCCAGGCCGAGCACCATGGCGGCGGCCATGACGAGGCTGAGTAACTTCTTTTTCATCGTTCGTTTCTCCTTTTGACAATGGAATTTATACAAAAAAACGGCCCCGCCTTTGGCGGAGCCGCATTTCTGTCCAAACAGTTATGCGCGCGTTCCCATCCAAGGCGTACGTTGTTTTCCAAAAATCACCACGACCAATACCAGCGCCAGCAGGAAATGGAATACGATGAGCCCGATCATTCCGCCCAACAGCGCCGGCATCAGTTGCAGATGCAGCAACTTGTGCACGTCGGCCGGTAAAACTCCTGAGAAATCAACGAAGAACAGAAGTATGGGTAAAAAAAAGAGGATTGCGAGCATTACCCTCAATCCTTTTAGATAATTCGGTTTCTTCATCAGATCTTAATACGTTTGATGTTTATTTTCTTCAG
>ENA-UEOI01002375-UEOI01002375.1-human-gut-metagenome-genome-assembly--contig:-NODE-2375-length-13405-cov-3.123574_pt1 | contig 13405 bp, 12 predicted proteins | sample MGYA00242883_ERZ507882 | MGnify/ENA primary metagenome ERZ507882 (study PRJEB26167, sample SAMN06115502) | human gut metagenome | host: Homo sapiens | place: China:Chongqing | collected 2015-07-29... | reverse complement strand
CCCACAATCTCATCACGAAGTGTCTGAGGACAAGAAGGAATGCCTTTTTCATCCAATTCTTCTCTGAAATGTTCCAACCACAAGTCTTAACGGAATCTGGTCACTTCCAAGACTAACTTCTCTGTCAATACTGTTTTCATCAATAATATCCTCCAAAACCGGAAGATATGGGTACGTACCCTTATTTACACACGCATGATATTCTTTTTTACCAATCTTTACTGCACTAAGATAATCCTGTACTGACATATCTTCTACCTTTCCTTTCTGTCTGCATTCTACCGTTTAATGTTCCTGTATGTAACATTTGCAGACCGCCATATCTTATTTATTTCTACTTACATATATAAAACTATCACATTTTCACCAAAAAATACACCTTAAAATTGACTTTTGTTAATTATGCTAGTATCTTATTCGATAGGCTTGAAATTTTTCTATATTTCGGGTCTGAATAAAATGCATGCAGATACGCATTTAAAGAAATGGAGTATACATATGAATATTGAATTTTCTAAGAGAGCTGACCGCTTTGGCAGCAACATTTTTAATATACTTAATCAGAAAAAGAATGACAGACTTGCACAGGGAAAGCCGGTATATAACTTTACTGTAGGAACTCCTGATTTCAAGCCTGATGAATCTGTTATGAAGGTTGTTTCAGAGGCAGCACTTGACCCTGAGAATTACAAGTACTCACTTGGTGATACTGATGAATTGCTTGACGCTGTATGCAAATGGTACAAACGCCGTTACAACACCGTTATCACACCTGATGAAGTCGCCTCTGTATTCGGAACCCAGGAAGGCATGGCTCATATTGCCCTTGCTTTGTGCAACCCTGGTGATTTATGCTTAGTTCCTAATCCGGGATATCCTATATTCGAGATTGGACCATTCCTGTGTGACGCACAGATTGCTTATTACAATCTTCTCCCAGAGAATGATTATCTTATAGATTTTGATTCTATCGATGAAGATACTGCAAAAAAAGCCAAAATGATGGTTGTATCTTATCCACTGAATCCTGTATGTGCTACTGCACCTGATGAATTCTACGATAAACTCATCGCATTTGCCAAGAAATATAACATCATTATTATTCACGACAACGCATATTCTGAGATTATATATGACGGACAGATTGGTGGCTCTTTCTTAAGCCACGAAGGTGCTATGGAAGTTGGAGTTGAATTCAACTCTCTTTCTAAAACTTATAATCTTACTGGTCTGCGCCTTTCATTTCTTATCGGAAACCGTGAAATCGTAAGCAAATTCAAAACTGTCCGCTCACAATTCGACTATGGAACAAGTTTTATATATCAGAAAGCTGCTGTTGCTGCACTTAACGGTCCGCAAGGATATGTCGCTGACAACCGTGCTGAATATGAGTTAAGAAGAAATGCTCTCGTTGCCGGAATTAAGAAGCTTGGACTTAAACCTGCTGATGTTAAAGGCACAATGTTTGTATGGGCTGCCATTCCTGACGGCTATACCAATTCAGCTGATTATGTTATGGAACTTCTTAATAAGACTGGTGTTTTATGTACACCAGGAAGCAGCTTCGGAAGCCTTGGAGAAGGTCATGTAAGATTTGCCCTTGTACTTCCCCATGAAGAAATTGACAATATTTTTTCTAATCTGTAATTCACTAAAAAACATAATATACGTACAAAACCCCGTATCCTGCAAAACAGAATACGGGGTTTATATGTATCTTTGATATTAACAATCACTGGTGATTAGCCACGAATCTTCTTAACAAGAGCAACAGCCTCTGCTGTCATATCCTTAATCTTGTCAAATTCTCCTGCCTTAATCATATCACCCTTAACCATCCATGATCCACCACAGCAGAAGATCTTATCGCATGATAAGAATTCCTCAAGGTTAGCTGTGTTGATACCACCTGTAGGCATGATTCTTACATTAGTGTAAGCTGCGCACATAGCCTTGATCATCTTAATTCCACCTGCAGCTGTAGCTGGGAAGAATTTAACTCTTGTAAGGCCTCTCTTAACAGCCTGAGCAAGCTCTGAAGGTGTAACGATACCTGGCATAACAGGAATGTTCTTAGAAATACAGTAATCAACGATTTCTGGATCAAATCCTGGGCTTACGATAACTGAAGCACCAGCTGCTACAGCTCTGTCAACCTGCTCTGTTGTAAGTACTGTACCTGCTGCAAGTACCATATCTGGATATGCTTCATGCATAAGACGGATAGATTCCTCAGCTGCTGCTGTACGGAATGTAACCTCTGCACAAGGAAGACCACCCTTAACTAAAGCCTCAGCTAATGGAAGTGCATCTTTAGCATCATTCAATACTACTACTGGAATTACTCCAAGTTCTTCAAATTTGTCTGCAATATTGCTCATAATTATATAGACTCCTTTCATATTTTCCCAATCTCTGGGATAATTTTGTCCGCAAATATTCTATCACACTCTTAGCACCATTACAAGCATTATAAATGTTGTTATTCCCTCAGCAACAGCATACGCAAGCCATACTCCTGTCATTCCAAAAAGTGCTGACATTACAAAAACTGCACCTAAAATCAGCACAAATCCTCTTGCCACAGAAACAACTGCCGCTTTAAACGCATCCTCTGTTGCACTGAATGCACCGCCACCTACAATATTAATTCCCGCAAAGAATATTCCAATAAAATATAACTTAACGCCTTCTGTTGCGTAAAGCCTTAACATTTCTGAACCTTCACTGTTAAACACTGCGACAAACTGTCCTGCAAATATAAACAATATACTATACATAACCGCTGCAAGTACAAATGCTGTTGTATATCCCATTCGTTTTAACTGTGTACATCCATCCTTGTCTCCCCTGCCGAAACAACTGCTTATAAGTGGCTGACTTCCCTGTGCAACACCATTAAATACCGCAGTTGTGACAATTGCAATATTAGCCACAACTCCGTATGCAGCTACTCCGACATTACCAGCCAGCTTAAGTATTACGAAATTAAAAGCAAGTGTAATGACCGCTGACGACATCTCTCCAACAAATGCCGATATACCAAGCTGGCATCCTGCCACAAGTTTTCTTACTGAAGGCTTACACACAACAAGCCTGACACTGCTTTTCTTAGAGAAGAAATGTATGCTGCATATTCCCATACCTATAATCGGCGACAAAGCTGTTGCCAGTGCTGCACCTTCCATTCCCAGATTCATCGGGAACATGAGAATATAGTCAAACACTATATTAAACAGACTGCTAAAAAGTGTTGCACTCATGGCAATTCCCGGGGCTCCGTCATTTCTCACAAATGCATTAGTCACATAGTTACACATAAACATCGGTGCAAAACACATGAATATCTTAGTATAATTATTCCCAACTGCCACAATATGTTCATCAGCTCCTAGAACACGCATGATATCTGCCGAAAAGAATATTCCGGCAAAAACGAATAGCATGCTTGACAATATACACCATATTAATGCATTCCAGAAATAATCATCTGCATCTGCATCTTTTTTAATCTTACTGATTGCATACCTTATAGCTGAACCAACACCAATCATCTCACCAATTGAGAATATTATACTATATAATGGCATAACAAGATTTAATGCTGTAAGTCCGTCTGCTCCCTTTGCTATAGATATAAAATACGAGTCAGCAAGAACGTAGCATGAAAACCCTATCATTCCGAGAATATTCTGCGATACATATTTAGAAAAATTCTTTCTGTTTTCCTCCTTGCTCATCGAAATCTCCTTAATTAAATAATATAAGTTACAAAAACGGCTCCCGTTGGGAGCCGCATTTTACACACTATCATATCTCTTAACGCAAAGCAATTACATGCCCATAATTATTTACTTAGTTCCGAAGATTCGGTCTCCGGCATCCCCAAGTCCTGGGCAAATATAAGCATCTGCGTTAAGCTCTCTGTCAAGATGTCCAATGTATATCTGAACATCTGGATGCGCCTTATGAAGCTTTTCAACTCCCTCTGGGGCAGCTATGATACACATGAACTTAATCTGCTTTCCGCCAACCTTCTTTATCTGGTCAATTGCATCAACTGCCGAACCACCTGTTGCAAGCATCGGATCTGTTACAACAATAGTTCTTTCCTCAATTGGATGTGGAAGCTTGCAGTAATATGGTACCGGCTCATGTGTCTCTTCATTACGGTACATTCCGATATGTCCAACCTTAGCAGTTGGTACAAGTGAAAGTACACCAGGAACCATTCCAAGACCTGCCCTTAAAATAGGAACAATTGCAAGCTTACGGCCTGAAATCATAGGTGTCATACAAGTTTCAATAGGTGTCTCAATCTCAACATCTTCTGTTGGAAGGTCTGATAAAGCCTCAAAACCTTCAAGCATAGCTATTTCTTCAACAAGCTTTCTGAATTCATTAGTTCCTGTTTTCTTATCTCTAAGAATTGAAATCTTATGCTGGATAAGCGGATGTGTAAATATAGTTATATTCTTCTCATTCTCAAAATCCATCATTATAAAGTACCTCCAAATTATATAATATAATTACTCAATGTATTTACTCTGCCTCTTCTGACTTTTCCTCATCTGAGTCTGTATTCATAACATAAACTCCACGGCTGCTGTCACCTGCTGGATTCTTACCGAATTCATAATCATTACCAGGTAATATAGCATTAAGAAGAATACCTGCTATAGCAGCAATTGCGAGTGCTGTAAGTGTTATAGATGTTCCACCGATTGTAAATGTAAGTCCATCACCGAAGCCTAAACCACATACAAATATAACACCTGCAATAATAAGGTTTCTTGACTTAGTAAGGTCAACCTTGTTCTCAACAACATTTCTTACACCGATAGCTGAAATCATACCGTAAAGCATGAATGATATACCACCGATAATTGCTGTTGGCATAGTTGATATAACTGATGAAAACTTAGGTATGAATGAAAGTATAATTGCAAATACTGCTGCAATCCTGATTACTCTTGGGTCATATACCTTAGAAAGTTCAAGAACTCCTGTGTTCTCACCATATGTAGTATTAGCCGGACCTCCAATTGCTCCTGCAAATGCTGTTGCAACACCATCACCGATAAGTGTTCTGTGAAGTCCCGGATCTGCTAAGTAGTTTTCTTCAACTGTAGCTGAAATAGCTGACATATCTCCGATATGCTCCATCATTGTTGCAATAGCAATCGGTGCCATAACAAGGATTGATGTAACATCAAATTTCATAAACTGGAACTTCGGAATTCCTACCCATGAAGCAGATGCAATTGATGAGAAATTAAGTATCGCTGAACCATCAGGATTATGTACTCCGCATGCATTAAGAATAAGTGCAAATACATATGAAATTACTACACCCATAAGAATAGGGATAATCTTGAAAAGTCCCTTGCCCCATATATTGAATATAATAATTACAGCAAGTGCAACAAATGCAAGTAACCAGTTAGCTGATGCATTAGTGATTGCTGAACCTGCAAGTGAAAGACCAATACATATAATGATAGGTCCTGTAACTACAGGTGGAAGGAATTTCATAACTCTGTTGACTCCAACAAGCTTAATTATAAGTGCAAGTACAAAGTAAAGCATTCCGGCAACAAATATACCACCACATGCATAAGCAGCTTTATCATTAGCTGACATTCCAGCATACATACCGCTGTCAAGATTAGCTACTGTGTAGAATCCACCAAGAAATGCAAAGGAAGATCCTAAGAATGCAGGTACTTTGAACTTAGTACACAGGTGGAATATCAATGTACCAAAGCCTGCACAGAAAAGTGTTACTGATACAGACAGACCTCTGGTAAGCTCCTCACCGCAGGCAGCCTGAAAATATCCTGATACCAGAATAGGTACAAGGATAGTTGCGCCAAACATGGCAAACATATGCTGAATACCAAGAATCAGCATCTTCGCTTTACCAAGCTTTCTGGCATCACGAATAGGTTCGATTTTCTTTTGTTCCATAATACGCTCCAATCAATATATATTTTCATATTATTATAGAACATATTATGATTTAGGGCAATGAAAAAATATTCCATTTTAAACATTTCGGGGCATGAAAAGCTTTCGCCTTCCATGCCCCGAAACTCGTGTTATGGTCAGAAATTGGATTATTTCTCTTCCGCAATCGCAGCCTGTGCTGCAGCAAGTCTTGCAATAGGTACTCTGAATGGTGAGCAGCTCACATAATCAAGACCAATCTTGTGGCAGAATGCAACTGATGAAGGATCTCCACCATGCTCTCCACAGATACCTATGTGAAGATTCGGATTAACCGGTCTTCCAAGCTTTATTGTCATCTCCATAAGCTTACCTACACCATTCTGGTCAAGCTTTGCAAATGGATCATTCTCAAATATCTTAGATTCATAGTATGCATTAAGGAACTTACCAGCGTCATCTCTTGAGAATCCGAATGTCATCTGTGTAAGATCGTTAGTACCAAAGCAGAAGAAATCAGCTTCCTTAGCAATCTCATCAGCAGTAAGTGCAGCTCTTGGAATCTCAATCATAGTACCAACCTCATATTCAAGGTCGATTCCTGCTGCCTTAATCTCTTCATCTGCTGTCTCAACAACAGTCTTCTTTACATACTTTAATTCCTTAACCTCACAGATAAGCGGAATCATAATCTCCGGCTTAACATTCCAGTCAGGATGTGCCTTCTTAACATTGATTGCAGCTCTTATAACAGCTCTTGTCTGCATCTTGGCAATCTCTGGATATGTTACTGCAAGACGGCATCCTCTGTGTCCCATCATTGGATTAAACTCATGAAGACTTGCAATAATATTCTTAATAGTCTCTACTGACTTGCCCTGTGATTCAGCTAACTTCTTAATATCTTCTTCCTCTGTAGGAACAAATTCATGAAGAGGTGGATCAAGGAATCTGATAGTTACCGGATTGCCTTCAAGTGCCTCATAAAGTGCTTCGAAATCTCCCTGCTGATATGGCAGAATCTTATCCAGTGCTGCTTCTCTTTCTTCTACAGTATCAGAACATATCATCTCTCTGAATGCTGCAATTCTGTCCTCTTCAAAGAACATATGCTCAGGACGGCAAAGTCCATTAAGGAACGTAAATGCTTCTCTTGCCTTCTTGGCATCCTTAGGAGTATCTGCATTAGTACGAACCTTTAACTTTCTGTACTTGTCTGCCCACTCCATAACTCTTTCAAACTCTCCTGCAATCTTGGCATCAACCGTAGGAATCTGTCCATCATATATGTTGCCTGTTGTACCATCAATAGATATATAATCTCCTTCATGGTATTCCTTGCCTGCAAGTGTGAACTTCTTATTAGCTTCATCCATTGCAATATCACCACAGCCAGATACACAGCAGGTTCCCATACCTCTTGCAACAACCGCTGCATGGCTTGTCATACCTCCTCTTACAGTAAGAATACCCTGTGAAGCCTTCATACCTGTAATATCTTCTGGCGATGTCTCAAGTCTTACAAGAACAACCTTCTCTCCTCTTGCATTCCACTCTTCTGCGTCTTCTGCTGAGAAAACAATCTTACCACATGCAGCGCCAGGAGATGCTCCAAGACCTCTTCCTGCTGGAGTTGCAGCCTTAAGTGCAGCTGCATCAAACTGAGGATGAAGAAGTGTATCAAGATTACGAGGATCAATCATTGCAACTGCTTCCTTCTCTGTTCTCATCCCCTCATCTACAAGGTCGCATGCAATCTTTAATGCTGCCTGTGCTGTTCTCTTACCATTACGTGTCTGTAACATGAACAGCTTGCCATGCTCTACTGTAAATTCCATATCCTGCATATCTCTGTAATGTTCTTCCAGAGTTGCACACACATCCTTAAACTGCTCAAATGCTTCCGGGAACTTCTCACTCATTTCCTGAATATGCATTGGAGTTCTTACTCCGGCAACAACATCTTCACCCTGTGCGTTAGTAAGGAACTCTCCAAAAAGTCCTTTAGCACCAGTTGCAGGATCTCTTGTAAATGCAACACCAGTTCCACAGTCATCCCCCATATTACCAAATGCCATAGACTGTACATTAACTGCTGTTCCCCAAGAATAAGGAATATCATTATCTCTTCTGTATACATTAGCTCTTGGGTTGTCCCATGAACGGAATACAGCTTTTATAGCTCCGTATAACTGTTCCTTAGGATCATCTGGGAAATCCTTGCCAATCTTAGACTTATATTCAGCCTTAAACTGTGTTGCAAGCTCCTTAAGATCATCCGCTGTAAGCTCTACATCAAGCTTAACCCCTCTCTCATCCTTCATCTTGTCAATAAGCTCTTCGAAATATTTCTTGCCAACTTCCATAACTACATCTGAATACATCTGGATAAATCTTCTATAACAATCCCATGCCCATCTTGGATTACCAGATTTCTGTGCAATTACATTAACAACATCCTCATTAAGTCCAAGATTAAGAATTGTGTCCATCATACCCGGCATAGAAGCTCTTGCTCCAGAACGAACAGAAACTAAAAGTGGATTCTCCATATCTCCAAACTTCTTGCCTGTAATCTGTTCCATCTTCTCGATATGTTCGTTAATCTGTCCCATGATCTCATCATTGATCTCTCTACCATCCTCGTAATACTGGGTACAAGCTTCCGTGGTAATAGTAAACCCCTGTGGAACCGGAAGACCAATATTAGTCATCTCTGCCAGATTCGCACCTTTACCACCAAGAAGTTCACGCATATCTGCGTTACCCTCTGTAAACAAATACACCCATTTCTTTCCCATAACAAAACCTCCATAATTTGATATTCAGTTATTTAAGTAGTATGTTTCTTAGCTTGTTAAAATTATAACATAGTAATCGTTTTCGTGCAACCATAAATGTATTTATTTTAATACAATTTTATATACAAGCCTTACATTTACAGAATATGCTTAATATGGGAAAATATTCATGCTGTACTAAATAGTACAACAATAGAGCCATCACTGAAAACACAATATAAGGAGGATTTTTCTATGCCTAAAGACCCTGTTATGCTTTTAAGCTTTGTCAATACACAACTTCGAGACAATTACAATTCATTAGAGGAACTGTGCAAATCTTATATGGTTTCTGAGGAAGAAATAACCAATAAGTTAAAATCAATTAATTATGAATATAATACTGAAAAGAACCAGTTTATCTAGTTCTGTATAAATATGTCTTAATCTGATTATTGATTCGTTGTTCATTATACCTATAGGTAGTCGCATTATCACTTGATTTATAGGACATATCCAGGCAGAATCCTTATTCAACCCTCACTTTTCCTCCCAATCTGCCTATAGATAAGCTTCCTCGTGCCTGCCTGATAGGTAATTTCCGGCACTTTCATGTAATTCTGCCTGAAATTTGCCTATATAGATTGATTATTTATTGTTCTTATAGGAAATCCCAATAATAATGATTGCATGATTAACAGTCCCCTATAAAGAAAAAACAATGCCAGCACATCACCAGCATTGTCATCTCTTCAATCACTATTCCCCAGCCTTTCTTAAAGCCTCCATATATCTTTCCAGCTTTATTCTGGCGTCATCACTAAGTTCCTGATAAGTTTCTATCAATGTGTATTCCTTAGAATCTTTATCAACATATGCATAATCCATATGTTTTCTTGAATTATCCATATCTTCTGTGCCAATCAGCAGTTCATACGGAGAAATATCAAGTGCCTTGCATATTACCATTATCTTATCTGCTGACGGATTATTCTTCTTTATCTTCCAATCACTTACTGTACTCTGAGAAATTCCTGTTCTGCTGACAAACTCTGCCTGCGACATTCCTTTTTCTTCAAGATACTTATATATTCTCTCACCTATCTGCATATTCCACCATTAATAAAACTGATTAACTCTCTTAGTAACATAATTGACATCCTGTGCATATCCAATTGCATTATCAGAATCAATCACTCCCTTATTATACAGATCAAGAAGTGCATCGTCCATTGATATCATGCCCTCTTTTCTTGCTGTCTGTAAAACACTGGATATCTGATATGTCTTGGCTTCACGGATAAGATTCTTAATTGGAATCGTTCCATGCATAACTTCAAATGCAGCAACTCTTCCACTTCTGTCTGCTGTTGGTATCAGCTGCTGTGAAATAACTGCTTCAAGAACAACAGCAAGCTGAATTCTTATCTGCTGCTGCTGGTGCGGTGGAAACACATCAATAATACGGTCAATTGTTGCCGCCGCTCCAATTGTATGAAGTGTAGAGAACACGAGGTGACCTGTTTCTGCTGCTGTTATAGCAGTAGATATAGTTTCCAGATCTCTCATCTCTCCTACAAGAATTACATCAGGATCTTCTCGCAGTGCTGCACGGAGTGCATCAGCATATGAATGCGTATCAAGACCGATTTCTCTCTGATTAATCATTGCTTTTCTATGCGAATGAAGATACTCAATCGGGTCTTCAAGTGTTATTACATGAGCATTACGTTCATCATTAATTCTGTCTATAAGAGAAGCAAGTGTTGTAGATTTACCAGAACCTGTTGGACCTGTTACCAGAACCAGTCCTCTTTTCTTGGCATACAAGTCAACAACAGACTTTGGAACGCCAAGGCTTTCCGGCTTAGGAATCTCTGTTCCTACAATACGCATGGCACATGCCACAGACCCTCTCTGTCTGAATACATTAACTCTGTATCGTCCAATATTAGGAACAGAGAATGAAAAATCAAGTTCTCCTCTGTCTTTAAACATTGCCTGCTGCCTGTCATCCATAATATCAAGAATAAGCTTTTCACAGTCATCTGGTGAAAGCTTAGGATAATCAAGATCCACAAGTTCACCATTAATTCTGACTCTTGGTGGAAGTCCTACAGTGACATGCACATCACTTGCCTTCTTTTCTTTAGCTATCGAAAGTAATTGCTCTACAGTAAACATTATTAAGCCCCCATATATCTATAATTGTATATCTAGCAGATTCTTAGTCAATCTGCTCAAGTTCAATTTCTTCTACTCCGGAAGAAACTGATATTCCAGAAGAAGCTGATGTATCTGCTGCCTTAGGTCTTGAATCATCTTCTTCAGCTTCATAAGTTGCTTTAACCATCTCAGCTATAGTTGTGACACCATCTTTAACCGCATTAACCGCAGCCATCTTAAGCGTATTCATACCCTCACTTATAGCCTGTTTTTTTATCTCTTCTGCTTCTGCATGCCTTGATATAAGTCTCTTTATAGACGGTGTTATCTTCATAATCTCATATATACCAAGTCGTCCATAGTATCCTGTTCCATTACATAACTTACATCCGCATGGTTCATATATTGTAAATGGCTCGTCAGGATTAACTCCAAGCATCTCCTTCTCAGCTGCACTTGCCTCTTTTGGCATCTTACAGTCACACAGCTTTCTTACAAGACGCTGTGCGATAATACCAACAAGTGAATCGGCTATGAGGTATGACTCAATTCCCATATCTTCAAGACGGGCAACAGAACTTGCCGTACTATTAGTATGCAGTGTACTTACAACAAGATGGCCTGTAATAGATGCTCTAACCGCAATCTCAGCAGTCTCACCATCTCGGATCTCACCAATCATAATGATATCCGGATCCTGTCGTAAGATTGATCTTAATGCAGTTGCAAATGTAAGATTTGCTTTATTATTAACCTGAACCTGATTAATACCATCAATATTAGCCTCAACTGTATTAAGTTCACTTAATGCAGTATAAAGAGTTGTAGATTTACCAGATCCTGTAGGTCCTGTTACAAGAATAATTCCATGTGGATTCTTTAATATATCATCAAATACCTTAAGATCAGCCGATGTAAGTCCAAGTTTTGATTTATCAATGTTAAATCCTTCCTTGGACGCAATTCTCATAACGCATTTCTCGCCATATACTGTAGGAAGATTAGATACTCGGATATCGTACTCTCTTCCATCTACGTTAATGGTAATACGTCCATCCTGTGGTTTTCTCTTCTCAGAAATATCCATTCCTGACATAATCTTGATACGGGTTGTAATAGCACCAAGAAGTGTATTATCGTACTGGATAATTTCACGAAGATTACCATCTATTCTGTATCTTACACGGATATCTCTTTCCATCGGCTCAATATGTATATCAGAAGCTCTCTGTCTTACAGCCTGCTCAATTACACTATTGATAAGCTGAACAATAGGCGCATTCTCAATCTCTTCTCTTCTCGCCTTGTCTTCTTTAGTTTCTTCTCTTACAGTCTCGCCCTGCTCTTTCTTATACAGATCCACAATACTCTGTGCCTGTTTCTGTCCAAACGCCTTATCTAAAAATGCATTAATATCAGTTGCATTAGCAAGAACCGGAACAACCTGTTTACCAGTTACAATATTAATGTCATCCATGGCAAGAATATTAGTAGGATCAGCCATGGCAACCCTGATTGCTCCAGGATTATCAGGTGCATCACCTAATGGTACGAGAGTGTACTTTCTCATAATATTCTCATCTAACATAGACAGAACATCATCACTTATCTCCGTCTCTCGCATATCAACAAAATCAATCCCCAGACTGTCGCAAAGTGCCTCATTAATATCTCTCTGTGTAGCATATCCCAATGCTATAACCATCTCACCGAGCATCTTCCCCTGCTCTCTCTGTCTTGAAAGTGCAGTCTGTAACTGGTTCTCATCTATAATTCCCTTTTTAACAAGAACATCACCCAATCTAACTTTCTTTCTGTAATTCACCTTCAACCTCTTTCCGCAGGCAGTCTCCACTCCTGCTATTGCGCATTTATAGTAAGATTATATCACATCAACATACAATATACAAACAGCTATTTAACCTCTTTTATAGTATAGTTGTCACTTTTACTGCCAATACATTCACTGTAAAGTGAATCGTAATCTGTACTGCAGACATACCTCTTTTCTTCATTATCATGGTTCATATCAAATGTTCCATCTGCATTTATATAAGCATTGCTATATGAAAATGCAAAATAAACCGTTTTGCTGTCTTCAGAGTCAGATATTGTCGCTGAAGCAGTTATATATATGTAATTATTAGTCTCTCCAGCATTCACTTTTTTCTGTAAATAATATATTCCAGTAATCTTTGCATCACTGCATGTTTCCTCATTAACATGATACAGATAGGCAGTATCCTTTGTTGCTTTATATAACATATGAAATGTGTTATCTGCCGTTTCTTTATTAATTGTCTCAAGAACTTCTTTGCTAACCTGTTCTATAACTTTTTTATCAATCAGCGATACATCATCAACATATTCCGGAAGCTTGTCTGCATTATAAGAAGTTTCTATATTATGTACAAGAAATCCGTGTCTTGCAATATCTTCATAAGAAGTATTGCATGTTATCTTCACTGAATCCCCAAGACTTATATTGTCTTTTTATCAGGAGTACATGT
>ENA-UEOI01002372-UEOI01002372.1-human-gut-metagenome-genome-assembly--contig:-NODE-2372-length-13439-cov-3.866562_pt1 | contig 13439 bp, 10 predicted proteins | sample MGYA00242883_ERZ507882 | MGnify/ENA primary metagenome ERZ507882 (study PRJEB26167, sample SAMN06115502) | human gut metagenome | host: Homo sapiens | place: China:Chongqing | collected 2015-07-29... | reverse complement strand
GGTGAAGTAAACAAACAGGTAAGCAGATTGCTGGCAATACCCAGTCAACACTCCCACAAATAGGAATGCGAAAAGAATTATATTTTTCTTCATATTCATCATCATTTCAATGCTTTTTCATCCATTGTTTTATTCTTGTTCATTCACTGTTTAGTAGTTGAAATCAGCAGGTTTCACATATACACGATATTCCTTAATCATTCCCGGATACCCTTTTTCGGCACGGGGCAGATAACGGAAACCTGTGAGCGTTTGCTCTTTATCCAAATCGATAACCAGTTGATGAGGATAGGCCACATTATCCACTGTCATCCAGAAAGTAGATTCCTGAAGATCGAAAATTTTATCAGCCGTACGATTTCCACTACGGGTTTCCTCACTGTCGGCATACCGGATTTTCCAATGCTCGCGGGAAACCGGTTTACCATCATCACCCAAGACATCGAACTCTGCAATAGCGGCTATATTATCCTCGGCCTGTGGAGAAAGAGCTTCCAGACAGAAATAACGTCCTTTCACCGGATTGGCAAAACGTACCTCCTGCCAGCCGTTACCCGGAATGAAAGCACCTTTATGAACGGGAGTTTCGGCTGAAAGATTCAAATGTTCACCCTCTTTGCGGTGAGTTTCGGGAGCTTTTTCGCGCAGTACATCGAGAATTGGCTTCTTCAATCCCTTTACCATAGCTTTTTCAGGACCTTTCAAGTCGAGAACGATAATCTCATTCACTCCCTTTTTCAGCCAGCAACCCGGCATAAAGAGCGTCTGCTGCGGACCGATTTCCCAAAAACGCCCCATCGCATGGCCGTTCACCCACACCATACCTTTGCCCCAGGTACTCATATCGAGGAACGTATCATCCGTTTTCGAAAGTTTGAAAGTCGCTTTATAGTAAGCGGGCATCGTCTGCTTGCCACCCGAAACGTACTGCTTATTGCTCGCAAAAGCATAATCGACCGGCAGATTATACACCTGCCAATTCTTTACTATTTGCTTATTACCGTCCGTAGCCGCCAGCACCACACTCTCCGTGATACCTTTACGGTCGTGAATGGACTTATCGAAATTAACACGTCCCATAGCTTCTACCAGAATATCAAGCTGGGTACCCTTTTTCAAAGCAGGCAATGTAACGGTAAATTCTCCTTTCCGGCGATCCAGACGCGCCAACAGGGTATTGTTGGCAAAGACTTGCGCCCAGTCGTGCACTTCGGTGATTTCGAGCACTGTTCCGGCTTTTACATCCTGTGGCAAAACAGTGCGGTAGAGGATACTTCCCCAACCCTGATCGAATTGTTCCATCGGCTGAATATCTATTGCCTGTTTTGCTACGGGCAGATTGCTGAATAAAGGAGCCACCTGCGTGAATTTGATCTCTGGAATTTCCATTACCGGCAGAGCTTCGGGAATAGTCGGCAAAGACTGTCCGGCAGGCAGATAACCCTTCAATAAATCACGAAGCAGGAAATATTTCTCAGTAGCCCATCCGGCTTCACTAATCGGGGCATCATAATCATAAGAGCTGCACATGGCAGAATAAGCAGGATTATTGGCTCCTCCCCAGTGTCCGAACGTGGTACCTCCATGAGTCATATACAGGCTGAACGAAATATTACGGTCGAGCATATCTTTCAATCCCTGCACCATATCCTTGGCCGGACGTGTTTCGTGTTTACGCCCCCAATGATCGAACCATCCGCTCCAAAACTCGCTGCACATCAACGGCGTTTCCGGACGCAGTTCCTTTAGTTTCTTAAATTGCTGGTCTATGTTGGCTCCTGTTCCGAAGTTGACTGTCCACAGCAAATCATCCAAAGCATTGTTGGTGAAATTACTGCTCCAATCGCACTGAAACAAAGGTACTTCCGTGAAACCGGCACCACGCACCATATCGCGAATGGCAGAAACGTAAGGCTTATCCGTGCCATACGAACCGTATTCATTCTCTACCTGCACCATGATAATATTACCGCCACGAGTAATCTGCAAAGGGACAAGCTGTTCACCCACCTTTTTCATAAAGATTCCCACGCGCTCCATATAATAAGGGTCGAGCGTACGCAAAGCAATGTCTTTTTTCTTCAACAACCACCACGGCAGTCCACCCATCTCCCACTCCGCACACACATAGGGGCCGGGACGAACTATGACATACATTCCATGTTTCTGTGCCAGACGACAGAAAGCAGCTATATCGTTCTGACCGGTAAAATCGAATTGTCCCTCTTCCTGTTCATGAATATTCCAAAATACATACAAGCAAATAGTATTCATCCCTAATGCTTTACACATTTTGATCCTATGCTCCCAATAAGGTTGTGGAATACGTGTATAATGCAGCTCGGCCGCTTTTACAATGAAAGGTTCTCCATTCAGTAAAAAAGTCTTTTTTCCGACTTCAAAAGTTTTAAATTGCTGAGCCTGTCCCGGAAGTGCCAGGCATGTACAAAACAGTAACAGATAAATAATTTTGTTCTTCATGTTTATTTCATTCTTTATTCTGCTACAAAATTAAAGCAATATGATAAAACCAAGGGTATAATTATAAGTCAAAAAAGATACAATTATCAGTCATTTTATCTTTTTCCCATAGAATTGTTTATAAAACAACCAACAAAATCTTCGTTCTCTTTGTTATATTAAAAGTAATCCATTAAAATATCTAAAATTATGGAAGAGAAAAAACTAACATCTGCCAACGGTCGTCCCATTGCCGACAACCAGAATTCACAGACAGCAGGCCCTCGTGGCCCGATCACCTTGCAAGATCCGTGGTTAATTGAAAAACTGGCTCATTTCGATCGGGAAGTAATCCCCGAAAGACGTATGCATGCCAAAGGTTCCGGTGCTTACGGAACATTTACCGTCACACATGACATTACAAAGTATACTCGTGCAGCCATTTTCAGTGAAGTCGGAAAAAAGACAGAATGTTTTGTACGTTTCTCTACCGTAGCCGGAGAACGCGGAGCGGCCGATGCAGAAAGAGATATCCGAGGTTTTGCCATGAAATTTTATACAGAAGAAGGAAATTGGGACCTGGTAGGAAACAACACCCCCGTATTCTTTCTTCGTGACCCGCTAAAATTTCCCGACCTAAACCATGCCATTAAACGCGATCCGAAAACAAATATGCGTAGCCCTAACAGTAATTGGGATTTCTGGACACTGCTTCCCGAAGCATTGCATCAAGTCACCATCACCATGAGCCCGCGCGGTATTCCTTATTCTTACCGTCATATGCACGGATTCGGCAGCCACACTTACAGTTTCTATAATGCAGAGAACAAACGCACCTGGGTAAAATTCCACCTTCGTACCTTGCAAGGTATTAAAAATCTGACAGATCAGGAAGCAGAGGCGATCGTAGCTAAAGACCGTGAATCTCACCAACGAGACCTTTTCGAAAGTATCGAGAAAGGTGATTTCCCGAAATGGCTGTTCCAAATCCAAATAATGACGGAGGAGGAAGCTGATAATTATCGTATCAATCCATTCGACTTGACAAAAGTATGGCCGCATAAAGACTTTCCCTTGCAAGACGTAGGTATACTCGAACTGAACCGCAATCCAGAGAACTACTTTGCCGAAGTGGAACAATCCGCATTCAACCCGATGAATATCGTAGAAGGAATAGGCTTCTCTCCGGACAAAATGTTACAAGGACGTCTCTTCTCCTATGGAGATGCCCAGCGTTATCGTCTCGGCGTGAATTCCGAACAGATACCGGTGAACAAACCACGTTGTCCGTTCCACGCTTACCATCGTGATGGATCGATGCGGGTAGATGGCAATTATGGCGCAACCAAAGGTTATGAACCCAATAGTTACGGTGAATGGAAAGATTCTCCGGAAAAGAAAGAACCGCCCTTGAAAGTTCACGGTGACATCTATAACTATAACGAACGGGAATATGACGATGATTACTACAGTCAACCGGGCGACCTTTTCCGATTGATGCCGGCAGACGAACAGCAATTACTCTTCGAAAACACGGCTCGTGCCATGGGTGATTCCGAACTATTCATCAAGCAACGCCATGTACGCAACTGCTATAAGGCCGATCCTGCTTATGGCACAGGTGTTGCCAAAGCATTAGGCATCAACTTGGAAGAAGCTTTGAAAGCCGACAGATAAAGTCAAAATTAAAGTGTATACTCTTGTCATACAAAAGTATACACTTTTGTATAGTAAAACTATATACTCTTACCATATAAGAGTATATAGTTTTAAATTATAAAGCTTTCCACAATTTCTGGAAGTCTTTGTATTTACCGTAACACACCAGTTCATCCCCTTCCTGTATCTTATCATTCTCCGGTAATTCATTTACAATCTTACTATCAGTCAACGATATACCAAGACAATTTTCTATTTTTTCCGCACGCTTCAAGCCTATGATCTTCAAATGAAACTCTTCGTTCAGCTTCAACTCATTCACAAAATAGCCGATAAATTTTTCCGGAACACGGAACTTGACGATATAATACTCTGCATCTATCCGGAAAACTTCCATGGAAGTACCAAAATCAAACAGACGAACCAAGCTACGGGCCGCATCTTCTTCCGGTGTCAGAATCTTATCCAAACTGAAAGCTTCCAGAACTGCTTTATGTACATTATCAATGGCGCGCGCATAGATATGCTGCACTTTTTTTTGCTTCAACAAAGCCACCACGCGGATAGAAGCACCAAAATTTTCACCAATCGCCACAATCACCACATCCACACTGTTCAATGGAAGTACACTCAATGACTGCTCGTCCGTAGCATCGATCACAAAAGCCGTAGCCACTTTATCCTTAATGCTGTCTACACGACTCTCACTAATATCCGCCCCTATCACTTCATGCCCCAAAGCAGAAAATTCTTCTGCCAACACATGCCCATAATTTCCTAAGCCAATAATAATGTATTTCATATCCTCCTATTTTTTCAATTAACCACTGCCTTCGTCTGCACATGACGTTTTTCCCATTATTGCGCAGCCAGTCGGCACATTGGCATATTAGTTAATTATTATATCATCACTCGGATAACGATATTTCGTATTCTTTTTCTGTTTCACAATTCCTAACATCAAGGTTATCAACCCTACACGCCCCACAAACATCAACAAAGCCACCAACAATTTGCTTTCATCGCGAAGCAGAGGAGTAGCGTTCAAACTCGAACCAACCGTGCTTAGCGCAGACACACACTCAAACGTAAGTGTCATGACCGACATTTTCGGTTCTAATATACTCAATACGAAAATAAACAAGAACAATACCCCGAGAGACATCACCACCGTTGCATTGGAACGCCGGATAGAATCGTGGGAAAGTTCGCGCCCGAACACCTCGACACGTTCCGTTCCGCGTAGAACAGCTATTAAATTGAGAACCACAACTGCAAAAGCGTTCACCTTGACACCGCCGGCAGTGGATTGAGCCGCACCGCCAATCCACATTAGAAATATATAAATCAATATAGTCTGCACACTCAAGCTCGTTAAGTCCACACTACTGAATCCTGCTGTTCGCGGACAAGTGGCATTGAAAAAAGCCTGTGTCCATTTGTCGGCTACGGACATTCCGGCAAAAGAACCGTTCCATTCGAAAGCAGCAACCGCCAATGTGCCCAATACTAACAATAATAAAGTCACAATCAGCACAATCTTCGTATTCAGGTTGTACAAATGTTGTTTTTTATGCCTGTCAAGCTTCAGAGTACGCACAAATTTCCAGAAACGACGTAAATGATAGAGTACTATATCTTTGAAATTCACCAGAATAGGAAATCCGATTCCTCCTAAAATAATCAATAAAGAAACTGAAATATAAAGAGAATTGTGCCCGGTCATCACCATCGGATTGCCTAAATTTCCGGGAAGCGTAGAAAAGCCCGCATTACAAAAAGCGGAAATGGAATGAAAAGCCGAGAATGCCAGTTCTTCCTCCAGACTCATCCCCAACGTGCCGTGTATACCCAGCCAGATAGATACCATTCCTGCACCTTCTATCACCATGGTAAAACCTAAAATATAAAGTAAAGTAGACAGTAAAGATCCCAGAGAATTGGAACTTACCATATCACGCACTACCAATTGATTATACAACGAGGTATTTCCCATGAAGAACATCGCAAAGAAACTGGTCAATGTCATGACTCCCAAACCTCCGACCTGAATCAAGAGAATAATAACCGTCAGCCCCATCGGCGTAAACGTTGCCGATACATCCACGGGCACTAAGCCTGTTACACATACGGCGCTTGTCGAAGTAAACAAGGCATCCACCCACGACAATACGACCCCTTCTACTGTGCAACGAGGCAATAACAACAATCCCGTACCAATCAGAATTATTACGAAGAAACTCACTGCAAGAATCAATGACGGATTGGTTCTCCGCCCCAGCAAACGTACCAGTCCGTTTGATAAATTAAGAAAAGAAAAAAGAAGCAAAAGAGGAATATGATAAAGTTTGCTACCCAAAAAATCCCATACATACAAAATGGCTCCCTCTTCATCGGGACGATGGAATATAACGGGAACTAACGTCAGATAAAGTAGCCAACTCAATATCCACGCCAACTTCCGGAAGTTTTTCTTTGTTCCTTTATATTCAAGAAAAATATGTAATGTAACATCTATCAGGAAGATGATCCATACCGCTTTATACAAAATTTTCAGATGCGAAATATCGGTTGCAGAAAGAGGAAAACCATGTTCATAAACCACACCCACAATCAAAAGTAAAGAAGCCATGTAAGTAAGAACCGCCATCATCCTAAGCAAAATACGTACATAGGGTTGTAGTAGTTTATTTTGATACAGTAGTATTTTATGATAAATCTTCATAATCAATAATGTGTTAATGTGCCAACATACCCATATACCAACCGGCTATACAAAATAATGTACCCATGCATTCACTTTCCAATTCGTGCACAATTAAGTTATCCCATGGAATCCGGGTCATTAACAGATTGCCGCATTGACACATTATTTCAGTTGCAAACTTAAACAAAATAACAATTAATTCTATTCTTTGTTGCGTATTTAATCACCGTATTAAAAATTATGTTTATTTTTGGCAACTAAAATATCAAAAACCACAATATTATGAGTAATAAAACTAAAAGGTATATACTACCCGAAGATGAAATTCCACGCTATTGGTACAACATTCAGGCTGACATGGTAACCAAACCGATGCCTCCCTTACATCCCGGTACCAAACAACCTCTGAAAGCCGAAGATCTTTACCCGATATTTGCAGAAGAACTCTGCCGCCAGGAATTAAACCAAACAGATAAATGGATCGAGATTCCCGAGGAAGTGCGCGAAATGTACAAATATTATCGCAGTACCCCTTTGGTGCGCGCTTACGGACTGGAGAAAGCACTGGGTACTCCGGCACATATTTATTTCAAGAACGAAAGTGTAAGCCCGATGGGATCACACAAACTGAACTCTGCCATTCCGCAAGCTTATTATTGCAAAAAAGAGGGTGTAACAAACGTTACAACAGAAACCGGAGCCGGACAATGGGGGGCGTCACTGGCATATGCCGCTAAACTTTTCGGACTGGAAGCGGCCGTATATCAAGTAAAGATCAGCTATGAGCAAAAGCCATACCGCCGCAGTATTATGCAGACATTCGGCGCACAGGTTACCCCTTCCCCCTCCATGTCTACCCGCGCCGGAAAAGATATACTGACTGCCCATCCGAATTATCAAGGTTCATTAGGTACCGCCATTTCCGAAGCGATCGAGCTGGCACAAACAACTCCGAACTGCAAGTATACCCTCGGTTCGGTGCTCAGTCATGTGGCTTTACATCAAACCGTCATCGGACTGGAAGCTGAAAAGCAGATGGAGATGGCCGGAGAATACCCCGACATGGTGATTGCCTGTTTTGGAGGCGGTTCCAACTTCGGCGGAATTTCTTTCCCCTTTATACGTCACAACATCCTTGAAGGAAAAAAGACACGTTTTATCGCAGCAGAGCCGGCTTCTTGTCCGAAACTGACACGCGGAAAGTTCCAATACGACTTTGGAGATGAAGCAGGGTATACCCCCTTATTGCCCATGTTCACTTTAGGCCACAATTTTGCTCCGGCAAATATTCATGCAGGCGGCCTTCGCTATCATGGTGCAGGTGTCATCGTTTCTCAGTTGTTGAAAGACGGACTAATGGAAGCGGTAGATATCAAGCAGCTCGAATCCTTCGAAGCCGGTTGCCTTTTCGCACAGGCCGAAGGTATCATTCCTGCTCCCGAATCGTGCCATGCCATTGCCGCCACCATCCGTGAAGCCAATAAATGTAAGGAGGCCGGAGAAGAGAAAGTGATCTTATTCAATCTTTCCGGTCACGGTCTCATCGATATGGCATCGTATGATAAATACCTGGCAGGAGACTTGATGAACTACTCGCTCAGTGACGAGGATATTCAAAAGAATCTGGATGAAATAGGTAATCTGGCGTAAAGTTTTCAATTATCACTCTGTTTATAATCCCCTCTCTTGCCATCGACAAAGCGAGAAAGGGGATTCATATTTTTCACATAAATACCCGTACAACCCAGTGGAGTACCTGTATCTTTCCCACATATCACAGGCTTCAAATTCCTTTCCGATCCGTGGCATAACCAAAATTTCTTCTTGGTCTGCATGAAAGAAACATTTATGGGTTACTCCTTGTTGTATCAACGGGAATTTATCTATCTTTGTAAACCAAACCAAGTGCTTGAAAAAGCTATGATAAACCCCATTAAAGAAGGAACGGATCAATGAAAAAGGATACCTTATCCCATACATCGCCGATGGAAGGACACTCGTTAAAGTCGGAGTCAACTTCTCACAAAAAGAACGTAATATAGAACATTGGATTATAGAATAAAAAAAGAAACTTCATGAAATATATCGGAGCACATGTCAGTGCATCGGGTGGTGTAGAAAGCGCTCCCGTCAATGCACACAAAATAGGCGCAAATGCCTTTGCACTTTTCACTAAGAACCAACGCCAATGGGTAAGTAAGCCATTGACGGAAGAGAGTATACGCCTTTTTAAAGAGAACTGCGCCAAGTATGATTTCCAACCGGAATACATCCTTCCGCACGACAGTTACCTGATCAACCTCGGACATCCGGAACCGGAGGGATTGGAGAAAAGCCGCGCTGCCTTTTTGGACGAAATGCAGCGTTGCGAACAGTTAGGACTGAAATTGTTAAATTTCCATCCCGGTAGTCATCTGAACAAAATTTCTGTAGAAGATTGCCTTAGCCTCATCGCGGAAAGTATCAACATCACTTTAGAAAAAACGAAAGAGGTGACGGCAGTCATCGAGAACACCGCCGGGCAAGGCAGTAACCTCGGTAATGAGTTCTGGCATTTAAAGTACATCATCGACCGTGTGGAAGATAAAACCCGCGTAGGGGTCTGCTTGGATACCTGCCATACTTTTACCGCCGGCTATGACCTGTTGGAAGATTATGAAAAGGTTTTCAATGAGTTTGAAGAAGTGGTCGGCTTTCAATATCTTCGCGCCATGCACCTCAATGACTCGAAGAAAGCATTGGGTAGCCGCGTGGACCGCCACGACAGCATCGGAAAAGGTTTTATCGGATTCCCTTTCTTTGAGAAATTGATGCGTGACCCACGTTTCGACAATATGCCGCTTATACTTGAGACGATAGACGAAACACTATGGCCGCAGGAAATCGCATGGTTAAGAGAGCAGTCGGAATCCAAATAGAGTTTCATTCGACAAATGTACAATTGCAAAAGGAATAACTCGAAAACCCAATGCGATGTAACCGGCAGTGGAATGAAATGCAATTGATAGTAGAAACGCAATCGGATTAAGAAAAAGACGTAGCAGCTTCTCGCAAAAGACTTCCGTCTTTCCCTAAAAGATGTAGCAAGTTAAGAAAAAGAATGTAGCATCTTTTTTTAAAATCTGCTACATCTTTTCTTTTATAGTTTAAAATTCCCTTTATAACAGTCGGTATCCAACATATTCTTCCCGTCTTCACCACCTTCACCTTTTTTGCTCAATCCCTTTATTCATCGGGCAGACAAGGTGAACCCCCGCTAAAAAGAAACGACGCGGCATGTCAACAACCGTAAGCAGGATGCTTACTTCCTCCGAGCACTATCCATACAGTGTGAATGCACCGTTCTTAGAAGAACTTTGCACGGTGCACAAAAGACCGAGTGCCCCTTCACCCTGTATATCCGATGAATAAGGGAATTGAGCAAAAAGGTGAAGGTGGTGAAAGGGGTAAATTCTCAGTGGTATTTTAATAAAAAACACACTATTCCATCTATTTACGTGCAGCCACAGCCAAGAATATGCCAAGCACTACCCCTAACAGAGCAGCAAACAACACACGAGCATCACCGGGCAATAAAAACGTAATCGTATGAGCAGGAAACCAGAAAAAAGGAATGGTTTTCTTAAACACGAATCCCCATTGCACTTTCCAATTCAACCCCTGCAATATTTTTCCCATAGGGATGGGAGTAAAGAAACCTTTCAACGTCCCTCCGGTAGCCAGAATATGGGTATCGGTAACCTTGTGCAACGTCATAAATACCGGCCCGAAAATAGTATTCATAGTCACAGAAATGGCCAATGCAAGTAATACCTTATCCAATGAAAAAGGACCGGACATAATACCGGAAGCATCCTGCACTCCCAAATAGGAAGCAAATGCGGGAACTCCCGCCGAGAAAACCACAAAAGCCATGTTTATCCCCAACCCAAGCAAGCCCCAGACAAAGGCACGCGGCAGAATGCCAAAACCGGAACGATGATAAACACCGGTGCTGATACGCAGACCGATAACTTCGCCCAAAGTGGAGAGAATGGCAAACTTGATAAAACTCATCACCATGCCGTGGGAGGCATTGAACTGCTTATAAGCATCATATACTGCATCACTCAAGAAAAAAGGGAGGAAACAGACAAGCACGCAGAGAAAGAAAAGAGAATCGTGTTTTTTCATCTCAGTAGGTGTTATTTTTAAGTATGGCTGCAAATATAGACAAAAGAAATAGAAAACAAAGAATTATTAGTAAAAAGCATCGAAATAGCCTATAACTATTACAGTTTTGCTCACCATTCAAGCCTTTTCAATAAATATTTGCCATACTAACCAATGGTTCGTATAACTTTTCAATATCCTGTGCATCCATTTCTATCTGCACCTGATCACCCGGAATCAACCGTATTCCATCCGGTTTCAGATCCTTTCGGTCACGGTGTACATTGATGATGATACAGCGTTCGGGTAACCGTAATTCATCAACCTCTTTACCATCCAGATAGGAACCGGTCATGATTTCAACGGAAAGAGTATAGCGTTTCTGCTTCTGAAAATCCGGAGTATGAATCATATCATCGTAAAGAGTGACGTTGAAAGGCTGTATCTGAAGCAATTCCGTAAAATAGTAAGTCAATCCGCCCACCACCACAGAAGGATAAAACACTTCGAAATGTCCGGTGATTTCAGTGATTAAGACAATAGCCGTCAATGGCGTCCGGATAACGGCCACCAAGAAAGCGGACATACAAATCAGCATCACATAGCTCACATTCTCCTGTGCGATGAAACCTCTCTGCACCAATATCAAAGCGATCACTTGCCCGAACAATCCTCCGGTAACCAAAGTAGGAATGAAATTTCCTCCCGGCAATCCGGAAGAAACGGAAAGTGCTGTAAACACAAAATGAAGCATCATCATAGCTACCACCCACATTATTTGGATGCTGCCATTACCGGAAGCCTGTTCCAGCAAAAACTGCTCTCCTCCCCCCGTCAGATTTACCTGTACCAGCGAGATAGAGTAAGCTACTACCAGCAAATAGAGCATCTTCATATATGCCGGATGCTTTACACCGGTATAAACTTGCTTAAAATACAAGGTCACTTCAGAATAGAACTTCCCAAAAAGAGAAATCACCACCGCCAGCAATAAAAACAGTTTCAATTGGGAAAGAAAAGGAAGCAACGGCTCAATGGCATCTATCAGATGGTAGGGATTGACAGGAAACAGCCAACTGGCCACCCCTCCTGCCACAACACCCGCAAGCAATGTAGTGATGGCAGTTTTTGGCGCATCAAAACGCTCAATAGACTCGATAACCAATAATGATGAGGCCAACGGAGCTGCAAAAGCGGCTGCCAGCCCGGCTCCTGCCCCGGCAGCAAGAAGCTGTTTACGCTCTCCCGAAAGTACCCTTGTCCATTTGGAAACAAGACACCCCACATAAGAACCGATCTGCACCGATGGTCCTTCACGCCCCAAGGACAAACCGGCTGTAAGTGCAAGTACACCGCCCGCAAATTTGGAGACCATCTCGATGAAAGGATGTTTATAGGAAATACGGCCGTTAATCACTCCGCGTGTCTGCGGAATACCTCCTCCAGTAATAAGCGGCATTTTGCCGACCAGCCAAGCGACAAAAATAAGAATACCCCACAATGCCAAAAACAACGGAATATGCCAATACCAACGAGGGTGAGCATCGAAAAAAGTACGCCGGGTATCAAAAAAGAACTGTAACAGATAATGATAGGGTACGGCCACAAGTCCCGTCAGTAATCCCACAAAGATACTGACGAAATACAATCTGGCATCAATCAGTTTTAATTTCCAAACATACCATCCTCTGACTCCTTTCAAGCTTTTCCAACGTGCGAACATACCCCGATATATGTTTTGGGGGTATAACAACCAAACAGCCGGAGATGTTTGTGAGGATTACCAAAACTTATTATGTTCGGGGCTGTATTCAAAACCGGCAGCTTTCAGCCGGCCGATAATATCGTCTTTATCAATGTGCAGATCATCACACAGTTCATCCAATGAAGAATAATGATCACGAAGTTTCATATTGACAACGCTGAACAGCATCATCGGGTCTTTAGGTAATTCCATATCAAAACGCTATTTTACAATCGGGCACAAAGATACAGTTTTTCAGAATAAATGGATATGTATACCATGAAGTTTTAACAGCGCATTTCTCACTGCCATCCGCAGCACTCTGCTTATCCGTTCATCTCTAACAAATTAATCAATGCCACACGCTGGATGGAAAAGGTGTTCCCCGCTTTCTGAACATATTTCAACAACTCCATCCCCTCCTGCCGGAGCTTGGATTTCTGTAAAAGATGATCGGCATCCGTTTCATCGGACATTTTCAACAAAGTCATGGCAGCCAACTCTATCTTCCCCATTCTATCAGGATCGCCTTCGTATTGCTCAATCAGTTCCTGCATATCCATACCTATCAGTTGTTCCGCAGGAAAGCCCAATATCTGTCCGGTCAGACAATCATACTCCACCCACTCCTGCTGACGGATTTTATTGTTATTCAGTATCGCATTGGCTATCAATGAAATAATCTCATGAATCATACGTAACAGATAATCTTGTTTA
>ENA-UEOI01002347-UEOI01002347.1-human-gut-metagenome-genome-assembly--contig:-NODE-2347-length-13563-cov-8.245959_pt1 | contig 13563 bp, 13 predicted proteins | sample MGYA00242883_ERZ507882 | MGnify/ENA primary metagenome ERZ507882 (study PRJEB26167, sample SAMN06115502) | human gut metagenome | host: Homo sapiens | place: China:Chongqing | collected 2015-07-29... | reverse complement strand
GAGGAAAAAGAATGGCTTCTGAAAATGAAAGAAATGAAGGTTGATTATCTGCAGGGATATTATTTTGGAAGACCATGTGGAAAGAAACAGTTTCTGCAGCAATATGCCAGTGGCATCAACGTTAAATAAAGAGAGTAAGGCAGACTCAGCTATGTGGGTCTGCCTTATTTTGTGGTCTTATCAGAAGGATGGATCCATAACGGCATCTTTCTCTGACAAAAGGAACGTCCCTATAAAGACATTCTCCCTTTTCTGTGTTATAATAATGTGTAATTTGTATATTTACAGATAGAAAAGGGGTGAGGAGTTTATGCTTCATTATTTTTTACAGTTGAATTTTGCGACGATCTTAATATCCTTTTTTATGTTGATTTTCGTCAATGTAAATCCTGTATTTCAGAGAAAGGTAATTCGGTTGTTTTCCATTGCGATAAGCACAGTACTGTGTCTGGTTATCGTTGACAGTATAGAATACTGGTGTGCGACACTTCCGTATCCGACAATGCTGCGTGTGGCAGTATCTATTATTGGGTATGCGCTTAGACCAATCAATATATGCTTTGTGATCATTCTTTCCTGTGGTAACAGAGTGTCGCAAAAGTTTAAGAAATTTATTGCGCTTCCGGGAATTCTGAATATGTTGATCGCTTCCACTGCGTTATTTTCAGGTGTTTGTTTTTCATACTCGGATAAGAATGAATTTGTGCGGGGGCCACTTGGATATTCGGCATTTGTTGCCTCCGGTTTTTATTTGATTCTGTTGGTTATCCTGACTAATAAGTTATATAAGATGGAGCATACATACGAATCGCTGATCGCAATTTTCATTGCGGTGACGAACACGATAGCTGCCATTCTGGAGGCGTTTTTCCATTATGACGGACTCATCAATACCACGGGAGCTGTGAGTGTTGCATATTATTATATGTATTTGACGACACAGCAGTTCAAGCGGGATCCACTTACGCGTGCGCTCAACCGTCGGTATTTTTATCTGGATGCGGATCGTTTGATGAAGAGCAAATGTCTGACAGCGGTAATTTCCATTGATTTAAATGATCTGAAGAGATTCAATGACGAGAATGGCCATGCGGCCGGGGATACGGCTTTGTGTACGATTGTAGCGTGCATTCAAAATATACTGCCGAGGGGATGCCACCTGTATCGAACCGGTGGTGATGAGTTTATGATCTTATGTTCACGGGTTTCAAAAGATGATGTCCCTGCTCTGATCGATCATATGCGGAGGGAGCTTTCTAAGACTCTTTATTGTTGCGCCATTGGTTTTGCCACGCCGGATGCAGACGAGGATTTTGAACATATATGTTCTATTGCAGATGCAGCCATGTATGCAAATAAAAAACAATTAAAAGGCGAAGATGCGATTCGCTAGTAATTAAAGTAGCAGAAGATAACTATCCACTTGAGGAAGATACAAGATTAGCAGAGCCTTGTATGCTGTCAGCAGACAAGAGACTTACTTGCGAGAGCAGACTGGGCATTTAGCCCAAGCAGTAAGGTAGATCTGATCGTGCAGAAGGCTATTATAGATAAGCAGTATGATATTATGCAGCTGAATGTGACCTTATTTAAGTACACGAATGAAATTCTTGGAGTAAAAAATTTACAAGTAAATATTGATCAGTAAATGTTACGTCGGTACTCACATAGTATCGGCGTTTGTTTTTTATCTTAAAAGTGTCGCCGGGACAGCGACCATATAAAGATGCCATTCAATTATACTCATATTGTAACAGAGAAAGAGAGGCGCCGGAGTAATCCGGAGATTGGAGGCATATATGTACGGAGCAATTTTAGGAGATATTATTGGAAGTCTGTTTGAGTTATTATACCATCTCAAAGACCGGAGCAACAAAAGGCTATCAGAAACTGATCATGGTTGATGCAGATATTTTACAGAATCCAAATTATAAAACGATAACAGATCATACCTATTACCGTCAGCCGAAAATTTTCATCTCCTCATTCGACCGTCCCAACCTGAGTCTTACCGTGAAACGGGGATACCAACAGAAAGAAAAAAGTAAAGCAATTCTGGATTTCATCGGTCGCCATCCCGGTGAAAGCGGTATCATCTATTGCATGAGTCGCAGCAAAACGGAGACAGTGGCACAAATGCTGCAAAAACAAGGGCTCCGTGTAGGCGTTTATCATGCCGGATTATCCTCCGCCCGAAGGGATGAAGCACAGAATGATTTCATCAACGACCGTGTACAAATAGTTTGTGCCACGATTGCTTTCGGTATGGGAATCGATAAAAGTAATGTGCGCTGGGTCATCCATTACAATCTGCCTAAGAGTATAGAGAGTTTTTACCAGGAGATTGGGCGTGCCGGACGAGATGGGTTGCCAAGTGACACTCTCTTATTTTATTCTCTGGCCGACCTTATTCTATTAACCAAGTTTGCGACGGAAAGCGGTCAGCAAGGCATCAATCTGGAGAAGTTACAACGTATGCAACAATATGCAGAAGCTGATGTTTGCCGGCGTCGCATCCTGTTGAGTTATTTCGGAGAGACCACTACAGAGGATTGTGGAAACTGCGATGTCTGCAAAAATCCTCCCCAGCGTTTCGACGGAACTGTTATTGTACAAAAAGCTTTAAGCGCTATTGTCCGTACGGAACAGCAGATTGGCACGAGTATTCTTGTAGATATCTTACGCGGAAATAATACTCCGGATGTATCGGAGAAAGGATATCAGCAACTGAAAACGTTCGGTGCCGGACGTGAAGTTCCTGCCCGTGACTGGCAGGACTACTTGCTACAAATGTTACAATTGGGGTATTTTGAAATAGCATATAACGAAAACAACCATCTGAAAATAACAAGCAGCGGTAGTGACGTCCTCTTCGGACGGGCACAAGCACGGTTGGCAGTAATCCGGCGTGAAGAGTCCGCACCCGCCAAAGGGAGAAAGAAAAAATCAACGATTCCGGTCAGAGAGCTACCATTGGGGTTACCGAACACAGAAAGCGAAGAACTTTTCGAAGCTCTGCGTGCATTACGGAAACGGCTTGCAGACCAGGAAGCGCTACCAGCTTATATTGTACTGTCCGACAAGGTATTGCATTTACTCAGCACCGCCCGCCCTACTACAATGGAAGCATTCGGCAATATCAGCGGAATCGGTGAATATAAAAAGAAGAAATACGGGAAGGATTTTGTCGAGTTAATCAAGAAATATGTTTAATAGTGATTAGGGGTTAGTGATAAGTGATTAGTAAGCTACGCTGTTATACCGCATGGCACTAATCACTTATCACTAACCCCTAATCACTATTTACATTGCTGTAGCAATCCTCTGAGATCCGCCTGCGGCACTCCAAGAGACATTGCTTTCTCAAAATCCTGCTTTGCCAAATTTTTCTTCTTCTGGGACAGATAAATCTGTCCGCGCATCAGATAGGCTTCCGTCTGCGAAGGATTCAATTTTAGAGCTTCTTCCAGATCAATCATTGCCAGATCAACATGCTGCATATCCTGTTCTATTCCTGCACGTGCTACGTATAAGGCTGCATCCTGCGGATCTTCTACCAGCATCTTATTCAATATCTCCAAGGCTTTTTGTAAATTTCCATCTTTCTGCTCCAAAGTAGCGAGTCCTAAACGGGCATTATAATTCTGAGGATCAAGCTTCAGTAATCGTTCATAATCTGCCCGGGCAAACTTGAGATCGCGCTGGGTCACATAAATATAGGCACGCATCAGGAGTGCTTCCCGGTTATCCTTTTCCAGATCCAGTACTAAAGAATAGTCTACACGTGCCTGCTCATTCCGTCCCATTTCGAGATTCAGTGCGGCACGATTCAAGAGAATGGGAACAGCCCGTGGAGCAATGTTCAAGGCATACGTGTAAGATTCTAAAGCCTGATCATAATCCCGTTGCCGACGTTGGATAGTACCGAGATTAGAAAACAATAAGGCATTATGAGGATTAGCAGGTTCCAGTTTCAAAGCCTGGCGGATATAATTTTCCGCCTGTGCCAGACTATCTTGTTCCGTACAAGCAATGGCACGGTCCGAAAGTTCCTGGTAAGTTTGGGCAAACACAGGAGATACACCTATTATATATACAAGGAAAGAAAGAATAGACTTCTTCATTTTTAATTTATTTAAAGATTATGTTTCAAGACAGGGAATCATTTGTTTCATTACTTGAAACTCCTAGTTTCACACCGAGAAACTGCTTGTTTCCTCGCTTGAAACTGTTTGTTCCACACGAGGAAACACTTATTTCCAAATACGCAACGAAGCGTTTAATAAGAATTACTAATCCAGCGGATAAGTCTCGAATGCAAACAACTCCGTAGACAGATAACGCTCTCCCGTATCAGGCAAAAGAACTACAATCTTCTTATCCGCAAACTCCGGACGTTGTGCCAGCAAACGCGCTGCATATACAGCTGCACCGGAAGATATGCCCGCCAGTAATCCTTCGGCAGACGCCAACTCACGTCCGCCACGAATTGCTTCATCATCGGGCACAGGAAACACTTCATCTACAACGGAGGCATCATAAATAGCAGGAATAAAATTGGCTCCGATTCCCTGAATACGATGTGGTCCTTCCACTCCGCCTTCCAATACAGGAGATGATTCCGGTTCTACGGCAACAATATACACATTCGGATTATGTTTTTTCAAGGCACGTGCCACCCCGCAGATGGTTCCGCCTGTTCCCACTCCAGCAACAAAGACATCCACTTTTCCGTCTGTATCCGTCCAGATTTCTTCACCTGTAGTGAGCGTATGAATCTGTGCGTTAGAAGGATTTTCAAATTGTTGAAGGATGACCGAACCGGGAATAGACGCCCTCAACTCCTGCGCTTTTGCAATGGACCCTGCCATACCGGCCAATCCATCTGTCAGTACAATTTCAGCACCCAGTGCTTTCAGCAGATTACGGCGCTCTATACTCATAGTTTCGGGCATCGTGAGCATCAGGTGATATCCTTTGATTGTAGCAACCATCGCCAGTCCCACACCGGTATTTCCACTGGTAGGCTCTATAATCGTCGCACCGGACTTCAGTGCTCCGCGCGCTTCTGCATCTTCAATCATGGCAAGCGCCACACGATCCTTCACACTCCCAGCCGGATTGAACGCTTCCAACTTTGCGATAATATTCTGTTTCAGTCCATATTTACGACTGTATTCCGCTAATTCCATAAGCGGAGTGCGACCGATAAGTTCCGTCAGGTTCTTTGCTATTTTTGCCATAACAATCTAATTATTAATTTATGCTTCACAGGTAGCCTGAAAGGCTTTTATTATGAGTAGGCTTTTCTTGAGAGCCTTTCAGCCAATCTAATAATATAAGCAGGTATCTTCGTACAAAGATAGATAAAAAACTATTTCGCTGCTCAAGTGTTACATTTCTATCACGTAAATTTGCATAATAAAATTTATAGAACTCTTACACCTTATTAAATATATGTCACACGAACATTCACATCAGCATAGCCATGCCATCAACGCAGAGTCGCTGAACAAGGCATTTATTATTGGCATTGTTCTCAATTTAGCCTTTGTCGTCATAGAGTTTGCAGCTGGTTTCTGGTTCGATTCCCTCGCGTTGCTTTCCGATGCAGGACACAATTTAAGCGATGTAGTCAGTCTCGTGCTGGCATTGCTGGCTTTCCGCCTAGCCAAAGTCAAAGCCAATGAACGATATACGTATGGTTATAAAAAAAGTACGATCCTGGTATCCTTGCTCAATGCAGTCATTTTGCTGGTAGCCGTAGGCGCCATTGTCATCGAAAGTATTCATAAGCTGAATAATCCGGCAGTTGTTCCCGGTGGAGCTATTGCTTGGGTAGCGGGTGTGGGAGTACTTATCAATGCATTCACGGCTTTCCTCTTTATGAAAGATAAGGAAAAAGACCTGAACGTAAAAGGAGCTTATCTGCATATGGCAGCAGATGCTTTGGTATCAGTGGGAGTATTAGTGGCAGGTATCGTTATCAGCCGGACTGGCTGGTATATTATCGACCCGATTATCGGTCTGATTGTGGCTGTTGTCATTCTCATCTCTACGTGGAATTTACTGCATGACAGTCTTCGCCTAACGCTGGATGGCGTACCCACAAGTATAGACAGTCAAAAAGTAGTAAAAGCCATCCGTGCCCTTCCCGGTGTTGATGACGTTCACCATATACATATATGGGCCATCAGCACCACAGAGAATGCACTGACAGCCCATATTGTTTTAAAGCAACCGGAAGGTATGCAAGAGGTGAAACACCTTATTCGCCACCGGCTTGAAGATTTCGGTATCGGTCATGCCACCCTGGAGTTTGAAGTTCCGGGCGAACATTGCGAAGCCGTATTTGCCGAAGATTAGCTACGTTTGATATAATCTACCACCCATGCTCCTACTTCTTTGGTACCATATTTCGCACCACCTTCCACCTGAATTTCCGGTGTACGAACGTTAGCATCCAAAGAAGCATCTACAGCTTTGCGAATCAATGCGCCTTCTTCCAGCAAATTGAAATATTCGAATAGCATGGCAGCCGAAAGGATTTGTGCCAACGGATTAGCGATGTTCAAACCTTTAGCTTGTGGCCATGAACCGTGGATCGGTTCGAATACAGGAGTGCTTTCGCCTGTAGAAGCCGAAGGAAGCAATCCCATAGAGCCACTGATTACAGAACCTTCATCCGTAAGGATATCACCGAATGTATTCTCGGTAACCATTACATCAAAGAATTTAGGCTCCTGAATCATCTTCATGGCTGCATTGTCCACGAACATATAGTCCGTAGTCACTTCAGGATATTGCGGTGCCATTTCCTGGGCAATCTGTCTCCACAGGCGTGAAGATGCGAGCACATTGGCTTTATCTACCACCGTGAGGTGCTTATTGCGTTTCATGGCATACTCGAAACCAACTTTCAGAATACGTTCAATCTCCGGACGAGTGTACATATTGGTATCATACGCTTTGTCGTTGTCCTGATACTTCTCACCGAAATACATACCGCCGGTCAGTTCGCGGATACAAAGAAAATCTGCGCCATCCACCAGTTCTGCACGAAGCGGTGATTTATGGAGCAGACATTTGAAAGTTTGTACCGGACGGATATTGGCAAACAATCCCAGTTTCTTACGCATAGCCAGCAGACCCTGTTCGGGACGTACTTTGGCAGTAGGATCATTGTCGAATTTCGGATCGCCTACAGCCGAAAACAGAACAGCATCCGCGTTTTTACAAACTTCATAAGTAGCTTCAGGGAACGGATCGCCCACTTTGTCGATAGCATCTGCACCGCAGATGGCATATTCGTAGTTTACTTTATGTCCGAACTTCTCACATACGGCGGTCATTACGTCCACACCTACGGTGGAAATCTCCGGGCCAATGCCGTCACCGGCTAATACTGCAATTTTAAAATCCATTGTTTTCTTTATTTTTTAGGTATTCTTCTATTTTCTTCTGATTCACAAGATTTTTGCGACGATAACGGTCGCCCCACACAAAACCCGCTGTTAGTATAAAGGTATTGATAGCAGAGATGAAATATTCGTCCGCACTCAACTCCCTATCCTTCCAACGCAGAAAGAGATTGAAAGCAAAGAGCAAGACTGCATACAGCGCATAACACACCTTCGGATGATTTTCAAAGAATGATTTCTTTTTCTCAACTGGGTTCATCATTTTGATTTTTTAAGTTCATAGTCATCCTCAATGATATTCAGCATCTTCATCGTCGCCTTAATCGCTGCCTCCGTCTGGTCGGCATCCAGTCCGCGTGTACGGAACACCGTGCCGTCATAGCTCCAAGTAATCACTGTCTGCACAAAAGCATCGGTACGCCCGCCAGGAGGGATGGTTACGGCATAGTTCGTCAGCATGGGAAATTTACGTCCCAATGTCACTTTATAAATCTTACGCAAGGCACGCACAAAAGCATCATACTGACCGTCACCGCTGGAACTTTCTTCAAACTCCTGCCCGTTGATTTCAATCTTCAGCGTAGCCATCGGCTTCAAACCGTAAGCAAGGTTCACGATGTATGTCTTCAGCTTCACTTTCTCATTCATCACTCCGTGCTTCAGTACATCCGAAACGATATAAGGCAAATCTTCCTGGGTAACCAGTTCTTTCTTGTCACCCAACTCGATAATCCGTTCCGTCACCTTACGCATGGAATCCTCATCCAGCGTCAGTCCCAGATCTTCCAGATTCTTACGGATGTTCGCCTTACCACTGTTCTTACCCAGTGCATATTCCCGCTTACGTCCGAAACGCTCGGGTAACAGGTCGTTGCAATAAAGGTTACTCTTATTGTCTCCATCTGCATGTACTCCCGCTACCTGCGTGAACACATTTTCACCTACAATCGGTTTATTGGCGGGTATAGCGATGCCCGAATAAGATTCAACCACCCGGCTGACTTCATTCAGACGACCTTCGTCAATGTTAGTGATAGCATTGAAATGATCTTTCAGAATGGCCTGCACACTGGATAACGGTGCATTACCAGCACGTTCGCCCAGACCGTTGATCGTGGTATGAAGTCCCTTCGCACCACTCAGTACGGCAGCCAGCACATTGCTCACTGCCAGGTCGTAGTCATTATGCGGATGGAAATCGAAGTGAGCATGCGGATAGCGCTTCACCATCTTCCGCATATATTCGATGACCTGCAACGGATTCAGCACACCCAATGTATCAGGCAACATATACCGTTTGATATTCGTGTGCATCAGTGCATCCACCATCTGGAAGACATACTCCGGAGAATCTTTCATCCCGTTGCTCCAGTCTTCCAGGTAAACATTCACCTCCATATCCTGCTCATTGGCATAATTCACTACGCCAATAATATCCTCGATATGTTCTTCAGGGGTCTTTCTCAACTGACATGTGCAATGCTTCAGCGAACCTTTGCACAGAAGATTAATGACGCGGCAGCCGGTAGCGTGTATCCAGTCTACCGACGTATGCCCGTCTACGAAACCCAACACCTCCACCCGGGGCAATAAATTACGCCGCGCGGCCCAGTCACATATCATCTTGACTGCGTCGAACTCACCATCCGAAACCCGTGCCGAAGCCACTTCCACCCTGTCTACTTTCAGTTCTTCCAGTAGCAGACGGGCTATCATCAGCTTTTCATGGGGGACGAACGACACACCGCTGGTTTGCTCACCGTCGCGGAGCGTGGTGTCCATGATTTCTATTTGGGGCTGTTTATACTTCATTTTTATTTTCCCACGCTTCTATTTTATCTTTATTCTCTACCAGGAAATCGATGTCATCCAGGCCATTCATCAGGCAATGTTTCTTGTAAGCATTGATTTCAAAAGTCTCACTTTTACCTGTTGCCTTGTTGGTGATTGTCTGTTCCGGCAGGTTCACCACTACCTCTGTTTTCGGATCGGCGGCAATGGAATCAAACAATTCTTTCAGGAACGGTTCGCTCACCACTACAGGCAATACGAAATTATTCAGTTCATTATTCTTGTGGATATCTGCAAAGAAACTGCTGACTACCACGCGGAAACCATAATCTGCAATGGCCCATGCTGCATGCTCACGGCTACTGCCCGAACCGAAGTTCTTTCCGGCTACAAGCACCTGTCCGCTATAGGTCGGATCGTTCAGAACGAAAGAGTCGATTTTGTTTCCTTGTTTGTCATACCGCCAGTCGCGGAACAGATTCTCTCCGAAGCCCTCTTTAGTCGTAGCTTTCAGAAAACGTGCAGGAATGATCTGGTCTGTATCTACATTCTCCAACGGGAGAGGCACACAAGTACTGGTGATGATATTGAATTTCTGTTTCATTGTTTCTTATCTTTGATTTTGAAATACTTATTATTAATGACTTCTGCCAGGAGGAGTGAAATTACATCAGTTCTCTCGGGTCCGTAATCACTCCCGTCACTGCTGCCGCAGCCGCTACCAGCGGACTGGCAAGCAATGTGCGTGAACCCGGTCCCTGACGACCTTCAAAATTACGGTTACTTGTAGAAACCGCATACATTCCGGCAGGCACCTTATCATCATTCATTGCCAGACAAGCCGAACATCCCGGCTGGCGGATAGCAAAACCTGCTTCCTCCAATACCTTATCCAGACCTTCTTCACGAATCTGTGCATCTACCATCCACGAACCGGGAACCAACCAGGCAACCACATGTTCCGCCTTCTTGTGGCCTTTCACTAACGAGGCGAAAGCACGGAAATCTTCAATACGTCCATTCGTACAAGCACCCAAAAACACATAATCTATCTTTTTGCCCAATACTCCCTCACCGGGTTGGAAGCCCATATAGTCCATTGATTTCAGGAATGAAGCTTTTGCAGCCTCTCCCATTCCGTCAGTCGTGGGAATGTGTTGCGTGATACCCATACCCATACCCGGATTTGTTCCGTATGTAATCATCGGTTCGATATCTGCCGCATCAAAATGCACTTCTTTATCAAACGTAGCATTCTCATCGCTCTTCAACGTCTTCCAGTATGCCAACGCCTTCTCCCATTCCTCACCCGCCGGAGCATATTCACGGCCTTTGATATATTCAAATGTCACTTCATCCGGTGCCACCATACCACCACGTGCACCCATTTCTATGCTCAGGTTGCACAGCGTCAGGCGTCCTTCCATGGTCAGACTGCGAACTGCTTCTCCGGCATATTCCACAAAATAACCAGTTGCACCGCTCGTTGTCATTTTAGACATCATATAAAGAGCAATATCTTTTGCCGTCACACCTTTACCCAATTTTCCGTCCACTGTGATACGCATTGTCTTGGGGCGTGTCTGCAAGATACATTGTGAAGCCATTACCATTTCGACCTCACTTGTACCGATACCAAAAGCCACTGCTCCCATCGCACCGTGCGTTGAAGTATGCGAGTCACCACACACAATCGTCATTCCCGGTAATGTCAATCCTCTTTCCGGACCTACCACATGGATGATGCCATTCTTCTTATGCAACATGCCGAAATGTGTCAATCCGAAATCTTCCGCATTCTTGGCCAGTGTATCCACCTGTGTTTTGGAGATCGGATCTTCAATCGGCTTGTCCTGATCGTGGGTCGGCGTATTATGGTCGGGCATACAAACAATCTTTTCCGGACGGAAACATTGGATACCACGTGCACGCATTCCCGCAAAAGCCTGCGGACTGGTTACTTCATGGCAATAAAGGCGATCTATATATAACTGTGTGGGACCATCTTCCACTTGCTGAACCACGTGAGCATCCCAGATTTTATCAAATAATGTATTCATCAGATTTATTACGATTTTACAATTTATAATTGAGGTTAGTCTTATGATTTGAACTTATTAATACAATCGATATAAGCTTCTACCGATGCGGCAATAATATCCGTATTCGCACCGAAACCATAATAGATATGATTATCATATTCCACCTGCATGTGCACCTTACCCATATCGTCACTACCTTTGCTGATAGCCTGAATAGTAAATTCCTTCAGTGTCATGTGGCGGTCGATGATCTTCTTCAAAGCCTTTATCGCTGCATCTACCGGACCGTTTCCACTGGCAGCCGCTTCAAACTTCTCACCGGAAATATTCAGTCCCAGACTGGCAACCGAACGAACGCCTACTCCACTGGTCACTTGCAGATATTCCAGTTTCACGCGGTGGTTCTGTGTGCGGTCTGCACCGGCAAGCACCAGGATATCATCATCATTAATATCTTTCTTCTTATCCGCCAATTTCAGGAAAGCTTCATATACCTTGTCCAGTTGTTCCTGTTCAAGCTCCACGCCTAATACCTGCAAACGATTCTTCAAAGCAGCACGTCCGCTACGGGCAGTCAATACGATAGAATTATCGTCGATACCCACATCGTGCGGGTCAATAATTTCGTAAGTCTGCACATTCTTCAACACACCATCCTGATGGATACCCGATGAGTGTGCAAAGGCATTACGACCTACGATAGCCTTGTTAGGCTGCACCGGCATGTTCATCAAGCTTGAAACCATGCGGCTTGTCGGATAAATCTTCTGTGTATTGATGTTCGTTTCAATTTCAATATCTTTATGGCATTTGATAATCATAGCCACTTCCTCAAGCGAAGTATTACCTGCGCGTTCACCGATACCATTGATAGTAACCTCTACCTGGCGGGCACCATTCAGTACACCAGCCATCGTATTTGCAGTAGCCATTCCCAAGTCATTATGGCAGTGCGTAGAAAGGATCGCTTTCTCAATACCATTCACATGCTCCATTAAATACTTGATCTTCGCTCCATATTCATCCGGCAGACAGTAACCGGTCGTATCCGGAATGTTCACTACTGTAGCACCCGCTTTAATTACAGCTTCCACCACACGAGCCAGATATTCATTGTCCGTACGACCTGCATCTTCTGCATAGAACTCTACATCATCCACATAGCGACGGGCATACTTCACGGCAGCTACTGCACGCTCGATGATTTCCTCACGATTGGAATTGAATTTATACTTGATATGCGAATCCGATGTACCGATACCTGTATGAATACGTTTGTGCTTGGCAAACTTCAGAGCATCTGCAGCTACATCTATATCTTTTTGTACCGCACGGGTCAATGCGCAAATAGTAGGCCATGTCACCGCTTTGGATATTTCAATAACAGAGTTGAAATCTCCCGGACTGGAAATCGGGAATCCGGCTTCAATAACATCCACGCCCAGCAGTTCCAGTGCCTTTGCTACCTGAATCTTTTCCACTGTATTCAATTGGCATCCCGGAACCTGCTCGCCATCGCGGAGCGTTGTGTCGAAAATAAATAATTTGTCACTCATTGCTTTATTGTATTTAATTTATGTTCCATAAAAAAAGCCTTTCGCACTTGGAAGTGAGAAAGGCTTCATATATCATTGCATCTTACATATATATTCACGCACAGCACTCACTTCCACTAAACCTTGCCAGTAGAATAATAATACCACACAGTAGAATATATGTAAAGTTCTGAATCATCTTCTTTTTGTTTTGACGTTGCAAAGGTAGATATTATTTCGTAGCACACAAAGAAATTCGTTACTTTTTTCCGATAAAAAATATCACTTTATAAGTTTGTATTCATTTATCGCTAAAATATATCACAAAAAGAGGCGTACCTTGAGGTACGCCTCTTCCTTATTCTTCAATTCAATACAAGTTCTGAATTACTTCTTCTCACAAGGTTTGTTACACTTGGCACCATCACATGCAGCCTTAGGGCACGCTGCTGAATCAGCTGCCTGGCAACATGCCTTTGCAGAGTCACATACTTGTTCTGTTTTTGCAGCACAGCAAGAATCTGCCTCAGTTGCATTAGAATCTGCAGCCTTTTTGTTGCCACAAGATGTCACTGCGAAAGAAAACGCTACCGCAACGGCAGCCAATAAAACTTTAGTCTTCATACTTTCAATTTGCTTTAAACGTTGATATAAAATTAGTTCGGCGCAAATATAAGAAAAGTTTATGAGACCGCCAAAAACGAACAAAGCCTCCGTATCCTTATCAGACACGGAGGCTTCTTCTGAAAACGGCGACTACCTACTCTCCCACTG
>ENA-UEOI01002344-UEOI01002344.1-human-gut-metagenome-genome-assembly--contig:-NODE-2344-length-13568-cov-4.724112_pt1 | contig 13568 bp, 9 predicted proteins | sample MGYA00242883_ERZ507882 | MGnify/ENA primary metagenome ERZ507882 (study PRJEB26167, sample SAMN06115502) | human gut metagenome | host: Homo sapiens | place: China:Chongqing | collected 2015-07-29... | reverse complement strand
AAGAAAGTAGTCGCAACACTGAAAACCGGCACGGGTAAGAACTTTACGAAGTGCATCAAGATGGTCAAGTCGGACAAAACCGGTGCTTACATGTTCAAGGAAGGCATCATCCCCAACGACCAAGTCAAAGAATTCTTCGAGGAGAAGAAATAAGTATTTTAAGAGCGATCTTAAATACAAAGGGCATCCGACAGGGTGCCCTTTGTGTGTCTCAGAAGAGACGCGCAAGCGCGACCATCGCCCGGTCAGAGCGGTCGGCGCACGATCAGACCGCGAATCCTGCATCAAGGGAAACGCCCCTTCCGAAAGTGCGCAAAATCAATTATGGGAAAGACCGCTTGTTATCCGCTGAAAAATTCCTACCTTTGAAACAACAACATTCTCGACTAAAAACAATGCAGGAATCTCAACGGATCGCCATAGCTTTTACGGTCAACGACTCTTACGCCCAACATTGCTGTGTAGCAATGGCCTCGGCTCTGGAAAACAACAAATCGGAATTTCTGGACATCTACATATTCACCGATTATTTTTCCGATCGGAACAGACAATTATTTGAACAAACGGTCCGGCGTTACGGCGACGGCAACCGGCTCTCGTTCATAATCGTCGAAGACAGCGCCCTGAAAAAGCTGCGGCTCAACATCAGCTATATCACACACCACACCTATTACAGGTTCCTGCTGCCGGAACTGCTGCCGGAACTCGACCGGATATTGTACCTCGATTCGGATTTGGTCGTAAACGGTCCTCTGCGCCCGTTGTGGGAGACTTCTCTCGACGGATACTACTGCGCGGGCGTCAAAGACAGCTGGATCGAGCAAATCAGTTACAAATATCGGCTCGGAATGTCACAAGCGGAACTTTACATAAACGCAGGCGTCATTCTGATGAATTTGGAGCAGATGCGCAAAGATCAGGCGGCGGACCAGCTCCTGCAGACTGCGACCCAGAAAGGAACGCAGTTCGAATATCAGGATCAGGATGTGATAAATACGACGTTCAGAGGCGGCAAAATCAAAGAGCTTCCCGGCATTTACAACTACACCGCCACCGACGACAAATTCCATACGGTAAAAGATCCGGTCATCATCCACTACAACGGGGACGTCAAACCATGGTCCACCGAACGCAGATGCCCCAACACCATGGCATCCCGCTATTTTGCGTACCTGCGGCTCACGCCTTACAGAAAATTCCGCTCGGAGTTCGTCCGAAGCCGAATAGTGCGCACATTAAAGAAAGCGGCAGGCATCGACGTATACCCCAGCAGAGTCAAGGTCGCCCTGATCGTCGATGAATATTTCGGAGCCTGCGGCACGGCATACGGAGGCTACGGATTTCTGGCACGCAATTATATCGCCCGATACCTGCCCGACACGAACATTTCGGTGGAAGTTTTACTCTCGAACAAACACCGGTGGAAGTTCGCCCCCAATGCGTTGACAGAAAAAGTCGACAACCGCAAGGTAATTGTCCCTCCCGGACGCTTTTTTGCCCGGCAGTGGCTGAAAAAGAAAAAATACGACATCTATCTTACAGTCGAACTGACACACAATATTCTCAAATACGAACGTCGCAGCAAACCGATCATCCACTGGATACAGGATCCTCGCCCGTGGAGCGAATGGCTGGAAATACAGACCGTAAAACTGTTTCCCGAAAATTCCTACTGGAGTTCGAGCCTCTACGACAGCGTGAACAAACTTTACGGCAAAGGACTGGTTACATTCGTTTCTCAGGGATATTTTCTCAACGACAAGGCGATAGAGCTGTACCGGCTTCCGGGAGACGCTCCTATTGCCTATATGCCCAACCCCATCGACATCGACTACGGATTCGACCCGGAGAGCTACCCCAAAAAGAACCATATCCTCTTCATCGGACGCATCGAATCCATCAAGCGGGGCTGGCTTTTCTGCGAAATCGCGAAGCAACTTCCGCAATACGAATTCTTCATGCTGGGCCAGACTTTCCGGGAAAAATCCCAGAACGAGAGCATCATGGCCGGATACCGCGACATCCCGAACCTTCATTTCGTCGGACACGTCGAAGGCGAAGAAAAAATGAAATATATCCGCGAAGCCAAAATATTGGTCAACACCTCCATCCACGAAGCGCTGCCGATCACGTTTCTGGAAGCTTTGGCCTACGGCACACTGCTGGTCAGCTGCCGCAATCCGGAAGATCTGACTTCGAAATTCGGACGCTACACCGGTCCCGTACTCGGCGACGGCTTCGACAAAGTGCCGCTCTTCACCAGCGCCATCGAAGAGCTGATAGAAAACGAGGGACTGCGCAAAGAACTATCCTGCAAGGCTGTTGAATACATCCGGGAAATCCACCCGGTGCATAAATTCCAACAGCACATGAGAAAACTGATTCACGATCTGGCCCACAAATAGCCGATTGCAAATTCTTCGGATACGACAAACGGTGCGTCCTTGGGGGACGCACCGTTTGTCGTATGCTCAACACTCCTGCTTCAGAACTTCCGCACCGCCCGCACGAGGAATTTGTTATACTTGGGAATCTCGATCACATAGGGAGGTTCGATGCCCGTATGGGTCGTATAAGCTTCCTTCTCGTCCTTCTCGGTCGAGGAGAAATAGTAGACCAGACGGTCCATGCGCTTGCCGCCGTTATCCTTGAGCGCGTCGTTGAAACGGTTGCGGGCCTGACGGTTGGAATGTATGCGCGTGCCGCCGTTGTAGTTGTGTCCGATGGTCAGCAGTTCGTCGATGGCCGGCAGGTACCAGCCCTCGCCCTTGTCGCGGCACCACTTGAAAGCCGGAAAATCATCCCACGAAAGGTTGTTTTCGGCGATATAGGCGGCGACCTTCTCCATATTTCCCATGCCGTCGATCCGGTCGTCGGCGCCCGCAACCCGCAGGTCGGGCTTCCGGAATTCGCTCCACGGCAGGTATATCTCGTCGAGCGAAATAATCAGTCCGTGCCGACGGTCCTCCGTCAGCATGCAGACCACGCCCTTGACGCCGTTCTGGTCGTAGAACTCGCCGATCTGATACTCCTTGGCCACATACTGCACCGGCGCAGCCTGCTGAACAGGCGCCTGCGCAGCGGGAGCCGCTGCGACCGGAGCCTCACCGACCGGCGTCGCAGGGGTCAGCGGCACCGCAGGCACGGTTTCGGCAGCCCGGAAGCGTTCCTTTTCGCCGTTGGCATACTGAATGTAGTCGATATCGGCGACAGGCAGCACATAGGTCGGTCCGTCGGGATTGGAGAAACGTTTATACCGTACCGCATCGGGTGTTATTTCGGTTACTTTGGCCTCGACCTTCGTCGCATCGGTCTTGACGATCAGGTCCTGAGCCGCGGCCGTCAATACGCCGCAAAGCGCTGCCACAAGCAGCAGAATCGTTTTTTTCATCATCGTTGAAAATGTATATAGTGCAAATATAACGTTTTTTTCCAAACATTCTTATTATCTTTGTACGGATATAGAGATATTAGACATGGCATTTTTCGATATTTTCAAAAAGAAGCAGGACAACTCCGCCGCGCAGGCTTCCGAAGAGCGCAAACAGCAGCAGGAAGAGCTTAACGCCGGGTTGGAGAAGACCAAGACGGGACTTTTCTCGAAGCTCGCCCGCGCCGTCGCAGGCCGTTCGACGGTCGATGCCGACGTACTGGACGACTTGGAAGAGGTGCTGATCTCGTCGGACGTAGGCGTGGAAACCACCGTCAAAATCATCCGGGGCATCGAAGAGCGCGTGGCGCGCGACAAGTATATGGGCACCTCCGAGCTGCAGTCCATTCTGCGCGAAGAGGTAACCGCGCTGATGGAGGAGTCGCACGGCTCCGAAAAGCATTTCGGACTCGACGCCAAAGAGGGCGAACCTTACGTGGTGATGGTCGTGGGCGTCAACGGCGCCGGAAAGACCACGACCATCGGCAAACTCGCGGCCCAGCTCACCAAAGCCGGACAAAAGGTCTGGATCGGCGCCGCCGACACGTTCCGCGCCGCCGCCATCGACCAGCTCAAAGTCTGGGCCGACCGTGCGGGAGCCACGATGATCCGTCAGGAGATGGGTTCCGACCCGGCATCGGTGGCGTTCGACACGCTGACCTCGGCCAAGGCCAACAACGCCGACGTGGTGCTGATCGACACGGCGGGCCGTCTGCACAACAAGAGCAACCGGATGAACGAGCTGACCAACATCCGCAACGTTATGGGCAATGTGATCCCCGGCGCGCCGCACGAGGTGATGCTCGTGCTCGACGGATCGACGGGACAGAACGCCTTCGAGCAGGCCCGGCAGTTCACGCAGGCGACGCAGGTCACTTCGCTCACCATCACCAAACTCGACGGCACAGCCAAAGGCGGCGTGGTAATCGGCATCAGCGACCAGTTCCACATCCCGGTCCGTTACATCGGCATCGGAGAAAGCATCGACCAACTGCGCATATTCGACCGCAAAGAGTTCGTCAAGGCGCTCTTCGGCGACGGCTCCGGCCAAAGCTGACGGGCCGCCGGCGGTTCCGCACAATAGGCGGACGGCCATATCGGAACGACACCTATATATTAAAAGCACAGACATCCGCGCTCCGGACTCCCCAACAGAGTCCGGAGCTTTTTTGTATATATGTATCGTCCGGTTTTTTCCGGCGCGGCAGTCAATTATACGCAATTTGAGGATTCAAATACGCAAACCACGCCCACCAACAATTTACAGATACATAATTTTGAATATCGATTTTGCACATACTGCAAATCGGCACCAAAACCGCGCCTATTTTTAAAATATTTCAATAAATATCTGCCAAAACCGAGAATTACCGAGCCTCTCTACACAATTACTATTAATATTAACCTTAACTCTATGAAAATGAATTTGACAACTTCGGAGAAGAACAGGGGCCTCGTCCGCTTTCTTCTGATGAGTCTGCTGCTGAGCATACTCATTCTTCCGGCCCATGCGCAGGATCGGGTCACGGTGTCCGGACAGCTGACCGACAGCAGCCAGACTCCGCTCATCGGCGCTTCGGTCATAGAAAAGGGCACGACCAACGGCGTCACCACCGATGCCGACGGCCGCTACCAGATTTCCGTGAAACCGGACGGCGTGATCGACTTTTCGTTCATCGGCTACAAACCGCAGTCGCTGGCCGTCATGAACCGCACGGAAATCAACGTCACGATGGAAGAAGACGCCACGATGATCGGCGAAGTCGTTGCCATCGGTTACGGCTCGCAGCGTAAAGAGGACCTCTCGATGGCCGTCTCCACCGTCAAAGTGGACGACGCGGCCCGCAGCCGCGCCGCCGACCTCGGAACCCTCCTGCAGGGCCGCATGCCGGGCGTTACGATCCAGCAGTCGGGCGACCCGCTGCAGAAAGCGTCGTTCACCGTCCGCGGCCGCGGCTCGAAGGGCAACGACGACGGCACGGACAAGAGCGCCGCATACAGCCGCGACAATATCGGCCCGACTTCGGGCGACGGCGTGCTGGTCGTTGTGGACGGTGTCCCCGGCGCTCCCTACATGGCCGAAGATATCGAGACGATCACCATCCTGAAAGATGCCGCCTCGGCCGCCATCTACGGTGCTTCGGTAGGTTCGAGCGGTGTAATTCTGATCACCACACGTCAGGCGCAGGCAGGTAAAACCCGCGTCAACGTCAACGTATCGGTCGGCTTCGAACGCGCCATGAACCTCCCGACGATGCTCAACGCGCAGCAGTTCTGCGACGTCTGGGGCAAGGCCGTCGAGAACTCGCCGGGCAGCTCGCTGCCCAATCTGGCCAACCCGCAGGTCTATGCAGGCGCCAATGTCACCCGCACCGACTGGCTCGACGAAATCTTCCGCACAGGTCTGACGCAGCACTATGCCGTGTCGATTACCGGCGGCAGCGAGACGCTCTCGTCGATCCTCTCGGTAACCTACGACAAAAAGGAAGGCACCCTGCTCAACACATGGAGCCAAGCGCTGGGTGCGAAACTCCATACGGAATTCAAGCCGGTCAAATGGCTGAAATTGTCGGAGCGCGTAAACTTCGAATACTCCAACGGACAGGGCAACATCAGTACCTCGCACACGGGTCCCATCTACGGCGCCATGTGGTTCCCCGCTTCCGCATCGGTTTATGACCGCGACGCAAACGGCAACATCGTCTACGGAGACGACGGCAAACCGAAATGGGGCGGTATCGCTTCGTCGGCCGACATGGCCAGCGGCGTCGAGGGTCCCAACATCGTGAACCCCGTCGCCCAGCTCGAAACCATGCACCGCCGCTACCCGCGCACCAAGATATTCTCGACCACCTCGCTGGAAATCAAGCCGATCACGTCGCTGACCCTGAAATCGGAGTTCACGGCCGACCTCGACATGCGCGAGGAGGACGAATTCTCGCCCGTCATCGACGTGCCGGGCGGATCGAGCACTTCGAGCCGCGAGCAGTTCAACTACAACAACTTCCACTATCTTTGGGAAACGACGGCGACCTACGCACAAGTCTTCGGACGCCACCACATCAGCGCCATGGCGGGTTTCACCACCGACTACAAGAAATTCCGCTACCGCGACTTCCGCACGCAGGGCTACGGCTCCAACGACGACCACAATCTGGTATGGGGCGCCGCAGGCTCATGGACCAAGAACCCGAACGAGGATCTGGTAGACTACTCGATGGTCTCGTTCCTCGCCCGTCTCGGCTATTCGTTCGACGACCGCTATTTCCTCACCGGAAGCATCCGCCGCGACGCATCGTCGAAACTGCCCGCAGCAAAGAACTACGACTGGTTCCCGGCCATTTCGGGATCGTGGAAACTCTCCTCGGAGAAATTCTTCCAGAATGCAGGTCTCAACAAGGTCTTCGACCTCGTGAAATTCCGTGCAGGCTGGGGTAAGGTCGGCAACGTAGACCTCTACAACCTGCCCAACCCGACCAGCATTCCGCTCTCTATCTACCCGGACGGTTCGCTTATCGGCGGCACGACCCATTACGGAACCTATCTGGCGACCATCCCCAATACGGACGCACGCTGGGAGACCACCGTACAGACCAGTGCCGGTCTGGACCTGACAATGCTCCACAACACGCTCGAAGTCAGCGTCGATTATTACAACAAGGAAACGAAGGACCTCGTCGATTACCTCACGATTCCGCCGCAGATGGGTGTAGAAAATGCGCCGCTGGGTAATATGGGCCACGTAATCAACAAGGGATGGGAGTTCTCCGTATCCTATCGGAACAGCGCCGCACAAGGCAAGTTCAACTACAATGTCTGGGGCACTTTCTCGACCAACAAGGGTTATGTAGAGGATTACGGCCCTCAGCCCCTCGTAAGGCACAAGAACCCCACGATCAACAGCACCGAGATTCTCTACTCCGGCAAAGGTCATCCGTGGTATTCCTACTATATCTACCGCACGGACGGCATCTTCCGCTCGCAGGACGAGATCGACCGCCACATCAGCAAGGATTCCGAAACCGGCGAGGTCAAGATGCTGCAGCCCAACGCCAAGGTCGGCGACCTGCGCTTCATCGACACCAACGGCGACGGCGTAATCAACGACGACGACCGCGTACTGACCGGCAGCTACACTCCCAAACAGACTTTCTCGTTCGGCGGTTCGTTCGACTGGAAGGGCTTCGATTTCAGCTTCATGTTCCAAGGCGTTGCGGGCAACTACATCTACAACGGAACGAAGCAGCTGGGAATGAACGGCCGTCAGGATATGGGCAACCTGACCACCGACGTCTACAACACTTGGGACTTCAGGCCGATGGACAGCAAGTATCCGCGTCTGGGTCTGAGCGGCGACAGCAACGGCAACTACATCAAATTCTCGGACATCTTCCTCGAAAAGGGCGACTACCTGCGTCTGAAGAACATCACGCTGGGTTACACGCTGCCCAAGCATATCAGCCGCCACATCGGCATGGAGAAGGGTTCGGTCCGCGTCTATCTGAGCATCGACAACGTGGCCACCATCACCGGCTACTCCGGCACCGACCCCGAAGTAGGCAACTACGGTCTCGACAGCGGTATCTATCCCACGTCGCGCTTCTTTAACTTCGGTGTAAACATCAACTTCTAACAACTACGACCATGAAAAAAACCATATTCAGCCTCTGTCTGGCCATAAGCGCTTTCTGCCTTTCGGGTTGTTCCGATTTCCTCGACCGGGAGCCTTACGGCAAAGACGCCACTTGGAAGACCAAAGAGGATGTAGACCAAGCTATCTACGCCCTTTACCACTTCGTCTCGCCCTATTGGAGCGAGGAGATCTGCGGCCGCGGCCATATGTGGCTCGAATGCGCCAGCGACAACATACTGATCGGCCGCGCCCGTCCGTCGGTCGATGAAATCCGCGAATTCCGCATGTCGCCGTCCAACGACAACGACGTCTCGCGTGTTTGGGAGGTGATGTACCAGAATGTCGCCAAGGCCAACAACATCATCAAGATGGTCCCCGACATGAAACTGGATCAGGGATACAAAAGCCAAGCCGTAGGCACCGCCTATTTCTTCCGCGGTTTCTCGATGCTCTGGATGGTCCCCTACTACGGCGACGACACCAACGGCGGCATTCCGATCATCCTCGACACGACTCCCGCCGCCGAAATCGACTCCCCGCGTCCCGCGCACGTACTGCAGAACTACGACCAGATCATCTCCGACATGCGCACGGCAGGCGAGATGCTTCCCTACCTTTCGCAGCTCGACGCCTCGCAGATCGGACTTCCGCACAAGGCCGCAGCTTGGGGATACGCAGCCCGCGCAGCCCTCTATGCAGCGCAGTACGACGCGAAGTACTACGACATCGTACTGGAGATGTGCAACAAGATCATGGCGCTTACCGGTTCGGACAAACGCGAACTCTACATCGATCCGTCGAACAAGCTCAACTCGTACGCCAACCTCTGGCGCAAGGAGCAGAACCACTCCAAGGAGTACATCTTCTCGCTGGAAGGCGACTATACCAACGGCGCCCGCTACCACGGCGTAACTTTCGTCAACGCAGGCTGGGGCCTCTACAACACGTGGGGGTATTTCACGCCGAGCAAGAATTTGTGGGACGCGTTCGAAGAGGGCGACCAGCGCCGCGACGTAACGATCCTCTATCCGGGCCAGCACGTCAAATTCGTAGGCCGTGACATCACCTTCGGCGGTTACAACACCGACGGAAGCGTCTCGGACTACACGACCGGCCACGTATCGGCAGGTCTGATCTGCCGCAAGTTCATCTCCCCGTGGGAAGGCGCCGACTGCAAGGGCAAAGAGGTGTCCGCGCTGCGCGACAAACTCTGGAACTCGCTCAACTGCTGCCTGCTGCGCTATGCCGACGTGATGCTGATGAAGGCCGAAGCCCTGATCTGGACCAAAGGCGAAGGCGACGCCGAAGCCAAACAGCTGCTCAACCAGATCCGCGACCGCGCAGGTCTGCCGCAGAACAGTCAGGCCACCAAGGCCCAGCTGATGAACGAGCGCCGCTGCGAGCTGGCCTTCGAGTTCCAGCCCAGCCGCCACATCGACGTAGTCCGCTGGGGCATCGCCACGACGACCTACGCCAAGCCGCTGTACAGCGTCATTTCGAAGAAGGTCAACGGCCAGATCGTTGCCGAAGAGGTGGAAGTTTATCCGGGCCGCACCTTCAATCCGACTTACAACAAGGTGTTCCCCATTCCGCAGCGGGCATTCACCGGCACGGTCTACCTGAAGCAGAACAAGGGTTATTAAACCATATTTAAGAACAGAAACGATTATGAAAATCAACAAATATATCCTCGGAGCAGGCGCACTGCTCTGCATGATGCTCCCGGCCGCGTCGGCACAGGCACAGGACGTCAAGCTGAAGTGCATGGAGTGGAACATCAAGTCGTTCGAATACGACGACAACTCCAATGCAGTCTATTTCGAAATCGCCGAGGCCATGGAAAAGATCAAGGCTGAAAACCCCGACATCGTCTGCTTCAACGAGTTCGAAACCGCGACCGGACGCATGAGTTCGGTCGAGAAGCTGACCGAATGCGCACAGTCGCTCGGCATGTTCCCGTTCTTCGTCTTCTCCTACAACAAGGACAACGGCGCCTACGGCAACGGCATTCTGTCGAAATACCCGATCGTCAATTCGGCTTCGGTGCTGCTGGGCATGTACACCGGCGCCGACCAGCGTTCGGCGGGCTGGGCCGACATTCTGGTTCCGACCGACTCCAAACCCGAAGGGGTGAAGGTGCGCATCGTCTGCACCCACCTCGACGCTTTCGGCGGCGACGAGACCTGCTTGGGTCAGGCCAAAGAGGTCATCGAACACGCGATCGCCCCGGCCGTTGCCGAAAACATCCCCGTGCTGATCATGGGCGATATGAACTGCGGCCCCAGCTCCAGCGCAATCCGCGAGTATGAGAAAACGGGCACCCGGCTCTGCAACAACGACGGCACGTTCGGCGGTTACAGCAAGTTGGACTACTTCATCAGCTTCCCGCAGGGCAAATGGAGCTGCAGCGACTACAAAGTCGTCAAGGGCGACCGGCTCAATGTCATTTCGGACCACTACCCCATCGCAGGCACGGCCGTACTGAAGAATTAAGCGCGTATCAAACAGCTAAAAAAGTACAGAGATGAAAAACACGAAGAGATATTTATCCATTTTTCTGGCGCTCGCCCTTGCCGCCCCGGTCTTCACGGGCTGCGACAACGGTCTGGACGAGTACAAGTCGGGAGAGACGATCGCTCCCCCTTCGGACAAGTTCAATGCCGAGATTCAGTTCGTAACCCGCCTGACCGACGGAGCGCTGGCCGGCAGCGATGCGGATTACGCCGCCATCGACAACTACATGGTCAATACGCTCGAAGGCCGCGGCAAGTCGTGGCTGACGGTGCTGGACCGCGCCGACGGCGCCAACCTGCCCAAAACGATGCAGACGGCCCTCAACACCAAGCGCTGGACGGCGTTCGCATTCAACCGTATCGCCAACAAAAGCTCCTATCAGGGCAGCATGCTCTATTTCAACGGTCCCACGACCGAGGTCAAGGGCACTCCCTCCGGTTCGGGATGCTACGTCACAGGTTTCGCACCGACGCTCAACGGCACCCGCACCGACAAGGACGAGGACGGCAACGTCACGGGCACGACCAACGTATCGTTCGCCATCAGCTTCAACACGGCGCGTTTCGAAAATGCCGACCAGATCAACGCTTTCGGCGGCAAGAACGGCGTGCTGAGCGGACTCCACTACAAGAAGCAGAACCTGCTGATGATCGGCACCGTGAAAAACGACCTGCTCGGCGCGCTGCAGTCCGCAGCCGCGAATACCAACGAGGCGATTCAGGTCCACGAAGTCGTGAAAGGCCCGGCCTATACGATCTTCATGCTGGCCGACTCGCGCTTCTGGGGCTATGTCGACGTCGCTTCGACCTCGCTCGGCAACGGCATCGAAGCATACGGCATCCATGTGATGTGGTAGTATCCCACCGACTCCCTGCAGCAGCGGCGCACCGAAAGTGCGCCGCTCTTTTTGCGATAAATCCGGGAATAATCCATACCTTTGCGGAGGAAATACGAAACGCATGAAAAAAATCAACGTCATAACGCTGGGCTGTTCGAAAAACACCGTGGACAGCGAGCACCTGATGGCCCGGCTCGCCGCGGCGGGTTACGAAGTGCTCTTCGACAGCGACCGCACCGACGCCAAGGTCGTGGTGATCAACACCTGCGGCTTCATCGGCGACGCCAAGCAGGAGTCGATCGACATGATCCTGCAGGCGGCCGCGGCCAAAAACGCCGGCAAGATCGAACGGCTGTTCGTCGTCGGCTGTCTCTCGGAACGCTATGCCGACGAGCTGCGTGCCGAACTGCCCGAAGTGGACGAATTCTTCGGCGCCCGCACGTGGGACGGCATCGTCCGGGCGCTGGGCGCGGCCGAAGACCCGGCGCTGGAGACCGAGCGGCACCTGACCACGCCCAAACACTACGCCTACCTGAAAATCTCCGAGGGCTGCAACTGGAAATGCGGCTACTGCGCCATTCCGCTCATCCGCGGAGGACACGTCTCCGTCCCGATGGAGAGACTCGAAGATGAGGCCCGCAAACTCGCGGCCGGCGGCGTGAAGGAGCTGATCGTGATCGCGCAGGATACGACCTACTACGGGCTCGACCTCTACGGCCGGCGGATGCTGGCCGAACTGCTTCGCCGGCTCTGCCGCATCGGAGGCATCGAGTGGATACGCCTGCACTACGCCTACCCCACGGCATTCCCCGACGAGGTGATCGAAGTCATGGCCTCGGAACCCAAAATCTGCAAGTACCTCGACATTCCGTTCCAGCACATCTCCGACGCCCAGCTTTCGGCCATGCAGCGGCGCCACACCAAAGCCGACGCCTATGCGCTGATCGGCCGCCTGCGCGGAGCCATCCCCGATCTGGCGCTGCGCACCACGCTCTTGGTCGGCTATCCCGGCGAGACGCAGGCCGATTTCGCCGAGCTGGAACAGTTCGTGCGCGACGTACGCTTCGAGCGGCTGGGGGTCTTCGCCTATTCGGAGGAGGAAGGCACCTATTCGGCGCAGAAATTGCAGGACAACGTTCCGGAGGAGGTCAAACAGCAGCGCGTCGAACGGATCATGGCGCTTCAGAACGAAATATCGCTCGAAAACAACCTGCGTCGCGTCGGCCGGACCGAGCGAGTGCTGATCGACTCGCGGCAGGGCGATTACTACGTGGGACGCACGCAGTACGACTCGCCCGATGTGGATCAGGAAATCCTGATTCCGGCATCGGAAAAGCGGCTTCTGCGCGGTCGTTTCTACGACGTTCGCATCGATTCCGCCGCCGACTACGACCTCTACGGCCGGGCCGCCGGGAAATAAAATTTGCTTTTTAGCGTTCCTTTTCATACCTTTGAGATGTAAAACGGACTTTACCCGTGACCCGATGGCCGAAAAAAGTGTGATAACAAATATCGAGAACCGCATCCGGCAGCTCATGGACGACCACAAACGGTTGTCGGATCAATGTGCGGAACTGACGGCGCAGCGCGACAGCCTGAAAGCCGAGAACCGCACCCTGCAGGAGCGGATCCGCGAACTCGACGGAGAATTGTCACGCATGCAACTGACAGAAGGGCTGGCGGGTGGAAGCCGTAACCGGGACAAAGCGCGGGCCCGCGTCAACCGTCTTATGCGGGAGGTGGACAAGTGCATCGCGCTGCTCGGAAGGCCCGAATAGCAAAGCCGCAGCGGGAGGGGACACCACCGTTACGGCAGAGGCTCCGGAAGGCCGCAGGACGCACAGGAGGCAGCAAGAAAAACGAAACGAGAACAATGGCACAACAGGCGATAACACTCAAACTGGCAGGCAAAAGCTATTCGCTCAATATCGACAGCGAAAAAGAGGAGATGTACCGTCTGGCCGAACGGGAGGTGAACAGTTACCTCGCCGCGATAAAACAAAACAACTTCAAGAACTGGACGGATCAGGACTATCTGTCTATGGCGGCGCTGAAATTCGCCATTGCAAACGTCGACATGCGGCAAAGCCGCGAACTGGGCGACGAAGACCTGAAACGGCTGGGACACTTAGGGGAAGAGATAGACGCCTACC
>ENA-UEOI01002337-UEOI01002337.1-human-gut-metagenome-genome-assembly--contig:-NODE-2337-length-13591-cov-4.756549_pt1 | contig 13591 bp, 13 predicted proteins | sample MGYA00242883_ERZ507882 | MGnify/ENA primary metagenome ERZ507882 (study PRJEB26167, sample SAMN06115502) | human gut metagenome | host: Homo sapiens | place: China:Chongqing | collected 2015-07-29... | reverse complement strand
TATCGCAACTACTAATGAGATAAAAATTCTGCAAATTTTATTTGATGCAGAATACAAGCCTACAGAAAGATTATCACACAACCATCCCAGTAGCGTAATTTCTATTAGTAGATACAGAGTACTAGTTATATTATTCCCCCAAAATAAAAAAATCGGTTTTATATGCCTAAACATATTAGATATTTTTACAACAGGAGATTCTATGTAATTCTTAGCGTGAATAAAGTTCAATATATTTGAACCCGCTGAAGAGAGAACACTAATTGCTGCATATATATATATGTCAGATTTTTCCCTAACAAACAACAATAATAAAGTAAATGAGATGATTTGAAAAACAATAGTTCGAATCGTTATATATTTATATTCTTCAAGCGCACCATACATCCATTCAAGTCCTAACGCACAAAAACCAATACTTAAACTATTAATTAGTAATAGAGACCTATAAGAATCAAATTTCCCAACACTCATTAAAGTACCGAAAAATAAAATGTATGAGATGACTGTTGCTATTACGTTAAAGCAAAATAGCTCTGCGACCAAATTGGATAACTTTGATTTGTCATGTTTAACCTTTGGTATTTCTCTCATACCATAAGTTGAAATTCCTAGTTGCGCAATAAGCACAAAATACGACACAATTGATCTTGCGTAATCAAACATTCCTATACCTTGAACATCAAGTATTCTAGATACATAAGCAAATGTAAATACAGGAAAGGCAATGCTACAAAAAGTTCTGATTGCATTTAGTATAAAATTTATTTTAATTGATTTTGCCATTCGTAAGCATCCAGAACATGGTATACACCTTTCAGGCGAGTGCCTGTTGGCACTCGTCACTTGTTCTGAACAGTAAGTTTTAAATTGTTTTCACTAATTTGTTAGACAGATGTAACCATTAAGCCAAAGTCAAATAGCACCCACTTAGGCATTGGCTAGTTCCAGATTGCCCATATCGCTCTGAGGAACTATTTTCTTCGGAGTTAAGTCCATTTTACAATGATATTCAACAAAAAAAGATTAGAGGAAGAATTACCCGATTCATTGACTTTCAAAGGGGAAAATCCTATTAAAATACCTTATCCACAAAAACTCTATTTTCATTCATCAATATATTCCCAAGGATAGGGATTCTCAACCACATTGCGGAACTCTACAATGGCTTCCTGCTGCTCAGTAGTAAGTGCAGTTTCATCCCAGGAAGCGATGATGAAACGGACTTCATCAGCCAGTGGCTCATCGAACACTTCACCATAGCAGGTAGTAAGCAGACGGAGCTTCAACAAAGAAGCTGGAAGAGTTTCAAGAATGTCCCAACAACGATCCAAGACCTCCTGAACATGCTCCTGTTTTTCACCGTGATCAATGAACGAAGCATTGTATCCCATCAGAAGAGCAAGACAGACATTCGCCTGTTCCTCAACAGTAGAGCCTTTAGCACTGGAATTATACAAAGCTGTAGTTAGACGATAAACCTCACCGTTACGACGGGAAAGGTCATCACTATAAATGAGATTCCCGTCCATACCTAAATACATCAGATCGTGCGCGGCACGCTGAAGAGTGATTGCTTCTTCGGAAAGAGACATAATATGAATTAAAAATTAAAAGTTAAAAATTAAAGAACGCCAATAGTCAACTATCTACTACTTCTATAAGATCCGGATGGATGGTAGCAAGCGCAACAGCGATGACACCTTGTATCTCGATGACCACACGGCGGTCACGCGCACCTTTCACTTTCAGGAAAATACCCTCCTGACCCTCGAAGTCACCACCGATAATGCGAACTTTGGTACCTTTCGACAAATTCAATTCATCAGGCTGGAAGTATAGAAGATGATCGTTGTAGGTTCCGGCTACGGCAATGAAACGTTGCATCTCACTGTCAGGGATGATTATCTTTTGACCGCTACGGGTATCGGTGATATATTGCAAGTAAGTAACTTTTGACTTGACACGCTTCACCTCGGAAGGACAGGCATGGACAAAAAGCAGATTGTGAATGACGGGAACCAGAACACGGACTTTCTTCCCTTTCTTCATGCTGATTTTGTATTGCATAGGGATGAAACAGCCCAACTTTTCTTTTTCAAGCAGCCGCATGGCATCAGGTTCTCTGCGATAGGTAGCACGCATAGCATACCATACTTCGGTTTCTTTATCCGTTTCCATTCGGTGGTTTTCTTTAGAAAAGGGTGTTTTCTCGGGGCTTTGAAGCCTTTGTATACACTTGAACTTCAATCACTTGCGAACGCTTTATGTAGAATACGGCAAGCTTTGCGCCCCTCTTGCCTATGGATTTTCCATAGCTGTGCATTACCTTAAGTATCTTGCAGGTAAAAAGCTATAAACGAACATCTTAAAGAGAAATATTGTCTTTTAATCGTTCGTTTAAAAGATGACATTTTAACCTGTATCCACCCTAAGATTCTTTCGGCAAAAAGACAAGTGTAAAAACACAATTTTATTTCAGGGATAACTATTTATAGATTAGTAATATATGACATCGATTAAAAGCCTAATCGATTTTATTTATCAGAATATTTTGTTGTTTCATTTCAAGACATTATCTTTGTGCACATTAAACGAACGATTAAAAAACACCCTATATTTACTACAATCATTATTGACAGTAATCAGTTTTCTTCTGTTCTTATCCTCTATTTCATGATCATCGCAGCTTATTTTGATAACTTCTCAGCGTTGCATTTTTTTTAATAAAGTACGTGCGCATACATACGCACAGGCGCGTATTTCCCTACTTTTTCTTTAAGCCTTGTTACACACACTTTATATTAATAGGTAGGTGGGGCTACCACCTATTACATCATTTTGTGTGTCACACACAGAACAAAAAAGTTTCATTTTTATATACCAGCATGATAGATTTCACGAGAATAACCGTTAATTTTGCTTTCGAATGCAAATTTAAAATAAATTACTAACATCTAAAATTGTGGTTTTATGACTAAAAAAACACAATCTTGAGCATTGAGCTCATGAGTAAAGACGCCTATGGCATCGAGATCGAGAGAAAAGGAAACAGGATCGACATCCTGTTGGTTGAAAATGAACCGGTTGACCAGCAGGTCGTAGTCAGGGCAGAAGAAAGAATAGAGTTCCTCACTCCCTGGATAAACATGCTTATCCATCATAAAAAAGAGGCGGGACTCAAGGGGACAAAGCATCTGGCAAGGAAGCTGTATCGCATGGCAAGGTTCGAGAAAGGAAAGCATGAGGAAGGATTTCTGACCATGGAAAGTATTAATACCGAAATCATTAACTTAAGGAAAAAAATCAGGGAAGAGAAACTGGGAATGGAAAAGAAAAAGGAAAAGAAGTAGAAATCCAAAATTGTGCAAAAACGCCTTTTTCAACCGAAAAGGCGTTTTTGCCATTCCGGATATTATACCCTACTTCGCGCCGCCAACAAGGTAGACTAAAACAACTAACAAAGAAATGGAAAATATTCCGGTTACCGCATACAGCGGATTCAGCAACGTCCGGGGAGAGATAACCCTGAGAAAAGTAATTGAAAACATCACAAAGGGAGTACACGCTAAACTTGTATTCAAGATAAGACTGCTCGTCAGTCAGGGAAAGACGGAAGAGGCAAACAATGTGAAGAAGCAGTTGCCATTCTACACCGTCACGGCAGGATACAGCGAAAAAAGACAAGCTTACAGTATCACAAGATACACGCATGTTATCCTGTTGGATATTGACGACCAGCCCGAAGAGAAGCTGGAAGAGCTGAGGGAGAAAATCAACAAGGATCCTAACACATTAGGCAGTTTCCTCACTCCAAAAGCACATGGATTCAAGATATTCGTGTTCCTGCAGACGGAAGATGCCACCACTCTCAGGGAGACATTCTCTAACGGAGAAAAGGATTTCTCAGCGTTGGAAAAATATCACAGGATGATGTATGATGCCTGCAAGGAATACTATGAGAAGCTGCTAAGTGTGGAAGTGGACGAAAGCGGAAAGGATATTTCAAGGGGATTCTTCACTTCTTTCGATGAAAAGGCATACCTGAATGAAGAACTTATGAAAGAGGTGGATGAGATGCTGACCGGTATTGTGGCGCCTGAAAAACCGCAGATGGGGAAAAAAGGGAGTGATAAGGTGGTTAGTGATAAGGTGATGAGTAGAAGTGATAAGGTGGTAAGTGATAGGGTGATAAAGGATAAGGCGGAAGTTGAGCCGTGGGAAAGGATGGAATTCAACAAGGCGGTACTTGCGGTAAAGAGGATTGCTAAATTCGAACCGGGAAGTAGGGACAGCTTCATATTCGCTCTGGGAAACAAATGTTATGCAAAGGCATTGGAAGAGGGCGTGGCAATACGGTTGGCACAAGAAATGTTCGGCGGTGAAGGGTTCGATGTGGCTGTGCCCATACACAATGCGTACGTCTATACCGACAAGACGGAGGAAGCAGCCAGCCACAAGGAAGAGAAGCCGGATATCATCAACCAAGTACTCGATTTCTTGAAAGCACATTATGATATCCGAAGGAATGTAATACTGGACAGGCTGGAATACCTAAACTTCGATGAGAAAGAAGAGAGATGGAAAGGCAGGTTCCGACCTATGAGGGCAAGAAGCTACAACTCCATATTCCTGGCCTTGCAACTGGCAGGCATCAAGTGTTTCAGGAATTATCTGCAGGCGGTCATTGACTCCACCTATGCAAGGGATTTCAACCCGTTCACAGACTACGTAGAGAAACTGGAACCCTGGGATGGGGAGACTGATTATATCGGTCGGCTGGCGGATACGGTACAGGCGGAAGACCAGGAGTTCTGGAAGGAAAGTTTCCGAAGGTGGTTCGTGGGAATGCTGGCATGTGCACTGCAAGATGAGCAGGTCAACCATCTTGTGATCATCCTGTATTCCGAACAGGGAAAAGGAAAAAGTACATGGATACGCAGGCTGTTACCTCCCCAGTGGAGGGAGTATTACCGGAACGGAATGGTGAACCCGGACAACAAGGACCACCAGCTGCTGCTCAGCACGCACCTCATCATCAATATGGAAGAATTCGAAGGGGCCAGGATAGGCGATCTGGCAGGGTTGAAACGGGTCATCACACAGGAAAGTGTGACGGAGCGGAAAGCATACGACATGCAGGCATACAATTTCATACGACATGCATCCTTCATTGCCAGTACGAACAACCGACAGTGTCTGCAGGACATAGGTGGGAACCGGCGTTTCCTCCCCTCCTCCATCATTACGCTGGATTATCACACACCGGTCAATTATGAGGGGATATATGCGCAGGCCTACGCGTTGATAAAGGAAGGATACCGGTACTGGTATGAAGGAGAGGAAATAGACAAGCTGAACCGACACAATGAGCTGCACCGCATGAAAGATCCGGTGGAGGAAAACCTGCTCGTATACTTCCGAAAGCCACAACCGCAGGATTACTGCATAAAGTGGATGCCGGCGGCAGCCATACTCAGCAAGATAGCCATTTACGGAAAGATACAGGTGAACAGGCAGACCATACAGACATTGGTTATGTCACTGGAAAAATACGGTTTCCAGACAAGAAGGAATGGACAGGGAAGCACGGAATATGAAGTGGTGGATATCCAAAACGATGAAGTGGACAAGGGATTCAAATAAATGGAACCGGGTATTGTCAGACATAAGTGCATCGCCCGATGCAGATAAGTGAGAAGGCCATCGCAGATATAAGCGTTGCCCGATACAGATAAGTGCGCAAGCCAACGCAGATATAAGCGTTCGGCTTGCGCACTTTCATCCCTCTCCCAATTTTAAATTGTAAATTGTAAATTATTCAAAGTCAATTGTTCAGGGTCTTCCCAGGTATCTGAATATCAGTTCCACCTGCATGGAAGTAAATATCTGCTGGCGTTTTTTATAGCCTGTCTGAAGCAAGGCTTCACTCAGTTGCAGGTTATACTTGAACCATTGCGCCAGGCGGTTCAGTGCGGACACGGGAGAGATATTCGGAGCATAAGCCTCGGCAAGTTCACGTTTGGAGTAAGGACGTACGGGCCAGGCTTCGTCAGGGTCCTTTTCATTTTCATTACTTGTTTTCATAAGAGTTATTTTATTGATTATCATAGCATAAAGATAAGCATTTTATATTACATACAACTCATCTTAGACAAATACTTTTCACTCTTTATCATGCAGTTTCATGAAGGAATAAGCCCTTTCATTATTCGCCCCTCAGCACATCGTACCTTTGTTTCGTTCACAACAGAGAACACAGATTTTTACTATGTTTTTACTGTACAATTTTCATTCTTTAATTATTCATTATTAATTTACGTAAAAATGGCATTGAATTACAGTATTGCAATGATGGGCAATCCAATGAATCAGGAAGAGGCCAAAAGAGCGTATGCGAAAGCGCAGGTTTCGCAAGAGTTATCACTAAAAGCACTCGCCAAGAGAGTATCATCGCAGACCACCGCCAGCAGGGCGGACGTAACTGCTGTTATCATCGCTACCGTCGAGAATATGATTGACGGCCTGCGGGCAGGAGAACAAGTAGACTTCGGAGACCTGGGGAAATTCCGATTACAGATAACCAGCCGGGGGGCTGAAACGGCAGAGAAATTCTCGGCTGCCAATATTACCGGAGTAAATATTCAGTTCATACCCGGAGAAGATTTGAAAAACATCTTCGCCGGTATGGAGTTCTCACCGGTCCCTACCCGCGCTGCCACACGCGCTGTGCTCAAGGCACAGAAGGCAGGACAGACCACTGTGGATATTTCCAAAACACCCACACCGGGAGGAGGCGATGGAGGAAACACCGGTGGAGGTGGAAATTCAGGAGGCGACGGAGGCATAGAGGATGATCCGCTAGGATAGGGTCTAAAGGCGCAGCCTTTAGAAATTAATAATGAAAGTCTGCGCTATTGCTAATCACTAATCACTAAATTACTGTCACATGGAGAAAAAATCAAGTTCAACCTGGAGTGTGATCATCAAAGTGGTAATCGCCGTAGCATCTGCCCTGGCAGGTGTATTCGGACTAAATTCCTGCATGAAATAGACTATGAGAGCAGGAAGTTTTTATCAGAACTATCGGGAGGTAAAACTCCTGGTAGTTCATTGTTCAGCAACACGCTGTGACAAGAATTTCTCCGTAGAAGCTCTTCGAAGATGTCATTTGGCAAGGGGCTTTGCGAGCATCGGGTATCATTTCTACATCACACGTGACGGTGAAGTGCACATCTGTCGTCCGGTTCACCAGATCGGAGCACATGCTACAGGATGGAATGACAGGAGCATCGGTATCTGCTACGAAGGCGGACTGGATGAACGCGGCCGACCGGCAGATACAAGGACGTATGCCCAGAAATGTTCCCTACTCGATTTGCTGCGACAACTGAAAACTGATTATCCGCAAGCTAGCATATTGGGACATTATCAGCTCAGTAATTCCATACACAAGGCGTGTCCGTGCTTCGATGCGAAAGGGCAGTATCGGGGGCTTTAAGCTCCTGATACTATCAGTTCAACCTCATTCGAGTATCAATATTATGAATTATAAATATCAAAAAAATAGATATTTTTCTATTTGGATAGATTAATTAAAAAAGCTTTCTTTGTATAATGAAGTAAGTTTCTTACATCAAATCTTAATAAAAAATAGATTTATGGCAAACATGAAAACTCCCGGTGTATACATCGTTGAAAAAAATGCCTTTCCGAATTCAGTAGTAGAGGTTCCCACTTCAATTCCTGTTTTTATAGGCATCACTGAAAAGGCTTCAAATGGAAAGGAAGACTTAAAAGGTAAACCATGGAGAATTTCCTCTATGGCGGAATATATAAACTATTTCGGTCAAGGTCCCGAAGAAAAGTTTATCCTAAGCATTAAAAAGTCGAACAGCACTATTGCAGACTGCCTGTTTATGTACGAGGAAGAGTATACCGAAACTGACGCGACAACCACAAAGTATGTATTTACAGCTCAGAGAAAGAAATACTTCACTCTCTACTATCAGATGTTGATGTTCTTTGCTAATGGAGGCGGTACTTGCTATGTTCTTTCAGCAGGAAACTATAAAGACAACCAACTGCTGAACAAGAATATGATGAGCAATGCGATCAATGCTCTTGAAAAAGAGCGGGAAATAACAATGGTTCTGATTCCCGAAGCAGTGTATTCTTCGGATTGTGCAAATATTCAAACGATGGTTCTGGATCATTGCAGTAAAATGCAGAATCGTTTTGCTATTCTTGATGTTCAAGCCAAAAGTTCGGAGAATCAGACTATGATGGAGCAAGTAAAAGAGTTCCAGACCAATATCGGCAACAATGGCCTGTCATATGGAGCAGCCTACTATCCGTGGCTTGAGACAACAATACTGGGAGATAAAGATATTACAGCCGATATGTTTTCTTGGTCTGCTGACAGTGAGCTTGATTTCAAGGCATTCTTTCCCAAAGATTCCGGCATTTTGAATTATGCAAATGCAACAATTGATGAAATCATAAAGAGCCAAGAAACGCCGAATAATAAAAAGAATGAATTTCATCAAGTTTTATTGCAAAACTGGAGCGTATATCAGTCGATGATAAAGACTGTGAAGGCATCCCTGAATTTACTGCCACCTTCCGCCGCCATGGCAGGTATCTACACCATGGTGGATAATACGCGCGGTGTATGGAAAGCACCTGCAAATGTTTCAGTCAATTACATTAACAGACCGGAGATAAACATCAATAACAGGGAACAAGAGGATCTAAATGTACCTGCAAATGGTAAGTCAATTAATGCAATACGTTCCTTTATCGGCGAAGGCATAAAAGTCTGGGGCGCCCGTACATTGGATAGCAATTCACTGGATTGGAGATATATCAACGTGCGTCGTACCATGATTTTCCTGGAAGAATCCGTCAAAAATGCGGCTCATGCCTATGTATTCGAACCTAATGATGCAAATACCTGGTTGAATATTAAATATATGATTGAGAACTTCCTGCGTGGAGTATGGAAAAGAGGCGGTCTGGCAGGAGCCACTCCCGAAGATGCATTCAGTGTACATGTCGGATTGGGTGACACGATGACACCGGAAGATGTATTGGAAGGTATAATGCGTGTTACAGTATTAGTAGCAATCTCCCGCCCTGCAGAATTTATTGAAATAACATTCCAGCTACAAATGCAGAAGAGCTAGCTAAATTTAGTTAAGGCACTATCCACTATTTACATAGAATTGTGGGTAGTGCCTATAAAAAAGTTCCTTCAAGCCTTCTTTCACTTGTTCGGGCGCTGCATCATTATACAATTAAAGGATCAGGTGTTGAGTAAGTCTTTCCTTCTGAACTATTGACCAATTCACTCATTGTTTTCTCCCTTTATCATAGTTAATAACATCTTGAAACGTTCAACTGCATGTAATGCGTGGGAGACATTAGCCGGCATAATGATTATCTCACCTACCTTCAGTCTGTGAGGGATACCTCCGACATGTATTTCAACTTCCCCATCAAGAATTTGTACCAGAGCATCAAAAGGTGCAGTATGTTCACTTAACCCCTGTTCTTTATCAAAAGAGAATAGAGTTACATTTCCTGCCTGATTTTTAATAATCTGTTTACTAACTATTCCACCACTGGCATAGTCTACCTCTCCAGCGATATTAAATACTGTTGCATATGCAAATGTTGTATTAGTTTTCATATCTCATTTATTTTTTTAAATTGATTAATGCAAAATTAGTGCTATTCTAAAATAGAATTTGTAACAAATGTTACAAGGTATCACAAATATCCTTATCTTTTAATATAGATAACTATTATGTTGCAAAACAAAAACAACAGATACATGGTTCATTTCTATTTCTGCTCTAATACAACATTATATCAATAATGAAAACTACACTTTATGTCTTATGAAGTTGGAGAAATTCTATTTAAATGTCAGGACTCAATGAGAACCTTGAATGACTCATCACCAACGATTACAACATAGAAACCTTTCGGAAGAACTACATTTGCCTCGCCATTAACCGTACCAAGGCTTTTGCAGAGACTGCCTGTCGCTGTGATAATGCTTACTTTAGCCGGTTGCGGAGTAGAAATGTAAAGTGTTCCGTTTGAAGCGCGAACTTTCGCTTTACTGGCTGTGACAATTTTATTGGCTACGTCAGTGTCTTTTTTAATTTCTATATTCAAATTATCCTGAACGTTGGATACCGTATAGATACCGTTCACATCAGGAGTAATCACTTCTCCATTACAAGTAACAATCAGTTTCAGATTATCCGGATTGTTTAGGGTGAATTTATACTCTTCTCCTTGCATAATGGAGCTACGATTGTAACCTTCAACATCAATAACAACAACTCCAGTTGGATAACTCATATGTGTAACTCTGAATTCTTGTTTAGATTCTCCAGGAATCAGTTCGATGGAAGTTATCAGATCCGGATCACCTTCTACTATCTTATATTCGCTTTCATCGATTTTCAACACCATGCACGCATAATCACCTTCTTCAACTGTCAACTTGGTCTGACAAGTAAATCCTCCATTACTCCATATTCTAAAAGGATGGAATTCTAAATTCTTCTCATTACTGATTATGTCTTTAATCTTACCGTTCTTATCACAGTGGGCAATTGCAATGGCCCCCTGGAACGAAGGCGATTCGCAATGAAGACTGGGATAATTAACGGTGAATCGCTTTCCCGGTTCGGGTTGCTTATCTACTACCAGCCCTTTTTGCTGATTGGAATTCTGAGTGACACATAGGCGGACTTGATTTGCGAAGTTTCCTCCTTCATTAGGTTTGATATTATAAATGATAAATTGTTCACTGGTATAGTTGTACCCATCTCCGGGATTGAGGGCAGAAAGTGAAAAATATCCATTGTTTCGACCTCCCCATCCCCAGTTGAAATGGTACATCTCTCCATCACTTCCATCGAGAACGAAACTATGTCCTCCGGTTCCGGAACCGCTATAGATAACAGGGCGTTGTTCAGCAAGTTCCTGATCTATCTTTTTTGTCCATTCGGCTGGTGCGTAATCATCTTTATAACCGCTCAGAACACTTTTATCATATTGAAAATGTAAAGTTAATGCATTAAGAATCCGGGCACTTTGCGCACCACTTTCACTTAATCCGTATTTCATGTTACAACTCACTCCACAGTGATAATTGAGACGAGCCACTGCATCTATATTTTGCTGAGTATAATTAGGATCTGTTCCCGAAGATCCTTCTAAGTAATCGTCCAGCATATTGTCCCAATCGTAAGTAACATTAAAATCAGCACTATATCCCTGATCAGTTGTTGCACTTCCTATACCTTGTGCCGGGTATTTGTGATATTTCATGACGATCGCCATTGCAGTAGCGACACAACCAGTCACAGCATGGCCTCCGTTGATTACAGGACATTGCTCATTGAAAGGAGCACCTTGGTCCCAAGTAGCCGTTTTCAGCAATGTTTGTGTACGCATTCCACGAAGTTCAGATTGTTCTGCTAAAAGCGTTTTCCAAGCCGAACGGATGGTAGCATTTGCTTCCTTAATATTCTGACAAGCATATTGAATCTGGTCAGCATATTCTCCCAACCACCATTTCATATTTTCAGGGGCTTGGCTATAAGAAAAGTCTCCGGTTGTAGAATAGCCGAGAACCGGCAACGTACGATCATCACCCGATATGATTATGAATCCATTATTGTTGCCACGATTGAAAACATAAAAATAGGTATTGTCTCCACCGAAACGTAATTCAGATTTGGCAGTGTAAGCGAGTTGCATATATTGACTACTGCGGAGTTGCAGTCCTGAAATTTGTTTGGAGAAATTAGTAGCTGCCTCCAATGCTTGATCAATTGGTACTCTTTCCGCATAGGTGGTATAGAGCGGAAGGAAAGATAAAATTGTAAGTAATGTCTTTTTTCTCATGCTTTAAAATGTTTAGTTTTCAAGATATACAGTTTGTATTATTTAACAAATATACGTCGTATAGTACAAATGATAAAATCAAATCTGACAGAAAAAAAACTATATGGAAATTAATAAAGATAAGTGGCTAAAAAAGAAGATTATTAAGGAAAAATCGATAAATACATAAAAAATATGAAACCTACATATAAGATATATTTCAATGCTTTACTTATTTTGCTATCGGGGGGATTTCTTGTTTTTTCTTTCACCCCTCGAATAATATAACAATGAATCCTTCATTATAGCAAAAAAAACAGATAGAAATCTTGCGATAACTATCTGATTTTCAAAAGAGCGGAAAACGTTTTTCAAACTCGCGACTCTCAGTTTGGGAAGCCTTATAACAATTAGACATGAGGCTATGTCAAAATGCTGGCACAACCTCTCAGTTAAAAGTTAGTCCTTAAAGTCGTGCAGAGACTACCCCTTTGCCAATTCCAGATTACTTCTCAATTTGGGATAAGGTCAATCACTCTGGATTCCTATTTACTCACCATTTATCCCTACGGTGCCGTTGCATTAACCGAATTGGAGAAAATTGTATCGGAAATCAAAGAAAAGCAAAGGATTATTTGCGTATCTATATTTTTATATCTTCCTTTACAAGATTATTAACAAAATTAAAACACATTTACATGAAAAAGATTTTATTTTTATTGGCTATGTTGCCAATGTTTCTATTCACCGCTTGTTCATCTGATGATGACGAGGAACAGAATAATGAATTGGAATTTATCCAAATTAAAGTAACTAGCGAAGATACTCCTACTCCTAATGGCAATGTGTACTTGTTTAAAGTAAGTGGGTATGACATAACTAGCGACAAACCTAATAGTTGGACTATTGACTACACGCCAATCCTTTTCTATAAATATAATGGAGAGAGTGAAACCTTGTTCCCTATTTCGGAATACGGTAAACAATCAAAAGGAGATTTGTTACTTAATGAAAAGGAAGGCTGTTCTGTTCGCTCTTTTTTTTGGTACGAGCTATCTTCTCAATATGGTACTCCTAAAGCAGGAGATGAATATTTGATATTTATAGAATTAAGAAATGGAACATATGCAAGAGCGACCAAAAGGCTTACAATAACTAAGAATAGTTTAATAACTGTGAAACTGCCAACATGCACCGATCATTCTAAATTTGTTGAAGGGGAATGGACTATATCAGATTATAGATAGTACATTCTGATTTTTAATAAAGAAGGCCGGAGTTGAATGCTCCGGCTTTTGTTTATTAAACTAATAGCAGCACCACCTAGGTAAGTACTATAAACGCAATAGAGTTTTGTCTTTCTTCCGAAATTACGGCTCTTTCACTCCAATAATAGTTTCTCCATTAACTGCAATGTCAATGTTCTTTCCTTTTTGCAAGTAATATACCTGCTGAACCCAGCGAGTTGAAGTTTGACTTCCTCCCTCCATTTTTACATAAGCTTTCACTTTTTCTGCTTTTTCATTTGCATTGAATACCTTAGATAGGCCTTGATGGCATTCAACCGCATTACTTGCAACTTTCTCACCTTCGGCATTGTACTCAAATAGCATTACAGTAGTCGTAATAGATGAATGATCTTCCAATTCCCAATTGAGAGTATAAGAAGTTATTACCT
>ENA-UEOI01002316-UEOI01002316.1-human-gut-metagenome-genome-assembly--contig:-NODE-2316-length-13697-cov-5.961894_pt1 | contig 13697 bp, 15 predicted proteins | sample MGYA00242883_ERZ507882 | MGnify/ENA primary metagenome ERZ507882 (study PRJEB26167, sample SAMN06115502) | human gut metagenome | host: Homo sapiens | place: China:Chongqing | collected 2015-07-29... | reverse complement strand
ATGGCGGAATTGGCAGACGCGCTAGATTTAGGTTCTAGTGTCAACAGACGTGCAGGTTCAACTCCTGTTATCCGCATATTTTTCAGGCTGATGCACTTCTTTGTGTGTCAGCTTTTTTTGATTTGGAAAATATCAGATTGTGGTGTACAATAAAGAAAACATGTCCGGAAAGGAGGCCAATATGGCAGAGTATGTATTAGAAAACAACATTTTAAAAGTTACGGTGGATTCTAAGGGATGTGAAATAAGAGATGTATTGTGTAAAACTGACAATACACACAGAATGTGGAACGCCAATCCCGAAGGATGGAAAAGAGTTGCACCTGTTCTTTTCCCGCTTATTGGCAAATATAAGGATAACCAAAGCATTTATAATGGAAAAGTATATGAAATGGGTCAGCACGGATTTGCAAGAGATATGGAATTCACACTTGTTAAGCATAATGACGGTATGCTGGTTATGAGACTTGAATCCGATGAAAATACTAAAGAGAATATCCTTTTGATTTTGCATTGGAGCTGGAGTATCACCTTATTGACAATGAGATTAAAGAAGTATACAGAGTAATCAATAAAGATAATGTAATGATGCATTTCAGCATAGGTGGTCATCCGGCTTTTGTAACACCAGAGAATGATGCAAGCATGGCTGGCTGTAAAATAAGATTTGATGCAGACAGAATTACATATCATCTGATAGGAGATTATCAATTAATGGCTAGGGACGAGTATGAGCTGCCATTAATTAATCATGAATATACAATACAAGAGGACAGCTTTGAAAAAGATGCATTTATAATTGAGGGTGGTCAGGCAGGAACAGTAAGTCTTGTTAAAAATGAAAAGCCTTTTGTTACAGTTAAGTTTGATACGCCGGTATTTGGTCTGTGGTCATGCAAATCAAAAAATGTTCCATTTGTATGTATAGAGCCGTGGTATGGAAGAACAGATGCCATAGATTTTACAGGGGAGCTTAAGGACAGGGAATACAGTAATCATATTGATGCCGGAGAAGTTTTCGAGAAGTCATTTTCAATCTTTTTTTATTAATAACATTATTAACGTAAAAACAGCGCCGTATGCCATTGTATGCAATATAGCGCTGTTTTTTATGCAAAGTGATTACTTTAAAAACATATGTATTAAACTGTTATTTGTTTTTGTGTATGGCTGGTAGCGCATAGGCAGGTCAAGCCAGCATTTTTTATCTACAATGCTCTTATAGTGTGAAAATGTATCAAATCCGGCTTTTCCGTGATATGAGCCCATGCCGCTTTCACCGAATCCACCAAAGCCCATCTTGGAAGTTGCAAGGTGAATGATTGTATCATTGATACATCCACCACCGTAATTGCATCTTGAGGTTACATAACGGGCTTCTTTCTTATTCTTAGTGAAAATATACAGAGCAAGCGGGTGCATGTGTGTATTGACAGTGTTTACTGCCTCCTCGACAGAGTGAAAGGTAAGTATAGGCATAAGCGGACCAAAAATTTCTTCCTGCATCACAGCGTCGTCAAATGTAACATTATCCATTATCGTAGGTTCAATACGCAGAGAATCTGCATCTGATTCACCACCAAGAACGACTTTGCTATTATCGATAAGACCTGATATTCTGTTAAAATGCTTTTCATTAACAATTTTGCCATAATCATTGTTGTTAAGTGGAGAATCTGTAAACTGGCGCTTTGTTTCGTTGATAAGTTCTTTCACAAGCTGGTCTTTGATACTGTCCTGAACATATATGTAATCAGGCGCAACACATGTCTGCCCGCAGTTTAAGAATTTGCCGAATACAATTCTTCTGGCAGCAAGCTTTAAGTCCGCAGATTCTGTTACTATACATGGGCTTTTTCCGCCAAGCTCAAGTGTTACCGGGGTTAAGTATTCAGCGGCTTTGCGCATAACTTCCTTGCCGACAGCCTGGCTTCCTGTAAAAAATATGTAATCAAAATGTTCATTAAGCAGACAGTTATTTTCAGCTCTTCCGCCAGTTACAACAGATACATAAGCAGGGTCAAATATTTCTTTTATTATGAGACATATAACATCGCTGACATAAGGTGAGTACGCACTTGGTTTAAGAATCACAGTGTTTCCTGCGGCAATTGCATCAACAAGGGGTTCCATTGTCAGAAGAAATGGATAATTCCAAGGACTCATAATAAGGACAACTCCGCGTGGTGACGGCTTCTTAAAGCTTCTGGAATGAAACTGTGCAAGGGGTGTTGGAACATTTTTCTCCCTGCTGAATGTCCTTATATGTTTTATCATATAAGATATCTCGCTGAGAGTAAGCCCGACTTCACACATATAACTTTCAAACTGGCTTTTGCCAAGGTCTTTATAGAGAGCATCAAATATTTCATTCTCATGTTTCTTAATTGCCGAATATAGTTTCTTTAAGGCATCAATTCTTACATTTACATCAAGTGTTGTACCTGTAAGAAAGAAATGTCGCTGCGATTGAACAAGTTTATTGATTTGTGTAGCTTCCATATTATACCTCATTTTCATGTGTATTATCTTTCATAAGTTTATAGTAGAATTGTTCGAGTGTCTTAGCGTCCATAAGATGTAGGACGGATTTTGCGGACATTCAAAATAAAAAAGAATGTGGAGGTAACAGACAATGGCAAAATCATTATTTGAGGAACTGGGCGGCAAATACGAAAGGCAAGGGGATTATTTGATACCGTGCTTAACTGTACCCGCCGAAGAAGAACAGGCAATAGGCATCTGGGGGCAACGGCATTTAGATTATCTAAAACAGTACTGTAAAGTTACATACGCCAATCTTCTTACAAGCGGCAGGCTAAACGCCTACCTTGCCGACATCAACAGACAGGCACAGGAACGCTTTGAAAGGCTCATAGAGGGTATGAAACAGGCACAGGGCATAACGGAACAGCTAAAGGCAGAAAACGCCTTAGAATGGACAGGATGCCTCAATAACATAAGGGCTTGTGCGAGGGAGATTGTGGAAAAGGAAATTATTTTTGCATAAACAGATGATTAGTGGCAGGGGGAAATCCTGCCGCTTTTTCTGCTTTAGTTTGTCAGCTTGACAAATAAAGGGTTAAGGAATATAATTAGATTCAGTATTATACAAGGAGTTAATAAATATGCGGCAAGGTATTCTTAAATAAACTGTCAATTTGATAGTGGGAACAAAAAGTAGCAGTCCCGTTTCACTTTTAATATGGGGCTTAGTTTTTTGTACCCAATTTAAGAATACTTTTATCATGTAATTTTATATGCCCGAAAACATATAAGTGTTTTGGGGCTATTGGAGTTATTTACCCAGTGATAGGAGTATTTATCACTGGGTATTTTTATGCCCTTTTTTGGGTGTTGATAGGAGGAAAATCACATGAAAATAATTAACTTAGGCATTCTGGCTCACGTTGACGCAGGAAAGACAACATTAACGGAAAGTTTATTATATACCAGTGGTGCAATTGCAGAACTAGGGAGCGTAGATGAAGGCACAACAAGGACAGATACAATGAATTTGGAGCGTCAAAGGGGAATCACTATCCAGACAGCAGTGACATCTTTTCAGTGGGAGGATGTAAAAGTCAACATTATAGATACGCCAGGCCATATGGATTTTTTGGCGGAAGTATACCGTTCTTTATCCGTTTTAGACGGAGCAGTATTATTAGTTTCTGCAAAGGATGGCATACAGGCACAGACCCGTATACTGTTTCATGCACTACAGACAATGAAGATTCCGACAATCTTTTTCATCAATAAAATTGACCAAGAGGGGATTGATTTGCCAATGGTATATCGGGAAATGAAAGCAAAGCTTTCTTCGGAAATTATAGTGAAGCAAAAGGTTGGGCAGCATCCCCATATAAATGTAACGGACAATGACGATATGGAACAGTGGGATGCGGTAATTATGGGAAACGATGAACTATTAGAGAAATATATGTCAGGGAAACCGTTTAAAATGTCAGAACTGGAACAGGAAGAAAACAGGAGATTCCAAAACGGAACGTTATTTCCCGTTTATCACGGAAGCGCTAAAAACAATCTGGGGATTCGGCAGCTTATAGAAGTGATTGCCAGTAAATTTTATTCATCAACGCCTGAAGGTCAATCTGAATTATGCGGGCAGGTTTTTAAGATTGAATATTCAGAGAAAAGGCGGCGTTTTGTTTATGTGCGTATATATAGCGGAACATTGCATTTGAGGGATGTTATTAGAATATCTGAAAAAGAGAAAATAAAAATCACAGAGATGTGTGTTCCGACAAACGGTGAATTATATCCATCCGATACAGCCTGCTCTGGTGATATTGTAATTTTACCAAATGATGTTTTGCAGCTAAACAGTATTTTGGGGAACGAAATGCTGTTGCCGCAGAGAAAATTTATTGAAAATCCTCTCCCTATGCTCCAAACAACGATTGCAGTAAAGAAACCTGAACAGCGGGAAATATTGCTTGGGGCACTTACAGAAATTTCAGATGGCGACCCTCTTTTAAAATATTATGTGGATACTACAACGCATGAGATTATACTTTCTTTTTTGGGGAATGTGCAGATGGAAGTCATTTGTGCCATCCTTGAGGAAAAATATCATGTGGAGGCAGAAATAAAAGAGCCTACTGTTATATATATGGAAAGACCGCTTAGAAAAGCAGAATATACCATCCACATAGAAGTCCCGCCAAATCCTTTCTGGGCTTCTGTCGGGTTGTCCATAGAGCCGCTCCCTATTGGAAGCGGAGTGCAGTATGAAAGCAGAGTTTCACTTGGATATTTAAATCAATCGTTCCAAAATGCGGTTATGGAGGGGGTTCTTTATGGCTGCGAGCAGGGGCTGTATGGATGGAAAGTGACAGACTGTAAAATCTGTTTTGAATATGGATTGTATTATAGTCCTGTAAGTACCCCCGCAGACTTTCGGCTGCTTTCCCCTATCGTATTGGAGCAGGCTTTAAAAAAAGCAGGGACAGAACTATTAGAGCCATATCTCCACTTTGAAATTTATGCACCGCAGGAATATCTCTCACGGGCGTATCATGATGCTCCAAGGTATTGTGCAGATATTGTAAGTACTCAGATAAAGAATGACGAGGTCATTCTGAAAGGAGAAATCCCTGCTAGATGTATTCAAGAATACAGGAACGATTTAACTTATTTCACAAATGGGCAGGGAGTCTGCTTGACAGAGTTAAAAGGATACCAGCCAGCTATTGGTAAATTTATTTGCCAACCCCGCCGCCCGAATAGCCGTATAGATAAGGTTCGGCATATGTTCCACAAGTTAGCTTAACAGCTTGCAAAAGTCATATAAAATGAGATTTGAAAGGATTAGAGACTAATTATGATGAAATGCGAATGGATATTGTGTCCTGTTTGTGGGAGCAAAACCCGTAATAAAATTAGGAAGGACACTGTTTTGGAGAATTATCCCCTTTATTGTCCAAAATGCAGACAAGAAAGATTGATTAAAGTTGACAACTTGAAGATAACTGTCATCAAAGAGCCAGACGCTTAAGACGCAGAGCCGATGAAATTGTGGAACAATTCACGAATCATCGGCTCTTTTTGTTTCGTATTTGAAAGAACAAACTCACCAAATAAAAAAAACGATATTCGGGTGGGTTATTTTGTTATACCCTAAATTACCCTCTGAATTTGTTTTTAAATTTGGAGGGATTTTTTTATGTCCTTTTTTCGGGCAGTTATCTATCTGCTCATACGAAGCAAAATTTATCAATACATAGCATATCAGAGAACGGCAGGAAACCAGTTAAAAAAATTTCTGCCAGTGCAACGGTACTTCTCACCTTGAAAGTAGAAGTACAATCTCCATACAATAGAATTACTATTTCCTATAACCGTAAAGGTCACAGAGCCTTTGCGGTTTTTCTTTTGTCGATTTTTGTTGGAAAGTGCCGTAGGGCTGTTTCTGATATGCGGTGTCGTTCTCCGCCTCTCCATCTGGATTTTTTACATTTCAAAAATTCAGATGGGAGGTATTTATGGTGAAATATGCACCAAGAAAGGTATATATCAGAGAAAGTGGCGGCTATGTGGAATTATCCTACACGGAGTTCTGCCGTTGCAGGGAATCCGACCAGACCTATATGGACAAGCTGTTTATCCCCATTCAAGGCTGTCTGCTTGAAGTCGTGAGGGAGCAATACACGGACTTCTACCGAGATAAGGAACGGTGGCGTTATCTGAAAAAATTAGATACGAAGAACAGCCTGCTTTCTCTGGATGGATTTACGGACAGCGAGGGGAAGCCTTTAGACTTTATCGCTGATGAAGCGGCAGACATTGCGGAAACCGTTGTCAATGCGGTTATGGTGGACAGGCTGAAAGCCGCCCTGCCTTTGCTGTCGGATAGTGAACAGGAATTGATACAGGCAATCTTTTTTGACGGACTTTCTGAGCGTGAAGTCGGGGCGAGGTTCGGCATAACCCAGAGCGTTGTGAACAAACGCAAAGCCAGAATCCTAAGAAAACTAAGAAAGATAATAGAAAATTAAAATTTAAGGCGTTCAGCCCCCTTGTTTTTTCCTTTGGGAAAATGAGGGGGTTTTTCTCTGCCCTCTCAATCAATTCTGATTGGAGGAAAAGAAGCATGGCATATAACCACGGACGGGAGGACAGGAAATGGCGTATCTGGAAAGAAGCGGAGGAAAAGCTGCTGCGTGAGTGCGGCGTTGATGAAGCGACCATTGAGCAGATACGCATTGCGGACAGGGCAGACTTCAATTCCAACAGGCGGTTTTACCGATGGACGAATGACATTGCGGAATACCTTGAGGACATGGCAGACAGGGAGCGGCAGACGGAAGTGGGTACGGTTGCGGAGTTACTGGACGAGATTGAGAGCGAAAATCTCTATCAAGTATTAGCCGCGGTGGACGGGCGTACCTTGAAAATCGTCCTGCTGAAAATGCAGGGGTATTCCACAAAGGAGATTGCCCCGCTCGTGCATTTGACGACTGGTGCCATCTATGCGAGGTTAGACCATCTGCGGAAGAAGCTACGAAAATTTTATAGCGTCTAAAACAGCCTGCCGTCCTGCGGGCTACTGGGTGAGGGATGGAAATCCCCTCACTTATTTTTTGCAGGAGGCAAGCGGGATGGCATACAGAGTTAAGGCGTACACGCTTCGGGAGGAATCCACGGAAAGCGGCACAAGGTATTTTATCAGCTTTAAGGACGGGCAGGGCAAATCCCACGAGTTGGAAGTGTCGGAACAGTTCTTTATGGAGTTTCGGCAGATGGAACGCAGGAACAGGAATCTCCTCCAATGGGACGAGCGGCACAGGGAGTTTTCGGAAGTATGGGACGAAACGCTGAACAGGCGGGCGTTGAAGCTGCCTAAGAGCATAGAGGAACAAATGATTGAGGCAGAACGGGCAGAACTGCTCTGTAAGGCGGTTGACGGACTGCCAGAGATACAAAGGCGGCGTTTCCTGCTCTACTACGAGTATGAGTTCAATTTTTACCAAATCGCCGCTATGGAGCATTGCACCGCTTCGGCAATACAGAAATCTGTTGCGATTGCAAAGGAGAAAGTAAAGGCGGAAATGAGGAAGTATCTCCAACCGTGACCGACACCGCCCGAAAAAGAAATCTGTTTTTTATTTGTGTGGGATTGGCGGCATTACATACTCTCACTTTTTTCCGTGGGAGTAAATCTATTTTTAAGGAGGTCAACGCCTATGTGCAACGAAAACAAAGACACCGCCCGAAAGGAGGAAAGCCATGCAGAAGTTACAGACAGTCAACGCCGAAACGCTCCTTTATGAACCGCTTGAGAAGCCGTCCTTTGTGGTGGACAGCCTTATCCCCACAGGCTTGTCGCTGTTCTGCGGCTCACAGAAGATAGGAAAGAGCTGGCTCATGCTGAAGCTATGTTTATGCGTGTCGCAGGGACTTCCCTTGTGGGATATGCCGACAATGGAGGGCGACGTGCTTTACCTCTGCCTTGAGGACACGTTCTGCCGTATACAGGACAGGCTGTTCCGATTGACGAACGAAGCGAGCAGGCGGCTTCACTTTGCCGTGGCAAGCTGCAAGCTGTCAGACGGTCTTATCGTGCAGCTTGAAGATTATCTGAAAGATTACCCAGACAGCAGGCTCATTGTCATTGATACCTTGCAGAAAGTCCGTACAGCTTCAAAAGACAATGCCTATGCAAGCGACTATGGGGACATCTCACTAATCAAAGACTTTGCCGACAGGCATTCATTGGCGGTCATTGTCGTACACCACATCCGAAAGCAGAATGACAGCGATGTGTTCAACAAGGTGTCTGGGACGACAGGCTTAACGGGGAGTGCGGACGCTACCTTTGTTCTGGAAAAGGAGAAACGGGCATCCGACACCGCCAAGCTGTATGTGACGGGCAGGGACACGCCCTATCAGGAATACACGCTGCGTTTCCGTGATTGCAGTTGGGAACTTGTGGAGAGAAAAACGCAGGAGCAGCTTGCGAAAGAAACGATACCAGACGTCCTTTTTCGGTTGGTGGATTTTATGAGGGATAAGGAAGAATGGGCAGGCACGGCAACGGAGCTGTTAGCCGCTATGAGGGAAACGGAAACCATACCCACGGTGATTACGAAATGGCTCAATGAATACCGCACCACATTTTTAAATGAGAACCATATCGTTTATCAGTACAGCCGCAAAAAACACGGCAGGCAGATTTCGCTTGCAAAGCGGGCGGGTGACAGCGGTGACGGTGGTGACAGCGATATTGGGATACCCCCTGTTACTGTCATTGACGCTTAAAGCCGTGTAAAGCTGGCGACTCTGCCCTGCGGGTGACAGCGGTGACGGCGGTGACAGTGATTTTAGGATACCCTGCCGCTGTCATCCCTGCGGGAGAACACCCCGTAAACGCAAAGTGCAGGCGTAGGATTTACCCGCCCTTTTCGGCGTGTAAAACCACCCCTGCGGTCAGAAAAATCCTTCCGATTTTTCCGACTGCGTTTACAGGGTGTAACACACTACACTTTGCCCTGCAAAGTCGTGTGCCAGACGTTCCCTCTGGACTCCCTTATGGCAGGTCTTACGCCCTGCTTATCCTACGCTCCACGCTTCGGATAAAAGAATGGCAGCATGACGGTGACGGCTCTTGCGAGGGGGTATTCCAAAAACACCGTCATCATCGACATGACCGTCATGCAGGGAATAAGGGTGACAGTTGAGGCAGTCGGTAGGGGGTATCCCAAAACTGCTGTCACCGCCGTCACCGCTGTCACCCAAAGGGCAGTTTACCCGCCGAAGAAAGGAAGATGATGAATTATGCCCTATGCAATCCTGCGTTTCCAGAAACGCAAAGCGGGCGGCGTTGCGGCTTGCGAACGCCACAACGAGCGTAAAAAAGAAGCCTATAAAAGCAATCCAGATATAGATATGGAACGCTCGAAAGATAACTACCATCTTGTGAATCCGCCGAGGTACACCTACAAGAAAGAGATTAACCGCATGGTAGCCGAAGCAGGGTGCAGGACGAGGAAAGATAGCGTGATGATGGTGGAAACGCTTATCACGGCTTCGCCAGAATTTATGAACAGCCTGCCGCCCAAAGAACAGAAAGCGTATTTTACGATGGCTCTGGATTTCATTTCAGAGCGTGTCGGGGAGAAAAATATCCTCTCCGCAGTCGTCCACATGGACGAGAGAACGCCGCATATGCACCTCTGTTTTGTGCCGATTACACCAGACAATAAGCTGTCTGCCAAAACAATTTTAGGCAATCAAAAGAGCCTGTCCGAATGGCAGACCGCCTACCATGAGCGGATGTCCTCACGGTGGAATCAGCTTGAAAGAGGTCAGTCCTCAATGGAAACGAAGCGGAAACATGTCCCCACATGGCTCTATAAGTTGGGCGGCAGGCTTGATAAACAGTATGAGGAAATTGTGTCTGCACTGTCCGACATCAACGCCTTTAATGCAGGGAAGAAGCGTGACAAGGCTCTGGAACTGATTGCGGCATGGCTCCCAGACGTGGAGAAATTCTCAAAGGAAATCAGTAAGCAGAGTGCCTATATCAATAGCCTAAAGGAGCAAATCGGGCAGGAATCAGACTATGCGGGGCGTATGCGTGATGAAAAGTATGAGCAGGAACTAAAGGTGCAGAAAGCGAACCAGAAGATATTTGAGTTGCAGAGAACCAACGAGCAGATGGGGCGGCTGCTCTCAAAGATACCGCCCGAAGTGTTGGAAGAATTGCAGAAAAACCATAAAAGCAGAGCGAAAGAAAGGTAGATATGTGAATGAAGAAACAGGATTTTAAGGTGTTAAAGACCAAAGACTTGTACCCGTTTCCCGACAATCCGTTTCATGTGGCAGAGGATGAAACGCTGTCAGAATTAGCGGAAAGCATCAAGGAATTTGGCATTGTCACGCCGATAATCACACGCCCGAAAGAGGACGGGAACGGCTATGAAGTGATTGCAGGGCAGCGGCGTGTCCGTGCGTCTGAACTTGCAGGGATAAATACCGTGCCTGCGTTTGTCCTGCCCTTAGACCGTGACCGAGCCATCATCACCCTTGTAGACAGCAATTTGCAGCGTGAGAATATCCTGCCATCGGAGCGGGCGTTTGCTTACAAGATGAAATCCGAAGCCATGAAGCGGCAGGGTTTCCGCACAGACTTAACCTCGTCACAAGTTGTGACGAAGTTGCGGACGGACGACAAGGTGGCACAGGGCTTCGGCGTAGGCAGGATGACCGTACAAAGATTTATCCGTTTGACGGAACTGATACCGCCGATTTTGCAGATGGTGGACGAGGGGAAAATCGCCCTCACGCCTGCGGTGGAACTGTCCTTCTTGAAGAAAGACGAGCAGGAAAACCTCTTTGCCACGATGGAGAGCGAAGAAGCAACGCCCTCACTCTCACAGGCACAGCGGATGAAAAGCCTAAGCCAGAGCGGGCGGCTTGACATGGATACGATATTTGCAATTATGACGGAGGAAAAGGGAAACCAGAAAGAAACCTTGAAAATCAACACAAGCAAGCTGAAAAAGTATTTTCCGAAGAACACAACGCCGAAGCAGATGGAGGAAACCATCATTAAACTTTTGGAGCGTGAATTGCAGAGGAAACGGGGCAGGGACAGCCGCTAATCTTCTCTTTTCGGGAGGTAAATGCAGAAAATTGAGGTATGAAGAATGAAAGAAATCCAGTATGAGATTGTAAAGGAAATCGCCGTATTGTCTAAGGGCGACAGCGGCTACACAAAAGAAATCAATCTTATCTCATGGAACGGAAGAGAGCCGAAATATGACATCCGCAGCTTTTCCCCGAACCGTGAGAAGTGCGGAAAGGGTATCACGTTGAACGCTGATGAAGCAGCAGCACTCCTTGAAGCATTACAGAAAGAAGTAAACAGCGGGGATTGATGGTATCTGATTGACAGGGCGGGGCGTTTCCAGACGTTCTCCTGCCCTGTCTGGAAAGGAAGATTTAAGTATGGGCGAGGATAAGAAAGCAGATAAAAAGAGAAAGCGTATCGTGCCAAAAGCACCAGTGCAGATGATAATCAGCCGTGAATATGTCGGCACACAGACCGTTACAGAAGCGTTTGTCCCGATTATCTCCGAGGATATTCGGAAGAAGATTGCCGAGGGCGACACCTTCGACAATGAGGGGCTGTCCGCTTAGAATGTACGCAATGGAACATGAAAACAGATAGGACAGATATGGAGGTTTTACAGTATGGCAGGAATAAGAATGGAGAACAAGATTTATGAAGTCGGCATGTACTGCCGCTTGTCAAAAGACGATGGCACGGATAACGAGAGTGCGAGCATTGCGACACAGAAATCCATCCTCACGGATTATGTGAAAAAGCAGGGATGGCACATAGCAAAAACGTATGTGGACGATGGTTATTCTGGTACAAATTTCCAAAGACCAAGTTTCCAGAATATGATAAAAGACATTGAAAGCGGTCTGATAAACTGCGTGATTACGAAAGATTTATCCCGTCTGGGGAGAAACTATCTTGATTGTGGGTTATATCTGGAAGTTTTCTTCCCAGAGCATAACGTGAGGTATATAGCGGTCAATGACGGCGTGGACACGCTCAATAAATCAGCGATGGACATCACGCCTTTCCGCAACATTTTAAACGAAATGTATGCCGCTGACATATCTGTTAAGATAAAATCGGCATATCGGGCGAGGTTTCAACAGGGGAAATTCATGGGAACTACCGCCCCTTATGGCTATATCAAAGACCCTGCCGACCACAACCATCTGCTGATAGATGATAAAGTGGCACATGTTGTAAAAGAGATATTCGACCTTGCATTAAAAGGGAATGGAGTTGCCAAAATTTGCAGACATCTTAATAAACAGCATATCCTACGCCCTGCCGCTTATGCGGCGGAGCGTGGCGAAACAGGCTTTGAACGTCATTTTGAGGGGAACGAGGACAAACGCTATATTTGGAGTGGGAACAGCGTGAGGAGCATTTTAAGAAGCCCGATATATGCGGGAAATCTTGTAGGCTACAAACGGATTGCCGCCAATATGAAAAGCAAGAAACGCCCCTCTAAGCTGCCCGAAGAATGGGAAGTGATACCCAATACCCATGAGGGAATAGTCACGCAGGAGGAATTTGATATTGTCCAACAGCTTATTACAAGTCGTAGGCTTCCACAGAACAAGGGAGGATTTGTAAATATTTTTGCAGGCGTTATCAAGTGTGTGGACTGCGGATGTGCTCTGCGGGCAATGAACGTACACAGGAGGAAACGCCCAGAGATTATCGACTGTGTACAGTATTCATGTAATAATTATGCAAGAAACGGAAGAAGCGAGTGTAGTGCCCACAATATAGAAGCAAGGGATTTATTCAATGCCGTTCTTGCCGACATCAACTGTTTTGCGGATATGGCAGTGAATGATGAAAAGGCGGTCAGGGCCATAGAAAAGCGGCTCACGGAAACAGACCAGAGCAGGGCGAAAGCATTAGAGAAAGAACGTAAGAAGCTGAACAAACGCCTTGCGGAACTGGACAGGCTGTTTTCCTCTCTCTACGAGGATAAGGTCATGGAGCGTATTACCGAGCGGAATTTTGAGATGATGTCGGGGAAATACCAGAAAGAGCAGCTTGAAATTGAAGCAAGGCTGAAAGAGGTGACGGAAACTCTTAATGAAAGCTACGAGAAATCACGGGGAATCCGTGACTTCCTCGCCCTTATCCGAAATTATCAAGGCTTAAAAGAACTGGATGCAACAGTTATAAACGCACTCATAGACAAGATACTTGTTTCGGAGCGTGAGAAGATGGCAGACGGAACAGTGAAGCAGGAAATCAAGATTTACTATAAATTCATCGGCTTTGTCGATGAATTACATATCATACCTACAAAACGGTGGGCAGCAATGCCCGCTAAAAATTGTACGGTGTGCGGCGTTGAATATGTCCCGGGCTCTGGTGCATCAAGGTATTGTCCTGCTTGTGCCAAGAAGATACGGAGGGAGAAATCAAACGAGAGCAAACGCAGGAGCAGAGAACAGAAAAGGATAGCATGTATGAACTGTCCGCAAAAAATGACCGACTGACCTTGAACAAAGACTAGGCAGGACCGTTAGACAAGGTAATATGAACAAAGAAGTCGAGATATATAGGTATGTTACAGAACAAACATTTGACGCTTATTTATATCAGCTTGTCGAGGGTA
>ENA-UEOI01002315-UEOI01002315.1-human-gut-metagenome-genome-assembly--contig:-NODE-2315-length-13705-cov-3.202231_pt1 | contig 13705 bp, 15 predicted proteins | sample MGYA00242883_ERZ507882 | MGnify/ENA primary metagenome ERZ507882 (study PRJEB26167, sample SAMN06115502) | human gut metagenome | host: Homo sapiens | place: China:Chongqing | collected 2015-07-29... | reverse complement strand
AGCTGGGGAAGGGCACCGAGGGCAGGTACGGCTTCCATCTGGCCGGGGCGGTGGTGGGGGCCACCTATCCCTCCGACATGCGGGAGCTGCGCAGACGTCTGGAGCACACCTTCTTTCTGGTGCCCGGCTACGGTGCCCAGGGCGGCACCGCCGAGGACGTGCAGTACGCCTTCAACAAATACGGCCACGGGGCCATCGTCAACGCCTCCCGGTCCATCATGTGCGCCTGGCAGAAGACCGGCAGGGACGGCACGGACTACCAGGAGGCGGCCAGAGCCGCCGCCGTGGCCATGCGGGACGACATCCGGAAGTATGTGACCATCGTATAGACGTCCGAGAGGGGATACCGATGCCGGAACAACATGAGAGCAAGAAGTGTTTGGCCTGCGGAGGCGAGGCGCTCTATATTCAGGATGTGGACTTGGTGGATAAGCGGGTGCTGGGGGTGCAGTGGTGCCAGGCCGCCCTGTACCGCTGTGCCTCCTGCGGCCACATCGAGTTGTATCAGCGGCAGGAGGACCGGGAGTGGCAGGAGCGGCTGGAGCGCCAGTATCAGGAATACCAGGCCCTGCCCGACTACCGCTGCCCCCTGTGCGGGCGGGTGGGGAAAAATCAGACCTGCCCCCACTGCGCGATGCTCTGCACCCCGGTGGGGCCGAAGCGGGAGGACGAGCCGCCCCCGCCCGGCCAGCCGGAAAAGAAGAAAAAACGGGGCCTGTTCGGCGGGAAGGACAAGCCCGACTGGGAGCGGTAAGCGCCCCTGATCATCTTTTATCCTGGAGGTGTCCCATGCCGATTCAAGCCCTCTGCACCGTGGCGGAAGCGGTGAAGCTCAATGCATTTGCCTTCTCCCTCACCCTGGACGTGGGGGAGGAGCTGGCCGGTCAGGTCTCCTGCGGCCAGTTTATCCACATCAAGTGCGGTCACTCCCGCCTGCTCCGGCGGCCCATCTCCATCTGCGACTGGATGGGGGACACCCTGCGGGTGGTCTTTGAGGTCCGGGGCGAGGGCACCGAGTGGCTCTCCCGCCGGAAGGCCGGCGACAAGCTGGACGTTCTGGGCCCCCTGGGCCGGGGCTTCGACGTGCCCGGGAAAAAGCTGCTGGTGGTGGGGGGCGGCATCGGCGTGCCCCCGCTGCTGGGCTGCGCCAAGTACGCCGCCTCCCGGGGCGGAGAAGTCCACGCCTGCCTGGGCTTCCGGGACGAGGGACATCTGATGCTCACCGGGGACTTTGCGGAATACTGCCGCGGCCTGCATGTCATCAGCGACGACGGTTCCACCGGCCGGAAGGGCTTCGTCACCGAGCTGGTGGAGGAATTCCTGGCCGCCGAAGCCTGTGCCGGGGACGCCTGCACCGCCTGCTGCGGCGCGCCGGCAAGGCCGGTGATCCTGGCCTGCGGCCCCAGACCCATGCTGAAGGGCGTGGCCGCCCTGGCGGAGCGGTACGGCGTGCCCTGCCAGGTCTCCCTGGAGGAGCGCATGGGCTGCGGCGTGGGGGCCTGTCTGGTCTGCGCGTGCAAGACGGCGGACGGCCGGATGAAGCATGTGTGCAAGGACGGCCCCGTCTTTGACAGCCGGGAGGTGGACTGGAATGACTGATCTGACCGTCACCCTGGCCGGGATGACGCTGAAAAACCCCGTGGTGGTGGCCTCCGGCACCTTCGGCTTCGGCCACGAGTACGGGGAGTTCTACGACCTGAGCGAGCTGGGCGGCATCTGCGTCAAGGGGCTGACTCCCCGGCGGCGGGAGGGCAACCCCGCCCCCCGCATTGCCGAGACCCCCATGGGCATCCTCAATTCCGTGGGGCTCCAGAACCCGGGAGTGGACGAATTCATCCGCGCCGAGCTGCCCTATCTGAAGCAGTTCGACACCCGAATCATCGCCAACATCTCGGGCGACACGCCTGAGGAGTACGGCGTCATGTGTGAAAAGCTGTCGGCGGCGGGGGTGGACATGATCGAGGTGAACATCTCCTGCCCCAACGTGAAGGCGGGCGGGCTGGCCTACGGCACCCGGCCGGAGCTGGCCGCCGAGGTCACCGGGATCGCCAAGGCCCACTCCGCCGTGCCCGTCATGGTCAAGCTGTCCCCCAACGTCACCGACGTCACCGAGATCGCCCGGGCGGTGGAGGGAGCGGGAGCTGACGCGGTGAGCCTCATCAACACCCTGCGGGGGATGCGCATCGATGTGAACACCCGTCGCCCCATTCTGAAGCAGAACACCGGCGGCCTGTCCGGCCCCGCCGTGCTGCCCGTGGCGGTGCGGATGGTCTGGGAGGTGTCCGGCGCGGTGCAGATCCCCGTGCTGGGCATGGGGGGCGTGGCCACGGCAGAGGACGCCGCCCAGCTCATGCTGGCGGGGGCCTCCGCCGTGGCGGTGGGCACCGCCTGCTTTGCCGACCCCTACGCGCCCCTGAAGGTCCGGGACGGCCTGGCGGCCCTGGCCGACCGGCAGGGGCTGGAGCAGGTGTCTCAGCTCACCGGGGCGGTCAGACCCTGGTAGGAAAATCCACAAAGAAGTGAGCGTCAGACTATGACTCGAATGTATCTCGTCCGCCACGCGGAGGCGGAGGGCAACCTCTACCGCCGCATCCATGGCTGGTACGACAGCCTCATCACCGACAACGGCTACCGGCAGATCGCCGCCCTGGCCCACCGCTTTGAGAGCATCCCTGTGGACGCGGTCTACTCCAGCGACCTGTTCCGCACCCGCACCACCGCCGGGGCCATCTGCAAGCCCAAGGGCCTGGCCCTGACCACCCGGAAGGGGCTGCGGGAGATCCACCTGGGGGACTGGGAGGACCGGACCTGGGGCGAGGTGGCCCGGCTGGACCCGGCGGAGCTGGACCGCTTCAACCGCAACGCCCCGGAGTTTCGGGCCGAGGGGGGCGAGTCCTTCCGGGAGCTGCGGAGGCGGACCACCGCCTCGGTGCGGCAGCTCGTCCGGAACCACCCCGGCCAGACGGTGGCGGTGGTCTCCCACGGCACCGCCATCCGCAATCTGCTGGCCGCCTTCCAGAACATCCCGGAGGCCGACTCCGCCCGCCTGCCCCACAGCGACAACACCGCGGTCTCCCTGCTGGAATTTGACGGCGACGCAGTCCGGGTGGTCTTTCACGACGACGCCTCCCACCTGCCGGAGGAGATCTCCACCTTTGCCCGCCAGCGCTGGTGGAAGCAGGACAGCGGCTCCCGCGCCGACTCCAACCTGTGGTTCCGTCCCCTGGACATGGAGCGGGAGGGGGAGATCTACCGCCAGTGCCGGAGAGAGGCCTGGCTCAACATCCACGGCAGCCCCGCCCACTACGAGGAGGAGGGCTTTTATCAGGACGCCCTGGCCCAGTGGCGGTACGACCGCCGGGCGGTGACCTGCGCCATGCTAGGGGACGAGCTGGCGGGCCTGCTCCAGTTGGACCTCCAGCGCCACGCCGAGAAGGGCATCGGCTATATCCCCTTCGTCTATATGATGCCCAGCCACCGCAAGCAGGGCCTGGGGGTGCAGCTCCTGGGTCAGGCGGTGTCGGTCTACCGGCCCCTGGGGCGGCAGTACCTGCGCCTGCGCTGCGCGCCGGACAATCTGGTGGCCCAGCGGTTTTACAAGCGCTACGGCTTTTACCGGGTGGGCTCCGCCGAGGGGACACGGGTACCCCTGGACCTGCTGGAGAAGTCTATCGGGTATTAGGGGGCCAGCTCCAGGACCAACTGCCCGCCCAGACGGAAACCCCGGACAAAAAATTCCTCGCGGGAGACCTCCAGCAGGGCGCTGTGGGCGTCGATGAGGCGGACCAGCAGCTTGCGCTCCTCGGCGTCCAGCGCCCCGCGCAGGGCGTCCCAGGCGTTGGAGAATTCGTCCAGAGCGGGGAGATAGCCGGGGACCCGGGCGGCTTCATCGTCTTGGTAGTCAAGCTTGCCGAAATAGAGGTCGCTGACAACGTGAGTATCCATATTGGATTCCCGCCCTATAAATAGACTAATTAGACCATGATTAGTATAATGGACTGATTGGTACATGTCAAGAGGTGGATGCCGTGAAATTTGAAGAAAGACTCAAGGCGCTGCGAAAGCAAGTCGGTGAGACCCAGCCTGAACTGGCAAAGGCGATTGGAATTTCGACAAAGCAAGTCGTTCGCTTTGAGCACGGCGAGCAGAAGCCCGGCTTCGACAACCTCTGGGCCCTGGCCGACCACTTTAAGGTGACGGTGGACTTCCTGATGGGCCGCACCGACGACCGATAGAGGCCGCCGCAGGGGAGGACCGCCCTCCCGATCACGTCAAAACAAATGAGGTAAAAAAACCATGAACACCCAATTCCTCCCTGTCTCCAAAGCAGATATGAGGGCCCGCGGCTGGGAGGACTGCGATTTCCTCATCATCACCGGCGACGCCTATGTGGACCACCCCTCCTTCGGTCCGGCCATCATCTCCCGGGTGCTGGAGGCCGAGGGCTACCGGGTGGCGGTGCTGGCCCAGCCGGATTGGAAGGACCCCGCCGCCTTCACCGCCCTGGGTCGTCCCCGGCTGGGGGTGATGGTCTCCGGCGGCAACATCGACTCCATGGTGGCCCACTACACCGTGGCCAAAAAGCGCCGCCGGGACGACGCCTATTCCCCCGGGAATCAGCCCGGCCTCCGCCCCGACCGGGCCACCATCGTCTACGCCAACATGGTCCGGCGGGTCTTTGGGAACATCCCTCTCATCATCGGCGGGCTGGAGGCCAGCCTCCGCCGCTTCGCCCACTACGACTACTGGGAGGACAAGGTCCGCCGGTCCATCCTCTTCGACAGCCAGGCCGACCTGCTGGTCTACGGCATGGGGGAGACCGCCAGCCGCGCCATCGCCGCCCGGCTGGCCTCAGGCACGCCGGTGGACCAGATCACCGACGTGCGGGGCACCTGCTTCGCCGGGCGGCACCCCGGCCAGTGCGCCTACCCTATGGTGGAGGTCCCCTCCTTCGAGGCGGTCTGTGCCGACAAGCGGGCCTACGCCCAGGCCAATCAGGTGGAGTACGAGGAGCACGACGCGGTGCGGGGGAAGGCCATCCTGCAAAAGCACGGGGACCGGCTGCTCATTGCCAATCCCCCTGCCCTGCCCCTGACCACCGCCGAGCTGGACGCTGTGTTCGAGCTGCCCTATGTGGGAGAGCCCCATCCCATGTACGACGCCATGGGGGGCGTGCCCGCCATCGAGGAGGTCCGCTTCTCCATCATCCATAACCGGGGCTGCTTTGGGGCCTGCAACTTCTGCTCCCTGGCCTTCCACCAGGGGCGGACCATCTCCGCCCGGAGCCACGAGAGCGTGCTGCGGGAGGCGGAGCGCCTGGTGAAGCACCCCGGCTTTAAGGGCTACATCCACGACGTGGGCGGGCCCACCGCCAATTTCCGGCATCCCTCCTGTCAGAAGCAGCTCAAGGCGGGCATGTGCCGGAACCGGGCCTGCCTGTCCCCCCAGGCCTGCCCCAACCTGGACGCCGACGAGACCGACTACCTCAAGCTGCTGCGGGAGATCCGAGCCATCCCCGGCGTCAAAAAGGTGTTCATCCGCTCCGGCATCCGGTTCGACTACCTGATGCAGGACCGGGACGGGGAGTTCTTCGCCGAGCTGGTGAAATATCACGTGTCCGGCCAGCTCAAGGTGGCCCCGGAGCACTGTGTCAACGGGGTGCTGGATTACATGGGAAAGCCCCATGTGGAGGTCTATGAGAAGTTCCGGCAGAAGTACGAGCGACTCAACCGGAAGTACGGCAAGGAGCAGTACCTGGTGCCCTACCTCATCTCCTCTCACCCGGGCTGCACTCTGGACGACGCGGTGCGGCTGGCCGAGTGGCTCAACCGCTCCGGCCGTCAGCCCGAGCAGGTTCAGGACTTCTACCCCACCCCCGGCACCCTGTCCACCTGTATGTACTACACCGGCCTGGACCCCAGGACCATGCAGCCGGTCTACGTCCCCACCGATCCCCACGAGAAGGCCATGCAGCGGGCCCTGATGCAGTGGAAGCGGCCGGAAAAGCGGCGGCTGGTGCTGGAGGCCCTCCGCCGCACCCACCGGGAGGACCTGATCGGCTATGGCAGGGAGTGCCTGCTCCGGCCTGACCGTCCAGCAGACGGCCGCCGTCCGGCGGGGGGCGGGGCTTCTCAGGGCCCCAAGAAGGGCGCCCGTCCGGCGGGACAGAAAAAAACGGCGGCCCGGCAGGCTGCCTGCGCCCGCCCGGCGGCTCCCGTCCGGAAGGCGGGCTGGGCCAAGCCCAAGCCCAAGAAGAACGCCCGGCCCCGGAAGGGCGGAGGCTGAATATGAAAAGGCGCGGAGCATTTCTCCGCGCCTTTTGTGTAACCTTTTGCCGCCGGAAACGTTTTCTAAACAGAAGGAGGGAGGACGATGCGCCGCGACACGCTGGAGGAGCTGTACCGGGCCCACTACCGCCCTGCCCTCCTCTATACGCTGTCTCTGTGCGGGGACCCGGCCCAGGCGGAGGACATCGTCTCCGCCGCCTTCGAGACCGCCCTACTCACCCTGGAGGAGGGCAGCCCCGGCTTTCGCTACTGGCTGCTGAAGGTGTGCAGGCACCGATGGCTGGACGAGGTCCGCCGGGGAAGGCGGCGGCACCCGGCGCCGCCGGAAGACCTGCCGCTGACCGCTCCGGACGATGTGCTGGAGGGAATTTTGCAGGAGGAGCGGTACGCCGCCCTCTACCGGGCCTTGGCCAAGCTGCCGGAGCGCCCCCGGGAGCTGCTGACCCTCCACTATTTCGGGGGACTGCCCCTGGCCCGGGTAGGGGAGCTGGCCGGCCTGAGTCCCGGGGCGGCCAAGACCGCTCTGTGCCGGGCCCGGCAGCGGCTGAGACAGATCATGGAGGAGGATGGCTATGAGGTTTGAAGAGCTCTACGAGAGATACCGGACGGGAACGGCCACGGCGGAGGAAGCGGCCCGGGTGGAGGAAGAGCTGGCCAAATTCCGGTTGCTCACCGACCATGTGGCCCAGCATGACGAGCTGGACCTGCCGGAGCCCCCGACAGAGGCCGAAGCGAGGGAATACCGGGCGGTGAAGCGGCGGGCCCGCCGCAGCCGGAGAGAGACCGTAAGACTGGCGGTGGCCGTCACCTGCGCGGTGCTGCTCGTCGGGCGGCTTCTGCTGTGGCCGCTGCTCAATCAGTTTTTCTTCTACAACCCCCGGCGGGAGAATCTGGAGCAGGCCATGGCGGTCTATTCCTCTCTGTTCTTCCCGACCCGGAGCTGCTCCGGCGCCTATGCCGAGAACACCGGCCTGGGCCGGTGGGAGGTGACCCTCCAGATGGGCGACTGGACCGGAGGCGGCAGACGGCCTGCCCGCATGCAGGGTGCAGTCCATCTGTGGGACCTGTCCTTCGAGGACGCCTTTTGGGAGGGGTACTGTCCGGTGAACCAATGGAAGTCCGCGGGGGACGGCGGGGAGTACGCTCCGGGGCAGAGCCCGGCGGAGGCGGCGAAAAAGCTGCGGGAGCTGCCCGACTACACCCAGGGGGTGTTGTGTCTGTCCTTTGACCGGGATCGGTCCATGGCCGAGCTGGCCGGGTTGATGGACGCCCACCCGGACCTGCGGGTTTGCTGGGTCAAGGTGCGCACCCTGGAGGGGGACGGCTTTCTCCTGCCGCCCACCGGCTTCGAGCCCGACGGTTTTATCCCCGACGCAGGGGATGGCATGAGGGAGCGCTACCCCTGGCTGTTCCCGGAGCAGCACCGGGAGGATGCGGACCGGGGGGCGTTCTATGAAAACCATTTCAAGGACCTGCTGCGGTATATGATGGACCAGAAGCAGACGGTGTGGGGGCTGGGCGGCGCGGAGCACGACCAATACCAGCGGGCGCTGGACTACGTGGAGGCGCATGGGGTGCAGGCCCAGGGGGTCTTTGTCAGCGGCCGCCCCGCCGACCTGGCCGCCCTGTGCGGGGAGAAGGCCGTGTCCTGGGTTTCGCTGGACTCCATCCGCCTCTACCCGGACATGAAGTAAAAACAGAGCCGCAGGGCCCCCGGCTTGCGCCGGGGGCCTTTCGCGTAACCATTTGTCACACTCTTGTTGCCCGGTCCGACTGGCTTTCTCGCGGGGGGTGTGATAGGATGGGGACAAGCGAGGTGAACCATGATGAAGAAATGGATGCCGTTTGTGTGTGCGCTGGCCCTGCTGGCCGGATGCGCGGGGACGCCCCAGGAGACCCCTGCGCCCGCGGCCTCCCCGTCTCCCCCCGGCGTGCGGGTCCAGACCGACTGGTCCAAGCTGGAGCCCAAGGCGGAGGGGCACGTCCCACTCTACACCCGGCGGTATGAGAACGGGACGGACCGGCTGATCCCGGCGGACGATTACGGAAAGCTGTACCCCTTCGCCGGGGAGAAGGTCCCCGCCCGGCATCGGTATATGGGGGAGGAGGACGAGGGCGTCCCCACGGACATCTACAAATACGGCCTGGTGACCGAGCGGGGGGAGGTGGTGGTGGACCCGGTGTACGACCTGGTGGGCCCGCCCTGCGACCGCTATCTGGACGGCCCCAGCTTCTACCACCCCATGCCGGACCTGCTGCTGCTGGGGGTCCTGGTGGAGCGGGAGCCCGACCCGGACGCCGACTACGACGGACCTGTGGCCTGGGTGTGGCGGTACGGCGCGGCAGCCTGGGACGGAAGCTGGGTCACGGAGCTGGTCTACACCGACTATTATGCCGCGGACGATCATACGCTGCTGCTCACCCGGGAAAACGGCGAGACCGAGGTATGGGACGAGAGCGGGGCGGTGCGCTTCACCATCCCGGCCGAGTCGGAGGGGGGCTGGTCTCCTCAAATGTGCGGCTGGTCCGACGGCATGGTGGTGAATACCTCCTACCAGGGGGAGTATTACTATTACGACGCCCAGACCGGCCGGCGGCTTCTGGGCCCCTATCTCTCCGCCCAGCCCTTCTATGAGGGGCTAGCCGCCGTGCAGGATGGCAGGAGCGGTTTGTGGGGCTACATCGACAAGGCCGGCGCCTGGGCCATCGAGCCTATGTTTGAACAGGCGGGAAACTTCTCTCAGGGGATGGCTCTGGTGCGGGTCATCGGGTCCCTGCCCGCCCTGGTGGGCCGGGACGGCAGGTTCGCGCTGGAGGCCAACCAGGGGGAGCAGATCATCCCCTGCGGCGGCGGCTCCTATGGTTATGACGTCGGCGGGCGGGAGGGGCTGTGGTACCTCCACTGCACCGCTGAGGACGGAAACGGCATGGTGACGGTGCTGGGAGCCTACGGCGGGGACGGCGCGCCGCTGGCACAGCCCGCCGTAGGGGAGCGGGTGACCACCTGGTGGGGCAGCGCCGTGTCCCGCATGCAGGGAAACGAGACTCTGTTTTATCAAAATGGTGTGGCCTACCCCTTGCCTCTGGCGGGGGTGGTGCGGGAGGCGGCAGGGCAATATGTCATCCTGCAGAAGGCGCTGAGTGAGCGGGCGTATCAGTACGCCCTGGTATCTTTGGACGGAACGGTCCTAGTCGGCTACGGCGAGTGCGAATCGCTGTCTTTCTATGTGCCGCCGGAGACGGGCCGGACGGAGCTCCGGGCCGGGTTCCGGGACGGCACGGGAGATTACCGCGATGAGACCTATGAGCTGGAACCGTCGGAGGAGGGGCTCACCTATGTCCTGGAGGACTGGGGCTGCGGCTATCGGAATGCGGACGGCGTCTGGGCTTTTTGCTGGCCCTGGCTGCTTTTGGGGGATGTGGAATGAGAAAAGAGGCGTGGCTCTTGTTCTGGCGCTCCTGCTGCTGGCGGGCTGTGCACCGGAGGCGGAGATGCCGCCGCCCCCCTCCACCTCTGCGGAAACGGAGCCCTGCGTGGTTTACACCGACTGGTCCAAGCTGACCCCCTACGTGCCGGAGGACCGGGAGAGCCTCTGCACCCGCCGGTATGAGAGTTTTACCAACCGGTTGATCCCCGCCGGGGACTGTGGGCAGCTTTTGCCCTACCGGGGCCAGGCTGGACCGCCGAAACGCAGACGAGTGGGGATTTTCCGGCGGGCAGGAGCTGTGGGGCCTCTGCAATGCGGAGGGCGAGCTCATTACCGACCCGGTGTTTCATTCGGTCTGCCAGGCCGGCTGGTGGGACTATGACACGGGCGGCCGGGGGACCCTGCCCCTGCTGATCCTGGGCGCTGTGAGGGAAGAGAATGGGGAATGGGTAAACCGGTACGCTCTGGCCGACGATCAGGGCCGGTGGGTCACGGAGTTCCGGTACCAATACTGCTCCGCGGTGGGCCCCCATGGGATAGTGGCCCTGGAGGATATCGGCGAGTGTGTGCTGATCTCCCCGGAGGGAGAGGAGGTGTGGCGTACCCCGGGAAAGGAAGCCTGGTTCTGGGACAACTTCTGGAGCGGGGATACCGCCATCCTCTGGGATGGGGAGGACACCCGCCTGATGGACACCCACACCGGGCAGAGCTGTGGATTGGACGGCGCTCGGGACCCCCAGGGCTTTCACGAGGGCCTGGCGCGGGCCCACGACGAAGCCGACAAGTGGGGCTACATCGACGGTGCCGGTCGGTGGGTGATCCCGCCGGCCTATGACCAGTGCGGCGATTTCGAAAACGGCCGGGCCGTTGCGGTGAGGGAAGGAACTCATTCTTTGATCGACCGGCAGGGTCGCACGCTTCTGGACGCCGCCTGGCAGCTCCGGGCCTGCCGGGGCCTGGACGGAGAGAACTGGTACCTGGACTATGTCGAGACCGAGGATTATGGCTGTCAGGTATGGGCCGCCTATGACGAAGACGGAAACCAGCTAGACGCCCCGGCGGAGGGGACCGTCCTGCGCGTTGGGATCTATGGCAGGATGTACGAAACGCGGGAGGACGCCACCGTTTTATGGTTAGGCGGCGCACCCGTGGTGCTGCCCCTGGCAGGCGAGCTGGAGGACGTGGCGGCGGGCTACGTTGTGCTCGCCAACGCCGAGGGGACTGACTGCGCCCTGCTGACCCTGGAGGGGGAGGTGGTGGCGCCCTTCGGCTCGATAGGGAGGCTCTACAGTTCCACGGACGAATTGACCGGCCAACCGTATTTCTGGAAGAGTACCGATGAGAATCCCGGGGAAGTCCTGCTTTTGGACGAGGACGGCAGGGTGCTGGTAACCTCCGGAGCTCTGTACGGCGGATTGCTCCAGACGGGGCGTTATGGCGAGGACTGCTATGGCTACCTGCGCCCCGACGGCGCTTGGGTCTTCTGCTATGTCAGGAAGGGCGACGGGGATATCTGAACCCAAAAAGAGAGACGGCATGCCGTCTCTCTTTTTGGGTTCAGCGCAGGGCGTTGGACACATCGTTGCCGATGTTCCTGGCCGCCTGCCCCACATCGTTCACGCCGCGGCGCACTGCGTTGCCCGCGTCGTTCACGGCGTTGCGCACCGTCTTGCCTGCGGCGTTGTCGGTGTTCTCCACCGCACCGTCCGTGCCGGCTTCATAATTGGAGTGGGTGGGGTTGGGGGTGACCGCCGGCGAAGTCTCGGTGATGTCCCCCGGGGTCTCGCTGGGTGTAGCGCTGGGCGTGGTGCTGGGCGTTACGCTGGGGGCTACGCTGGTGGAAGGGCTGGGCGTCACGTTGGGGGCCTTGTCGCTGGTACAGCCGGTCAGCGCAAAGACCAGGCTGAGAGCCAGAGCCAGACCAAGCAGATTGCGTTTCATTGCGCATCCTCCTATTCATACAATGAGACATTCCGTCCGATGGTTAGTATGTGCGGCGGCGGCACAGTTACACACGGAAAAATTTTTTAGAGGAATTGAAAAAAAGACTTGCAATTGAAAATGATTCCTGTTATACTTCAATCAGTAACAAGAATGATTATTAATAATTGACTGGGAGGTGAGTTATGAAGGGCAAGCGATACTCCCGCCAGCGGGAGCTCATTTATCAGACCCTGATGGCGACAGACCAGCACCCCACCGCGGAAATGATCTACAACTGGCTGAAGCCGGAAAACCCCAGCCTGAGTTTGGGAACGGTCTATCGGAACCTCAATCTGCTGGCGGACGAGGGCAGCATCACCCGAATGGCCTTCCCAGTGGAGCGCTATGATGCCAACATCCGGCCCCACCCTCATTTTCAATGCCGTGGCTGCGGCCATGTGTACGATCTGGAGGGCCTGCCCTATGACCGGGAGCTGGACGAACGGATCTCCGCCGCCAGCGGGCACGAGGTCGAGCGGCATGAGCTGGTGTTCAGCGGGATTTGCGTTCACTGCACGAAAAAGCATTGATTTTCCCGAAAACATGTGTTATAGTGAGCATAGCCAAGAATAGAAAAATATTACAATTAGGAGGACTGAACTTATGGAACTGAAATTGTATCGGTGTGCCCATTGCGGCAACGTGGCGTTCAAGCTGGTAGACAAGGGAGTGCCCCTGTTCTGCTGCGGTCAGAAGATGGATGAGCTGGTGCCCAACACCACCGACGGCGCGCTGGAGAAGCACGTCCCCGCCGTCAGCCGCGACGGCAAGGAAGTCTCCGTCCAGGTCGGCTCCGTCATCCACCCCATGCTGGAGGAGCACTACATCCAGATCATCGCCGCCGCCGCCGGTGACACCGTCACCTTCAAGCTGCCCAAGCCCGGCGACGAGCCCGTGCTCAAGGTGAGCTCCGAGGCTCCCGTCACCGCCTATGAGCTGTGCAATCTCCACGGCTTCTGGAAGGGCAACGAGTAACACACCACACAAGCATCCACAAAAAAAGAAAGGAGCTGTTTTGCATGGAACTGAAGGGGAGCAAGACGGAGGCCAATCTCTGGAAGGCATTTGCCGGGGAGTCCATGGCCCGCAATAAGTACACCTACTTTGCCAGCAAGGCCCGCAAGGAGGGCTATGAGCAGATCGCGGCCATCTTCGAGGAAACCGCCGGCAATGAGAAGGAGCACGCCAAGCTGTGGTTCAAGGCCCTCAGCGGCATCGGCGACACCGCAGCCAACCTGATCGCCGCCGCCGAGGGTGAGCACGAAGAGTGGACCGAGATGTATAAGGAGATGTCCGAGACCGCCCGGGAGGAGGGCTTCCACGCTCTGGCCGACGCCTTCGCCGCTGTGGGCAAGATCGAGAAGAGCCACGAGGAGCGCTACATGAAGCTGGCCGAGAACCTCTCCAACAGCGAGGTCTTCAAGCGGGCCGACATCAAGGTCTGGTACTGCCGCAACTGCGGCCATCTGGAGTACGGTCTGGAGGCTCCCGCTGTGTGCCCCGTCTGTGGCCATCCCCAGGCTTACTTCGAGATCCACGCCGACAACTACTAAGCCTGTATTCTCCAGGGCCCGCGGCATCGCCGCGGGCCCTTTTCTTCCTTTCCTCCCGGCAGAGGTGGGGCCAATCCGGGGCTTTCCTTTTTGCAGAACCTATGCTATTATAATTCATTATACAAACAGTTCGAGGAGGGCCCTATGCCGGAAGAAATACGGAAGAATCTTTACCGGGTCCCGGTGCCCCTGCCGGGGAACCCGCTGAAGGAACTCAACAGCTATGTCATCAAGGGGAGCGACCGGACGCTGGTGGTGGACACAGGCTTTCGCCAGGAGCCTTGCCGCCGGGCGCTGTTTGCCGGGCTGCGGGAGCTGGGCGTCCATCCGGAGGAGACCGACGTGCTGCTGACCCACCTGCACTCCGACCACTCCGGACTGTCCGCCGAGGTAGCCACGGGGGAGGGGCGGCACATCTACGTCGGGGACGTAGACCGGAGGCTGCTGGAGAAGT
>ENA-UEOI01002294-UEOI01002294.1-human-gut-metagenome-genome-assembly--contig:-NODE-2294-length-13805-cov-2.940851_pt1 | contig 13805 bp, 9 predicted proteins | sample MGYA00242883_ERZ507882 | MGnify/ENA primary metagenome ERZ507882 (study PRJEB26167, sample SAMN06115502) | human gut metagenome | host: Homo sapiens | place: China:Chongqing | collected 2015-07-29... | reverse complement strand
ACTACAACTATCTTAATGAGATGAAGCTTACGCCTGACATGAAAGCCAGCAAGATGTCATCAGGAATGATGGCTAAGCTTAAGCTTGCTGTTAATCTTTCAAGAAATGCATCTGTTATTATGCTTGATGAACCACTTAACGGTGTTGATATTGTTGCAAGAGAGCAGGTTATCAATGCGGTAATCAGCAAGGCTTCACCTGATAAGATTATCATCATGTCGAGCCACCTTGTTGATGAGCTTGAAGCTGTTATTGACTACGCAGTATTTATCAAAGACGGTGTGATTGTTTCACAGGGAGATGCTGAAAATTTACGAACAGCTTCGGGCATGTCAATCGTTGACCAGTACAAACGCATTTATGCATATTAAAAGGGGGAATCTTCAATGTTAAAATTAACAAAATACGAATTGAGAAAGAATCTTCTCGGTATAGGAATCGTGGCAGGTATTATCTGTGTACTTCAGGCTCTGTTTATGTTTTTCTGCCTGACTGAAAATCTTAACTATACAAGCCTTTTCGGAGGACTTTTAATAATAACTGCCTCTGTAAGTTATTTTATTGTATTTATATTTGGAGTTGTAACATATTATAGAGAACTTTCAAGCAAAAGCAGTTACCTGATATTTATGACACCTAATTCATCTCTTAGCATAATTACATCAAAACTGCTCTATACACTGATTATTGGAATAGGAATTTCAGCAATATTCATCGGCTTCGGAGTTCTTGATATATTCATGATGGCTGGTGCCTTTGGTGACCTGGCTGACGCACTCAAGAATTTCTCAGAAATGTTAAAGATTATGGGTATTGATGTTGTCAATATAATTATTAATATTGTAGCTGGAATAATATCATTCCTTATAGCTTTCTTCTTCCTTATATCACTTGCATACTTTGCCATAACACTATCTTCAACTGCCTTGCAGAACAAGAAGATTAAAGGATTTATCTCAGTTGTATTATTCTGTGTCCTTGCATATGCAACAATTAAGATTTCCTCTTTGTTGCCTGAACTTTATAAGAATCCAGACAGCTTATCCCAGGCATTAATGTCAAGCCTTCCAGCTACCATATTCCAGTTATTAATGGTGGTTGCATGCACATTCGGAAGTGCCGTTCTTCTTGATAAGAAGGTAAGTCTGTAATTCGTATTCTTGTGGACGGGGATGTTGGCAAAACCTACTAAAAGCTTCATAGGATTTAATCTAGTAGGTTTAATTCTTACAATTACATATGAATTTTGTTTAAAAGACCTACTATCTTGATGTTCTCATCGAATATAGTAGGTCTTTTTATAGTTATTCTGTTGTTCAAAGACAGATTTCATATCCAAAACACCTACTAATATCCTAATATCTCTCTATCTAGTAGGTTTCCAGCTCTTACCAACAAGATATATCCTTAATTTTATCTATGCTCTTCATTCTTAATTGCCTCCCAGAGGTTTTTCTCAACTTTGCCTGCCATAACAGATAGTGTCTGCACCTCTTCTTCACTAAATCCATTATATATAACATTATCAATTCTGTTAAATATCCTGATAACTTCATCAGCCTTCTGGCTGCCATAATCAGTAAGTAACACATTCCACGACCTTCTGCTTGCCGGATTATTTTCTCTCTTTAACAGACCATCCTTTTCCATTCTGTCTAATGTTCTTGACATCGTAGTTACATCCATAAGGCAAGCATCCGCCAGCTCTTTCTGATTCATAATCCCATGTTCTCTTAATTCCTTAAGAATTCTTGGCTGCCCCTGGCCAACTGTAAGCCCAAGTTCAATAAAAAATGGCCTTATCAGCCGTCTTCGAAGCATTTCAATATCAAAGAACACATTTTTAATTTCATTATCCATAATTACATTTCCCCTCTTAAGCACTGATTTCATGCGGTATACGACACTGTCTAATCAAGCTCAAACTGTCCTGTATACAACTGATAATATCTGCCTTTCTGCTCAAGCAGTTCATCGTGACTGCCTCGCTCGATTACCTCGCCCTTTTCAAGAACCATTATGGCATTAGAATTTCTTACTGTCGAAAGTCTGTGAGCGATAACAAATACTGTTCTTCCCTCCATTATCGCATCCATTCCCTTCTCTATCAGCCGTTCAGTTCTTGTATCAACCGAACTTGTCGCCTCATCTAGAATAAGTACCGGTGGCTTGGCAATCGCTGCTCTGGCTATTGCTATGAGCTGTCTCTGTCCCTGTGACAGATTGCCGCCATCAGCCGTAAGCATCGTGTCATACCCTTGTGGAAGTCTCGTTATAAATGAATCAGCATTAGCAATCTTAGCAGCCTCCCTGATTTCCTCGTCAGTTGCATCAAGCTTTCCATATCTTATATTATCCGCAATAGTTCCTGTGAACAAATGTGTATCCTGAATTACCATTGCAAGCGAACGCCTCAGGTCGTCTTTCTTAATATTCATTACATCAATGCCGTCATAAGTAATCGTACCTGACTGGATATCGTAAAATCTGTTTATAAGATTAACAATAGTAGTCTTTCCCGCTCCTGTCGAACCAACAAATGCTATCTTCTGTCCTGGCTTTGCAAATAACGAAATCTTGTTAAGTACCTTCTTTTCAGGCACATATCCGAACACAACATCATTAAATCTTACATCACCCTTAAGCTCAATAAGCTCCCCTGCCGGCAGCTTCCATGCAAACAATCCTGTCTTATCAGAAGTTTCTGTAATGGTATTATCCACATTTTTAATGACATTGCACAAAGTTACTTTCCCTTCGTCAGGCTCCTCTGCCTCATCCATCATGTCAAATATTCTCTCAGCTCCCGAAAGCGCTGAAAGTATGAAATTAACCTGCTGTGTGAACTGGTTTAATGGCATGGCACTCTGTCTTACATACACAAGATATGCAGATATGCTGCCAAGGTCCATGATTCCTTTTATTACAAATATGCCTCCAACGCAGGCAGAAAGAGCATAATTGAAATATGACAGACTTACAATTACCGGGATAAGCATGCCCGAATATGCAAGTGCATTAGTCGATTCCTTCCTGAAGCTCTCATTCATCTCACAGAATTTTTCAAAATTCTTCTGCTCATGGTTAAATACTTTTTCAACCTTCTGACCTGCCATCATTTCTTGAACAAAACCGTTGATATTGCCAAGCTCCTTCTGCTGTCTGTGATAATATTTCTTGCTGCGTTTACCATTGTATTTGATAAAGATGAACATAAGAATAAGAAAAACAACAACAATAATAGTCAGCCTTACACTTAATACCAGCATCATTATTATAGTTCCAAAAAGCGTAAGAAAGCTCTGTATTACCATGGCAAAACTATTGTTCATTGCTTCCTGAACCGTATCAACATCATTAGTGAAATGACTCATAATCTCACCATGTGTATTATTATCAAAATATTTTAACGGAAGCTTCTGTGTGTGCTTAAAAAGGTCCATTCGAATCTCGCTTACTACCTTCTGTGAAGTATGCACCATAAGCCTGTTGTAGCCAAGTGTTGACAACGCGCCACACGCATACATTACACCCATTCCACACACAGCCATGATAAGACCTTTCATATTGCCCGGCACGATAAAATTATTAACTACAGGTTTTATTAAAAATGTTCCCATAATTCCTGCACCTGCACTTACAAATACAAGAATCGCTATAAGCAGGAATGCCCATTTGTAATGCCCCAGATATGTAAGGAGATGTTTAACAGTCTTTTTCGTATCTTTAGGTCTTTTATATCCAACATACTTAGCCATTAAAGATCAGCTCCTTCCTTCTGTGATTCATATATTTCCTGATATATCTTATTAGTCTTTAACAGACTTTCGTGTGTTCCGATTGCGTCCACACGACCGCCGTCCATAATAATTATCTGGTCTGCATGACACACTGACGATATTCTCTGTGCAATTATAATCTTAGTCATATCAGGCAGCTTCTTTGCAAGTGCATTTCTTATCTTTCCTTCTGTTGCAGTATCAACCGCACTCGTTGAATCATCAAGAATAAGAACCTTCGGCTTCTTTAATATTGCTCTTGCAATACATATTCTCTGCTTCTGTCCTCCTGATACATTGACACCTTCCTGTCCCATCTCTGCATCAAATCCTCCAGGAAGCCTGTCTATGAATTCACCAACACACGCTATGCTGCATGCCTCTTTAATCTCATCCAGAGTTGCATTTTCATTTCCCCATCTTAAGTTATCAATTAGTGAGCCTGAAAACAACGTATTCTTCTGCAATACAACTGAGATTGCATCTCTTAAATGTCTTACCGGGTATTCCTTAACGTTTATTCCGTCTATCTTAATCTCACCCTTACTTGCATCATAGAGTCTTGGAATAAGCTGGATAAGCGTCGTCTTTGATGAACCTGTCTGACCTATTATTCCGACTGTCTGACCTGCATTAATGTGAAATGAAACATCTGACAGCACGTATTCTTTAGCGGTTTCATTATATTTAAACCACACATGGTTAAATTCTATCTCGCCCTTCTTAACTTCAATGTTCCTCGCATTCTCGTCAGTTATATCAATCGGCTCATCAATTACCTTCATGATTCTTTCTGCAGAAGCAAGTGACCTCGTCATAAGAAGGAACACATTTGACATCATCATAAGTGAATTAAGTATCAGAAGAACATAGCTTAAGAAAGAAGTAAGCTGTCCTATCATCATCTGTCCTGAATTGATAAGCCTGCCTCCGATAAGGAGTATTCCAAGAATCGTTCCATACATAACAAACTGCATCGCAGGCATATTAAGTACAGCTATTCCAAATGCTTTCTCTGATTCATTTTTAAGATTACCATTAACGTGTCCGAATTTTTCAATCTCATAGTCGCCACGCACATATGATTTAACAACTCTTACTGCTGTAAGATTCTCCTGAACGCAACGGTTTACAAGGTCGACTGCCCCCTGCATCCTGCCATATCGTGGACCAACATTAACGATTATTATGATAAGCAGGACTGCCAGAATTGGCAGTGCTACAAGAAAGACCAGTGCCAGTGTGGAATTAATCCGGAATGCCAGTGTCGTTGCAAATATCAGCATTACCGGGCTTCGACCAAATGGTCGCATTCCTGTTGACACCGCATTCTGGATATTAGTCACATCACTTGTCAGTCGTGTGACTAATGATGAAACACTGAAATGGTCTATATTAGAAAATGAATAAGACTGAAGTTTCCCGTACTCAGCCTTTCTTATATTAGCACCCAGTCCCTGACCTGCAAGTGCAGAAAATCTTGCACTTCCCACACCTAATATAAGTGCAGCAACTGCACATACAGCCATCTGGATACCTTTATTTATTATATATGGCACATCTGAATTGGTCACACCTATATCAATCAGGTCAGCCATCAGCTTAGGCACCATAATCTCAAGCACGACTTCAACACCTATACATATAAGCGCCAGCCATGCGTATTTCTTATATTCTTTCATATAAGAAAAAATTCTTCTCAAAATTACTTGCACCTCCAATTGTTGCATATGCAACTATTGTATTTCCAAGTTCAAGCAATGTCAAGAAGACATTTTCATAATTATTTAACATTTTTCTTATATACCATATAAGAAATTACTGATGTAATCACCTCTGTAATCCAGAAAGCATGCCATACGCCAACAGCTCCGACTATCCTTGACATTATGAATGCAACAGGAATTATTACAGCAACATATCTGCATACAGATATGATAAGTGATGGAAATCCTTTTCCAAGTCCTTCAAGTGCCCCCGCTGAAGTCACTGATACAGTTGACACAATAAATCCGGCACTTATTATTCTTAACGCTGTCTCTCCTGCATTTATTGTGTCTGGATTACTTGTAAACAGACCGATAAGTGAACCCGGTATTGCGAGACAGAGAATTGTACCTGCTACCATAATAGCAAATATAAGCACCATCGATGTCTTATATATCTTTCTTACTCTCTCATGCCCTCCTGCTCCGTAATTATATCCCATAAGTGGTCTCATTCCCTGCACAACTCCGTTGGCTGGAAGATAAAGGAATGTCTGCAGCTTGTAATACACGCCAAGCACGAATACATACACAGCCGAGTAAGCCGCAAGTATTACATTAAGCACTGATATAAGAATAGATGGAAGTGCAAGGCTTAAGCTTGCAGGCATACCAATAGAATAAAGTCTTTTTGCCATCGAACCTTCTATTCTCATCTCCGATTTTCTGAATTTAACCGGAATAGGCTTAACAATATATATTATGATATATAGCACTGCTGCCGAAGTCTGGCCTATTCCTGTCGCAAGTGCAGCGCCTTCAATTCCCATTGCAGGAAATGGACCTATTCCGAATATCATCATCGGGTCAAGCACAATATTAACTATACAGCCTGTCATAAGACATACCATAGAAGCATTCATTCTTCCAACTGCCTGAAACACCTTCTCAAACATAAGCTCGATTCCAAGCATTATTGAAAATGCAAATGCAATATTGGAATATTTAAGTCCCAGTGAAACAATCTCTGCATCTTTTGTAAACATTTTTAAGAATACCGGCATGCCCGCAATACATATAACGGTAAGCACAACAGCGTGTATACAACTTAAGAGCATGCCCTGACTGGCTGCTTTATCTGCCTGCTTCTGGTTCTGTGCGCCCATAAAAAATGATATAACTGCATTAATTCCTATTGCAAATCCTATCATAACCGAGCTTATAAGATTCTGTACCGGAAATACCAGTGACAGAGCTGTCATCGCATTTTCACTTATCTTAGCAACAAAGAAGCTGTCAACAATGTTGTACAATGAATTAACCATCATTGAGATTACCATTGGAAGCGACATTTTTAATAACAATGGGAGTATCTTCTGCTCCTTCATATATGTCTGATTCATATTAACTACCTGTCCTTTTCGTAAAAAAGAGCCAACGAGTGGCTCTTTTTTTAATGATACACGATAATATTTAATTATTCAACCAGATTCTTTCTCGTGATGAATGGATTGAAAACCTATTGGTGAAAACCTACTAAACGCCTGTGAATTCTCGATTTCGTAGGTATATTTTCCAACTTAATAAGTTAATTCCAATTATTAAACCCACTCATTCATTATCCAGATACATTTTAGTAGGCTTTTCCCAGCAATTATTCTCCAAAAGAGATGCATTTAAACTGAAAAAAGCATACTAAACTTGATATATTTGCCCACTTAGTAGGTTTCTGCCTCTTCTCAACTTATAAGCTTCCTTCTAAAAACCTACTACAATATCGCGCAAATCAATTCTAGTATGTTTCTGACTCAAAAGCCCAGAAATCCAACTCACATCACGGTAAGCTCATATCTTACTTCTTCCCCTTCTGTGTCAGCAGAACTGACATTATCAATGAAGTTATCGGCACTGTAAGTATTATGCCCATTGTTCCTGATATTCCACGCATTATCTCAATTGCAACCGAGTACATGTTAAGAATCTGGTGCATCTGGTATGAATATGCGTATATTATCATGACAAGTCCCAGACTTCCTCCTGCATAAGCAAGAATAAGTGTGTTAGACATTGTTCCTATCATATCACGTCCAATATTAATTCCTGCATGGAATATTTCCTTTGCTGATATGTCAGGTCTGTTTTCTTTAATCTCATGTAATGATGATGAAACTGACATTGCAACATCCATTACTGCTCCTAACGATGCAATCAGTATTCCTGAAAACAGCATACCGCCTATGTCAAGCTTTGAATTCTGACCTACATATATTAGATTCTCTATATCATCAACATTATATCCTGTTACATGTCCAAAATGTCCGAAAACAAGTGCTATAAGACCTGATACAACCACTCCGGCTATTGTACCAAGCATAGCGCCAATTGATTTCTTCTGAAAATCTGCCAGCAGGATAAATGTTATTAGCGTAATTATGACAACTGATAATGTAGCTGCAATAAATGGTGAAACACCTATATACATCATCGGAATATACATCATTACTACAACTGCAAATGTGAATATAAGCGCGAGTACTGAATTGAAACCTTTCTTTCCGCCAACCAGCCACATAAGTCCGAAAAATGCTGCTAATAACGCAATTATCTCCGGTTCACGGTCATAATTATATACATTGGCTGAGAGGTTTCCATTATATTCACTTATATTAGCTATTACCCTTGTTCCAACCTTACAGTTGGCTCCGTACAGATATCCGTTAAGACTGTACGCTTTTACTTCTTCTCCCTTGTGGCTTCCTGATTTAATACGTAAAACAACCTCCTGGCTGTCGCCGCTTTCTAAGTCAGCGGCAGCCTGAAGGTCTTCATTATCATTCTGTATAACTACTGCCTTAACAAACTTAGTGTTATCTTTGGCAAGCATTGGTTTTCTTTCTACACTGGTGTAGAATAGAAACATTGCAATCATAATAAGTGCCACAACAAGGTATTTACCACATGTGTCTATTATCTTTTGCAAATGTCTTCCTTCTTTCTGATTCCAACTATAACAGCGCCGATGCCTGCTGCTGCGGCAGCCATACAGGCATATACTCTTGCAAGCATGTTATCTCCTGTCTGTGGAGCTTTGCCATTATCTGTCGAAGAATTATTGGTTGATGAGTTATCTGCTGATGAACCTTCTGCCGGTGCAGATGGTTCTGTTACAGTATTGTTATCTTCCTGTACAGTAAGTGCATTAATTGCATTAACAACTGCAGTTTTTGCATCCTCTAATGCCCTGGCATCAATCTTAGGTGCATTATCTGACTTATAATCTGCAAGCTGTGCCTGTGCTCCTTCCTGTGCCTGAATGTATATTGTCTTGTCCAGAAGTGTTGATACGCCCTTCTTAAATCTGTTAACACTCTTTCCGCTCTCAGACGTTGACTTGTCTGCTGCATTCTTTACAGAACCATATCCTGACACCCTGTCAGTATCTTTACCATAATTATTTACGATATCTGCAAGCATTGGGTCTTTGTCTGTTGTATATGCTGCCTTAATCTTCTTTAATGCTGAGAGAGCATCCTTAAGGGAATTCATGCTGGCTTCTGTATAATTAACCTCTGTGCCGTTAATTAAAGCCTCTGCATTATTAATAACCTCATCCACAGACATATCTGTATTAGTCTTATTGATTGTAAAATCATCAGCATACTTATTACCATTGTAGTCATATGTCTTGATTGTAAGTGAGCCGCTTGAGAAATCAATTGTTGAGAATGATGGGAGGCATGCATTCGTTCTCTCAGCTATGTAATATGGTGTATAGTTAAGTAAGTTATAGTACTTAGAACCTGAGCCTGAACCTGTTGTTATATAAAGAGTTCCATCTGGATTAGTAACCGAACCGCTGCTTATATCATAGTCAACTACATTTCCATCGAGAATCTGATAACTTCTTGAAAATGTGTGGTCATGTCCTGTAAGACATATATCAATGTTAAATTCATCCATTAATGGTGCAAATACAATTCTGTTAGTAGCAGCATCTGTATCTGCATGTGGCTGTCCTGAACCATAGATATCACTATGGAATATTACAACCTTCCACTTTGCATCAGGGTTGCTTGCAACAGCTTTTTTCATAAATGTTCTGTGTTCCTCCTGATTACGGTTGTTGCTGTTTAATGATATGAATAACACATCTCCATAATTAAAATAGAAATCGCTTCCTGCTGCTGTACTTCCTAACTTATCCTCTGAATTAGGGTTGTTAAAATGTGCTGAGTAATCTGCACCAGCCATATCGTGGTTACCAATTGTGGCAGCGATTGGAAGGCTTCTGAATACTGATGGATAAAGATATCCTGCATACTCACTCTCTCTTGTCTTCTTATCCTCTGCTTTAGCTGCTCCTGACTGGTTAATCTGGTCACCTGCTGATAAGAGGAATGATGCATCAGGACATGTCTTTAATGCCTGCTGCATTGTCTTATTCCAGTTGTATGCATCTCTTGCAACACTGGCATCATTAGCTGATTTATCTGAACTGCTTCCTGAAGCACCAACCTGAGGGTCACCGGTAAGAATAACCGAAAACTTATCAGTTGCCTTAGTTGTGTAATCATATTCAGCAGACCATACACTGTCATCTCCTGTGTAATTGTCTGTGTACTGGTAATGATACTGTGTGTTCTCTTCAAAGTAATCTGCTATGTTTACCTTATTGGCTGCACTGTATGACTTTCCCTGCCAGTTCTCAGCACTGATAGCCTCTGCATTACCTGTTACAACCTTGGCTGATGACTTTGAACCATCCTTCCATACCTTTACTGCCGGTGTTCCTTTTCCAGCTGAATACCATGAAAAATTAAGATCTGCCGCATCTGAACCTGGAGTTAAAGCTATATTTTCAGTCTGTGCATAAGCTTTTTCTCCTCCCTGCCATACATTAGAAAGCCAGTTCTGGAAATCAGCTGAATTATCTGTATCCTGCTTGAATGTACTCTGACTTACATCTGCCTCACCATATGCAAATGCATTAATAAGTGGTGCCTGACTTACAAGAACTGTTGACATTGCAGCAAGTGCTGCACTTTTTCTTAATAAATTCTTACTTCTCTTCATTTTTTCCTCCACATAATGAGATATATTTATTCGTATACTGTTGTACAACGAATTGTCATTACTATATCCCTATGTGGTAAACTTACAATAATTGTACTGTAAATCTTATGTAAAATTCTTGTTGTAAGCAAAAAATAAGACACAGATGTTTAATGTCTGTGTCCGATTTTTTCAATTTATTTGTTTTCAAGCTTTGTAATACATTTATCCAGCGATGTTGCAAACCAATCTATATCGTTCTCTGAAAATACCATTGGTGGACGAAGCTTTAATATATTGCCATAATGGCCTATAACTGATGTAAGAATATGCTCATCTCTTAACATCTCTATTACATTCAACGCCATATCCTTATCAGGTGTCTTATTACCATCATTCTTTACGAATTCAAATCCTAAGAACAAACCTGCACCTCTTACATCACCTACTGATTCAGGGTGTCTCTCCTGTACCTCTTTAAGTGCCTTAAGAAGTGCCGCACCTGCTTTCTTACAGTGTTCCTGAAGATTCTCATCCTTAATATATTTAAGAACAGCCTGAGCGGCGGCTATTGATACAGGATTACCGCCAAATGTGTTAAAGTAAGGAAGCTTGTCGCTGAAGGCTGCAAGTACATCCTCCTTTGCAGCTAGTCCTGAGATTGGAATTCCGTTACCCATCGGCTTACCCATTGTTATCATATCAGGGACAATTCCGTGTCTCGCAAATCCAAAAAATGCCTGTCCGGTTCTTGCAAATCCCGGCTGAACCTCATCTGCTATAAATACTCCGCCATTCTTATGTACAACATCTACTGTTGCTTTTAAGAATCCTACAGGGTCAGGATATATACCATCTGATGAGAATATTGAATCAGCAAGGAAACAAGAAAACTTATATCCTGCCTCATTTAATTCATCTATAGTCTTTTGCATCTCTGACGCATACCATGCTGTGAATTCTTCTGGTGTTCCACCATGACGGTAATAATCTGGTGCTGTTATAAGCCTTACATTAGGAAGTAATGGCTGACCGGCTCCAAGTGAAGGTGAACAGCCTGATGTTAATGCACTTGTTCCGTGGTAGGCTTCCTGTGTGATAATTATACCGGTACCACCCGTATAGGCTTCTGCCACACGAAGTGCAAGGTCATTAGCTTCTGAACCTGTACACATATACATTATCTTATTAATCTCATCAGGCATAAGTGCAAGCAGTTCTTCACTGTAATCAAGAATTTTTTCATGAAGATATCTTGTATGTGTATTAAGCGTTTTCATCTGTTCTGTAACTGCATTTACAACAGCAGGGTTACAATGTCCTACACCAGCTACATTGTTATACATATCAAGATATTTGTTACCTTCATCATCCCACAGATAATCTCCTTCTCCACGGACAATGTTAAGTGGCTTTCTATAAAAAAGTCTGTAAGCACCTCCAAGGTATTTTTCTCTCTTACTAATCATTTCCCTTGTTTTAGGACTTAACATAGATGCATATTCTTCCTTAAAACTGTTAGAGTCCATAATACTTGATTCTGTTGCCATAATTTCCTCCATTCTGCAAAAAGAAAAAGCACAGAACCTCTGATTTCTCAGAAATTCTGTGCTCCTTTGCACTGTCATACAGATTCATTCTGTCTGACATATATAATAGCAACATTTGGTTATTTGTCAATTTATAATCAAATGCTTATTAATCATATTTCTTATTTATCTTAAGTTTTACAGATAATGCTATTAAAGCCACGACAATAATACCTGCAAGAACCCATACCCACACAGGAACATTCTTAATGTTATAACATCTTACATTAATCCACATCTGATTAATTCTTGTTGTCTCTTCAGCATCAAAATACTGCATAATGGCACTTCTATCCATAACCTCCTGCGTAGGATACTGTGCTGATAACTGTCTGTATGTTCTTCTGGAACTTTAAGTATATATCTTTCATCATCAGAATCACCTGAAAAGAAATATCCCAGAGGATAATCTACAACATCTGTATCACTTTCATCTGCTCCATAGTTCCACTTTACATAGTCGAATACAACATCACTATCACCACCTGATATAACTGATGTATATCCAATATAGCTCATGTTTCTTACAGCATTTTCAGGTTTTGACAGAAAGTTAATAAAGCTCTGTGCTGCCTGCTTTTTCTCTGAATTGCCATTAATTCCAGACTTTAACATTACCCAGCCGTCAAAATAAAGGTTAGTACATTCTTCAGGTACTGCAAAATTAAGCTGAAAATCATCCTCGTCAGCCTGGTCCATAGTATATACAGCATCTCCAGACCACTGATAACCTGCGACTACCTTTCCTGTTATCATATCAGTCTTGGCACTGTCAGTCTCGAATGAATAGGCATTATTCTTAACTGACTGAAGATACTCCTGAATCCTGTCCACATTTGCCTCAGAAGTATCATTCATCTCCTCGGCAAGTTTTTCACGATAATCAGGACTGTTTATAAATGACGCTGACTTTAACTTGTCTGACTTAATTGCACCAACAGCTGCAAACATGGAATCTCTTACATTATCCTTAATCGTTATCTGACGTCTGAATTTGCTGTTATCAATTATCGTCCATGTAGATGCTTCTTTTTCTGTCACCTTATCAGGATTGTACACGATTCCTGTTATACCCCACATATATCCTGCAGCATAGCGGCTCCATGACTCACCATTAATCTTATTCTCGTCAAATGTTTTCTTGATAAATGGAGATACACCCTTAGCATAGTAATTATTAGCAATCGATGTATCATAGAAATCATCTGAAAATGGCTCAAGCCAGTCCTCTGCCATAAGCTTCATTATCATATATTCTGAAGGACAGATTACATCGTAATCATCACCCAGAGTAAGCATGTTGTACAGTTCCTCGTTAGTTCCAAGACAACTGTACTGTACCTTAACTTTCTTGCCATAATTCTCATAATACCAGTTCTCAAAATCAGTAATTATCGAATTCTCACCCTTTATGCTTCCGCTCTCAAGGTCAATTATATCATCATCACTCCAGTCTCCGGTATCAATATATTCTTCCCAGTTGCACACACGGAGTATGATTGTATCGTCTGCTGCCACCGCTGTAAGACGGTTTGTATTAAACACTCCTGTTACTGCTGCTGTACCGCTTACTATCATTAAAGCTGAAAGTATTAACGCATTTATCTTTCCAATAATCTTATTCATCAGCTCCAGCCTCCTCTCGTACAGCTTTTCTTGCTGGTGCAAGATTAATTGCT
>ENA-UEOI01002292-UEOI01002292.1-human-gut-metagenome-genome-assembly--contig:-NODE-2292-length-13815-cov-3.971320_pt1 | contig 13815 bp, 14 predicted proteins | sample MGYA00242883_ERZ507882 | MGnify/ENA primary metagenome ERZ507882 (study PRJEB26167, sample SAMN06115502) | human gut metagenome | host: Homo sapiens | place: China:Chongqing | collected 2015-07-29... | reverse complement strand
ACAGCTTTAATGATTGCGATAATACTGATCCAAATCAGCAGCCATGACGGGACAACAACAGAACCGATAATTTTAATAAGCACAGCCAGTACGAAAAAGATGTCTGCTATTGTGTCAAATTTAGCCCCCCAAGCCGTTGCGTTTCCCGATTTGCGTGCTACTGTGCCGTCCACGGCGTCCGTAATTCCTCCAAGCAGATAGAATAAGTAGAACCACGTTGAAAACGCCGGAAAAATTAGAATCAGCAGAGCGCATATTATCCGCATGGCTGTTAAGATGTTCGCCATTTAATCTCCTCCAACAAATCCCAATTTGTAAGTCTGTTTAGTGACATATTATCACATAGCAGCAGCGGATACAAGAACAGCCGCAGCAGTGCAAACTCCTGTGGCTGTTACTGTCTTATGAATACCGACTTTCAGTCCGGGGAGCTTTTTTCTCTTGCCTTTTGTTCTTTCACAGAGCGCTTCAAGACCGTCTCGACCAGATTGGAAAGTTTCCTGTTCTCCTGCTTGGCATAAATCTGTAAGTCTTCTACCAGTCCTATTTCAAGGCGGAAGCTATAAACTTTCTTCTCAACGCCCATTTTCATCCCCTTAAAATAGTTTATATTACATTGGCAGCGGCATCAACATCCTCCGGGATGCCCAGCAGAAGGCGGAGAAGCTCCATCTGGAAATGAGTGATGAAAAGTCCCCCCGGTGCTCAATGAGCGCCGGGGGACTTCTGTCTTTTCAGGCGTTTTCAGGCGTCTTCCCGGCCCACGAGCTTGCTGCACTCGTTCACGGCCCGCTCCACGGCGTTGAGGATGTTCTGATAGCCGGTGCAGCGGCACAGGTGGCCGGAAATGAGCTTGCGCAGCTCGTCCCGGGTGTAGGTCTTTCCCGAGCCCACGATCTCCACGGCGGACAGGATGATGCCCGGCGTACAGAAGCCGCACTGGACGGCGGCCTCCTCCACGAAGGCCCTCTGGATGGGGCTGAGCGCGCCGGTGTCCGGGTCTTGGAGCCCCTCCACCGTGAGGATGCTCTTCCCCTCCGCCCAGACGGACAGGTAGATGCACGAGTCGATGGCCGTGCCGTCCACCAGGACGGTGCAGGCGCCGCACTCCCCCACCTCACAGCCCTTTTTCACGCTGGTGAGCCCCAGCCGCTCCCGCAGGGTGTCGGCCAGGGATTCCCGCGGGTCGATGCCCACCTCCACGTCCTTGCCGTTGACGGTCATATGCAGAATCTGCATCATATCTGTGCACCTCCCTTCCTGGCGGCCTCGGCCAGCGCCCGACCGGAGAGCTCGGATACCAACTGGATGCGGAATTCCCGGGATGCCCGCCAGCTCGTCCGGGGATTGACGTCGGCCAGGGCCAGGGCCCCGATCCTCTCGACAGCTTCCGACAAGGCCATTCCCTTTACGCCATTTTCCGCCGTCAAAGCCCGCATGGGGACGGGTCCCGCCACACCGAAGGCCAGACGGGCGTCCTCCACGGTCCGTTTGTCCGCGGACAGCTTCACCAGGCAGGACACTCCCAAGGTGGCGATGTCCATGGCATTGCGCTGGGCGTACTTGATGTAGTGGCCGCTCCAGCCCGCATAGTGGGCCTTGGGGATGACGATCTGCATCAGCAGCTCGTCGTGGGCGAGGGCCACCTTGCCCACGCCCTGGTACCACGCCCCAATGGGGATGATCCGCCAGCCGTCGGGGCCCTTGACGTGCATCTGGGCGTCCAGGGCCATGAGGGTGGAGGCGGTGTCGGCGGAGGTAACGCCGTTGCAGACGTTGCCGCCGATGGTGCCCGCCGCCCGGAGCTGGGGCCCGCCGGCAGTGTCGGCGGCCTCGCCCAGCACGGGGACGGTTTTCCGGATCACGTCGCTGTAGGTGACCCCCCGGAAGGTGGTGAGGGACCCGATGCGGACGTCGCCGCTGTCGTCCAGGTGCACCCCGGCCAGCTCCTCCTGGAGCTCGTGGATGGACACCAGGCGGCAGCCCGCCAGCTTGCCCTCCCGGCACTTGATGAGCACGTCGGTGCCGCCGGCGATGACCACCGCCGACGGATCGGCCCGGAGAGCGGCGATGGCGTCGTCTGCGCTTTGGGCCTGATAGATGGATGTGATGTCGTACACGATTACTCCCCCTTTGCGTCGATGAGCCCGGCGGCGGTAAAGGCCTCCACCAGCCGCTGGGGATTCATGGGCAGGCGGTTCAGGGCCACGCCGGTGGCCTGAAGGATGGCGTTCCGGATGGCGGGGGCCACGGGGATGGAGGGCGGTTCACCCAGGGCCTTGTTGCCGAAGGGGCCGGAGGGGTCGTCGGTCTCCACGAAGAGGGCGTGGAGCTCGGGGTGATCCATGGCGGTGGGCAGCTTGTAATCCAGCAGGTTCCCGTTGAGCAGCCGTCCCCTGTCGTCGAACTTCATCTCCTCGCTGAGGGCGTAGCCGATGCCCATGGACATGCCGCCGTGGACCTGGGCCTCCGCCAGGGCGGGGTTGATGAGCTTGCCGGAGTCGTGGACGTTGACCATGTTCCGGATCTTGACCTTGCCCAGGGGGATGTCCACCTCCACCTCCGCGAAGCAGCAGCCGAAGGCGAAGGTGTTCTCCTTGCAGTGGCTGGTGGCCTCGGCGGTGATGTGGACGCTGTGCTCCAGGGAATAGAAGGCCTCCATGGCCAGGGCCTCCAGGGAGAGCAGGGCCGCGCCGGAGGTTTTTTCCACCACGTCCCGGCCGCGGATATCCAGCGCCGCCTGGTCCAGTTGAAGCACCTCGGCGGCGTACTCCAGCACCCGCGCCCGGAAAATTCGGCCGGTCTTTTGGATGGCCTTTCCCGTGACATAGGTCTGCCGGGAGGCGTAGGCGCCGGTGTCAAAGGGGGCGGTGTCGGTGTCCTGGAAGGAGACGATATGTACGTCCTCGGTGGGGATGCCGATGGTCTCGGCGGCCATCTGGGAGAACACGGTGTCGCCGCCCTGGCCAATCTCGGTGGCGCCCAGGTGGAGCTGGACGGTGCCGTCCTGGTTGAGGACCATCCGTGCGGAGGAGGTCTCCAGAGAGATGGGATACACGCCGGTCTTGTAGGAGAAGACCGCCATGCCCACGCCCCGCCGGACGGGGCCGGTCTGGTCCCTGTATTTCTCCCGCAGCTCGGACCAGTGGATGGCCTCGGCCCCCTTTTTCATGCACTCGGCCAGGCCGGTGGAGTGGCAGGTGATGCCGTTGAAGGGGTCCTTGTAGCCCAGGGGCATGATGTTCTGGAGCCGGAACTCGAAGGGGTCCAGCCCGTACCGGCGGGCGATGTCCTCCATCATGCACTCCACGGCGAAGTTGCACTGGGGGATGCCGTAGCCCCGCATGGCGCCGGGGGCAGGCAGGTTGGTGTAGACGGTGTAGGCCTCGGAGTGGTGGCCGAGCCGGTCCAGATAGAGCTGACGGAAGCCGGTGACGGCGTTGGCGACGATGGAGTGGCCGTGGGAGGCGTAGCCGCCCTGGTTGGACACCGCCCGGCAGGAGCGGGCCATGAGGTAGCCGTCCCCGTCCACAGCGGCCTCCACGTCGAAGGCGATGGGGTGGCGGGAGCGAGTGTTCTGGAAGGTCTCCTCCCGGGAGATGTCCAGCTTCACCGCCCGTCCGCCCACCTGGGTGGTGAGGAAGGCGTTGAGGGGCTCGTAGAGCACCTCCTGTTTGTTGCCGAAGCCGCCGCCGATGTAGGGCTTGATGACCCGGATCTTGCCCCACCCGATCCCCAGCGCCTGCCCCACCACCCGCCGGACGATGTGCGGGATCTGGGTGGAGGTAACCACGGTGATGCGGCCGGCCTCCATGTAGGCGTAGGAGATGGGGGGCTCGATGTGGCAGTGCTGGACCTGCTGGGTCTCATAGTGGCCCCGGAAGTGGTGGTAGGCGGGGCAGGCCAGCACGTCCTCCACGGACTGGAAATCGGACGGCGGCATGGGCGTGCGCAGATCCATGTGGGCCAGCACATTGTTGGGGTACTCCTGGTGGATGGGTATGCCGCCGCCCCGCATGGACTCCTCCGGGTCCAGGCAGACGGGGTACTCCTCGTACTCCACCCGGATGAGCTTAAGGGCCCGGTCGGCGGTGACGGTGTCCTCAGCCACCACGGCGGCGATGTCGTCTCCGTAGTAGCGCACCCGTGAGGCGAGCAGCTTCCGGTCGGAGATATCCTGGTGGGCCTTCTCCACCGACCAGGGGTGGCCGGGGGTGGGGAACTGGATGTCGGGCACGTCGAAGCAGGTGACCACCTTAACGACGCCGGGCAGGGCTTGGGCGGCGGAGATATCCATGGACTTTACGACGCCGTTGGCGATGGTGCTGTGGAGAATCTTCGCCACCAGCATGGGACCCTCGTGAAAATCGTCGGTATACCGGGCCCGGCCCGTCACCTTGTCGGCGGCGTCCACCCGGTTGATGCTTCTTCCAACTTCCACAATGCGCACCTCCTTGTTGAGCCTATTATACCCGATTCCGCGGGAGAAAGGAAGGGGGAAGCACCGCACCCTCTCCCCCAAATTTTCGGGTGCGCGGGCCCTGGAATCTAAAAATTATTTTGTCTGCCTAACATTTTGTGTAATATGACTTGATTTCTCCTCACCATGTGCTATCATGGACGTAAGAGCATATCATAGACCGCGTATTATAAGGAGGCGTCGCCATGATCGACCTGACCGTAAACAAGGAAGCGCTGGAGCGCAATATTCAAAAGGCCCGGGAAAACCGGATCGTCATCCCCACCTACCGGCAGATGAAGGACCCGGAGACCATCCCCGGCAAGATCAAGGACAAGCTGGCCAAGACGGGGCTGTGGGACGTGGACCCGGTGAACCTGTTCCGCATCACCTGGAAGAACGAGGCCCGGGAGAGCGGCGGGCTGTACCAGGCGGTGCCCAACTATGTGGAGCTGCCCCCGGAGCTCACGGGCGTGAACGCCCGCATCGTGGCTCTGGTGGGCAAGTGGTTCCCCACCGGCTGTCACAAGGTGGGGGCCTCTTACGGCTGTCTGGTCCCCCGGCTGGTCACCGGCCAGTTCGACGCCGGGTATCACAAGGCGGTATGGCCCTCCACGGGCAACTACTGCCGGGGCGGGGCGTTCAACTCCAAGCTGCTGGGGGTCCACGGCGTGGCCATCCTGCCCGCCGAGATGAGCCGGGAGCGGTTTGACTGGCTCCACTCCATCGGGGCGGAGGTCATCGCCACCCCGGGCTGCGAGTCCAACGTGAAGGAGATCTTTGACAAGACCAACGAGCTCAAGGGCGACCCCCAGTATATGATCTTCAACCAGTTTGAGGAGATGGGCAACCACCTGTGGCACTATCAGGTCACCGGCGACGCCATCGCGACTGTGTTCGAGGCCATCAAGCGCCCCGGCGACCGGATGGCGGGGGCCTGCTTCACCTCCGGCTCGGCGGGCACCATCGGCTGCGGCGACTACCTGAAGGAGGTCTACCCCACCATGAAGCTGGCGGTGGGCGAGGCTCTCCAGTGCCCCACCATCCTGTACAACGGCTTTGGCGACCACCGCATCGAGGGTATCGGCGACAAGCACATCCCCTGGATTCACAACGTGAAAAACACCGACATGGTCATCGACATCGACGACGAGGACTCCCAGCGGCTGCTGCGTCTGTTCAACGACCCGGCGGGCCTGCAATACCTGAAGGAGGAGGCCGGCGTGGACGGCGAGACCCTGTCCAAGCTGTCCTGGCTGGGCATCTCCGGCATCGCCAACGTGCTGTGCTGCATTAAGATGGCCAAGTATTACGAGATGACGGAGCGGGACGTGGTGTGCACCGTCCTCACCGACTCGGCCGCCATGTACGGCAGCCGCATCCGGGAGCTGGCCGACCAGTACGGCCCCTACGACGCCAAGGCGGCGGCGGTGGACCACCACCTGCACCTGCTGGGCCTGCGGACCGACTCCATGGCCGAGCTGGGCTACCGGGACCGCAAGCGCATCCACAATCTGAAATACTACACCTGGGTGGAGCAGCAGGGCCGTACCATGGCCGAGCTCAACGACCTGTGGTACGACGCGGACAAGACCTGGAAGGGCGTCCACGGCCAGGCGGAGGCGCTGGATGAGTTGATCGACGCCTTCAACGAGGCCGCCGGCGTGCTCAAGAGCCTATAAAGGAGACGCTATGCTGAAAAACGTCACCCATGCCAAGTGCGTCCGCTGCGGCGCGGAGTACGAGGCCGTCCCCGGCCTCACCACCTGTACCTGCGGCGGGATGCTGGACATTCAGTACGACTACGGCTACATCCGCACCCTCGTTTCCCGTGAAACGCTCTCCGGCTGTCGGGACTACTCCATGTGGCGCTACCGGCCCTTCCTGCCGGTGGAGCCCGACTCCCCTCCCACCCCTCTGCGGGTGGGCTGGTCCCCGCTGTACCCCGCCCCGCGTCTGGCCCAGGTCCTGGGGCTCAAGGCCCTCTACATCAAGGACGACGGCCAGAATCCCACTTCCTCTCTGAAGGACCGGGCCTCCGCCATGGCGGTGGTCAAGGCCCGGGAGGCCGGGGCGGACACCATCGCCTGCTCCTCCACCGGCAACGCCGCCTCCTCCCTGGCGGGCAACGCGGCGGCGGCGGGGCTCCACACCTATATCTTCGTGCCCGCCCGGGCGCCCAAGGGCAAGGTGGCCCAGCTCATGATCTTCGGTGCCACCGTCATCACCGTAGACGGCTCCTATGAGGACACCTTCGAGCTCAGTAAGGCCGCCATCGACAAGTGGGGCTGGTATAACCGCAACGCCGCCATCAACCCCTACCTGCTGGAGGGGAAAAAGACGGTGACGCTGGAGATTCTGGAGCAGCTCGGCTGGCAGGTCCCGGACTACATCGCCCTGTCGGTGGGGGACGGCTGCACCATCGCCGGGGCCTGGAAGGGGCTCAAGGACCTGTACGCCGCCGGGGAGCCCATGCTGGTGCGCCCCGACATGGACTGTCTCCTCTCGGCCTTTGCCCAGCACAGCATTACCCCCTGAACGGGGGAAAGGGGGAGCGTCACATGTATGAAAAAGCCGCCCGGACCGGCAATCTTCTCTACCGCGCCACCACGCTGGGGGGCACGGCCCTGACCCTGATCCTGTTCTTGTGGAAGGGGCCCATGGGGACCTTCCGGCTGGTGCTGTTTCTCGTCTGGCTGGCCCTGGGCGCCTATTCGTCGGTAAAAACCCTGGCCGACCTGGCCTCCGGCCGCCGGGCCCGTGAGACCAACTTTCAAACCATGCTGAAGACCTGGGAGGGCCGCACCGGCAGCCCCTCCTCCGCCCTGAGCAGCTTCTGGACCATCACTCTGGTGACGGCGGCGGGCAAGCTCCTGGTGCCCATTCTGCTCTACCTGGTGTAAAGGAGGCCCCTATGTCGATTCTGATTCAAAACGGCGTCCTGGTCCTGCCGGACGGCCCGCAGAGGGCCGATCTGCGGGTGGACGGGGACAAGATCGTCCAGCTCGGCCCCTCCCTGCCCGCGGGGGACAGCCGGGTGCTGGACGCCGCCGGGAAGCTGGTGTTTCCCGGCTTGATCGACACCCACACCCACTTCGAGATGAACAAGGGCCTGGCCAACGAGACGGCGGACGACTGGTTCACCGGCACCCGGGCAGCTCTGGCGGGGGGCACCACCACCGTGCTGGACTTTGCCGAGCCGGAGCGGGGCTGCTCGCTGGCCTCCGCGCTGGAGACCTGGCACGGCCGGGCGGACGGAAAAGCCTGCTGTCACTACGGCTTCCACATGACCATCAAGGACTGGGACCCCCGCATCCGCTCCGAGCTCCGGGACATGGCCGCCGCGGGGGTGACCTCCTACAAGGTCTATCTGGCCTATGACAACCTGCGCCTGAGCGACGCCGCAGCCTACCAGGTGATCCAGGCGGTGGGCCGGGAAGGGGGCGTGCTGGGCTGCCACTGTGAAAACGGCGACCTGGTCAACGCGGGCATCCGGGCGCAGAAGGCCGCCGGACGCCTGGGCCCCTCCGCCCATCCCCGGTCCCGCCCCCCGGCGGTGGAGGCCGAGGCGGTGAACCGCTGGCTGGCCATCGCCGAGTGCGCGGGGTATCCGGTAAACGTGGTCCACCTGTCCACCCGGCGGGGGCTGGAGCACGCGCTGGCCGCCCGTGAGCGGGGGCAGAAGGTCTATCTGGAGACCTGCCCCCAGTATCTTCTGCTGGACGAGAGCTGCTACAGCCTGCCCGGCTTTGAGTCGGCCAAGTACGTCTTTTCCCCTCCCGCCCGGCCCCTGGAAGACCAGCAGGCCCTGTGGCAGGCTCTGGAGCGGGGGGACATCGACACCCTGGGCACCGACCACTGCTCCTTTGACTTCCACGGGGTGAAGGAGCTGGGAAAGGACGACTTTTCCAAGATTCCCAACGGCCTGCCCGGGGTGGAGCATCGCCCCGCCCTGCTCTATACCCACGCTGTGGCCTCGGGGCGCATCACGGCCGCAGACATGGCCCGGTTGCTGGCGGAAAATCCCGCCCGGCTCTTCGGCATGTACCCCCAAAAGGGGGTCCTGGCGGTGGGCAGCGATGCAGATATTGTAATATTTGATCAAAATTATACCGGTCGTATTACAAGTGCAACTCAATATCAGAACGTGGACTACACCCCCTATGAGGGCTGGGCTCTCCGGGGCCGGGCCGACACGGTGCTTCTGTCCGGCCAGGTGGCGGTGGAGGGCGGCCGGGTGGTCCTGGAGCGGCAGGGCCGCTACGTCCGCCGGGGCCCGGCGGGCTTCTGGCGATGAGGGCCGCCGCGACGGTGGGGGCGGTGCTGATGGCCTCCGGCGCAGGGAGCCGGTTTGGCTCCAACAAGCTGCTCCACCCGGTGGAGGGGAGGCCGCTGATCCAGCGGGCCTTCGCCGCCCTGCCCGCCGCCCTCTTTGACCGGGCCGTGGTGGTGAGCCGCTACCCGGAGATCCTGTCCCTGGCCGCCCAGGCGGGCTACCACGCCTTTGAAAATCCCTTTGCTGACCTGGGCCAGTCCAGATCCGTCACCCTGGGCCTGGCGGCGGTGGAGGATCTGGACGGGGCTCTGTTCGCCGTCTGTGACCAGCCCTGGCTGACTACGGAGAGTATCAAACGTCTTTTGAATTCCTTTCAGGAATCGCCCGACTGCATCTGCGCCCTGTCCTGGGGTGGAAAGCGGGGCAACCCGGCGCTCTTTCCCAGGGAATTTTACCCGGAGCTCTTTGCCCTCACCGGCGACGCCGGCGGCGGAGCGGTGATCCGGGCCCATCCCGACCGGCTGGTCCTGGTGGAGGCGGCCGACCCCCGGGAGCTCCGGGATGTGGATACCCTCAACGATCTGTAAAAAAGAGGCCCGGACTGTCCGGGCCTCTTTTTTATTCCTCCGCCGCCAGCCGGAGCACCTTTTCCACGTCCTCCCGCTCGGCGTGGCCCTCGTGGACCTTCTCCCCGCCGACGTAATAGGTGGGCACATAAAAATAATCGTAGGAGTCGGCCAGGTCGGCCTCCTCCCGCTCGTCGATCACGCGCAGGGGGATGTCCCGCCACTCCGGGTGCGCCTGGAGCAGCTCCTCCTGGCATTGCAGGGCCAGCCGGCAGTGGGGGCAGCCCTTGAGCACAAACAGCAAAATTTCTTTCATAGTATGGATTCTCCTTTGTATCTTTGTATCTCCCAGCTTGCCCCTCCGCCCTGCTTTCCATTCCCAGCTCCAGCCGGAGGGGCAGGCTGTCCAGGCTGGCTTCGATGCAGGTGTAATACCGGCCAAAGTTTACGATCAGCCCCAGCTTGTCCTCCGTCAGATAGAAGTCCTCCAGATAGCCGTTCTCGCCCCAGTCCACAAACGCCCCGGCCAGGAACTCCATCTCGCCCCCGGGGCAGGTCCACCGGGGCGTCCAGTCGTACTGGCGGATCAGGGCCCCGCCGTCCCCGTCGAAATCCACCACGTCGGTGAGGGCCAGCCGCCGCCCGGTCTCCCGGTCCACGGTGACCCCCCGCTCCCCCCAGCTCGGGTGGGCGGCCCAGCGGAAGTCGCAGTAGCTGTAAAACCGCACGGAGAGGTACTTCTCATCCTCCCGGGTGATCTGATAGGTTCCCTCCGTCGCGCCGTTTTCGTCCTTCCGGACGTCGTAATCCCCGCCGAAGTCGAAGGGCGCCTCCACCGCCGCCTGCCGCAGCAGGTCGTCCACCGTCTTTTCCACGCCCTCGGTGTCCCAGCCCCGCACCCAGCCGATCTGGGGGTAGTCCGCCATCACGTCCAGCCCTCGCCGCTGGTCCACGTAGTGGTAGGTCTCCCGGCGGAAGTCCCCTCCGGTGCGGAAGGGGTCCTGATGGTCCGTCACCGTCTCCACCGGCACCGGCGGAGTATCGAATCGGGGGACCTCCGCCGCCGGGGCCTCGGTGTCGATCTCCAGGGTCCAGACCGGGTCCACCTCGGGGCAGTACCCCTCGTCTCCGGACAAAAAGGGTTCCGACAGGCTGTGAAAGCCATACCAGTCGGCCTCCTCGTCCCAGCCCACGCTGTAGTAGCCCCCGCCGCGGAGACCGTCGCCCCCCTCCACCACCACGGCGCACAGGCTCTCCCCCTCCAGCGCTCGGAAGTAGTCTCGTTCCTCCTCCAGGGGCCCGAAGGACAGGGTGTATTTCCCCGGCAGCCGGTAGTCCGTCAGCCCCTGGCGGATATACAGGGCCAGTTGGCGGTATAGGGCGGCGTGTTCGGGCTCCGGCTCCGGCGCGGGGTCCGCCTCCCCGCCCGCCGGAGCGCAGGCGCCCAGCAGCGCGAGGAGTATCAACATAAGGGACAGCTTTTTCATGGTTTTGACCTCCAGGACCGTTTTTCTCCCCTATCCTATCAGGTCTTTCTCCAAAAATCCCCCGTTTCCGGCTACATTGGGTTACAAAGGGTATCAGCCCCGGCGGCTCTGGAAGTACAGCAACCCCTCCAGCACGCCGCCGCCCACTGCCCGGGCCTTGTCCGAGACGGTGAAGCAGTGCTCGTATTCACACCGGGGGTCGATGTCCCCCGCCTTCATGCCCTGGGTGACCCGCAGGCCCGCGGGGAGCATTCCCCGCACCATGCCCGGCATGGCGGCGTACACCGGCGTGCCATCCACCCGGGCCACCAGCGCTCCGGTCTCCACCCTCTGGCCGATCTCCACCTCCGGCTCAAAGATCCCGTCTGCCGTGGCCCGGACGATCCGCTGGGCGGAATAGCCGCCGATGTCGCCGGGCACGCCGGTGTTGGGGATGGCGCTCCCGGCCAGGATGAGCCGCCCCAGGTAGTGGCCCCGCTTGGTCTCCACCACCCCATGGCAGTCCACCCCCGCCGTAAAACCCGGCCCCAGGGCCAGGACGATGGGGGCGTCGGTGAGGGCCGTGCCCAGGTTCCGCTTGGCCAGGATGGCGTCCACCAGGGCATCGAAGGGCAGTTCGCTCCGAATGCGCGCCTCCGGGTCGGCCAGCACGGGGACCTCTCCCGCCGTCAGGCAGGCCGCGGCCTCCTCCGCCGTCTCCACCCGGCGGGCGGCGATGCCTTCCACCTGGGCCGTCCCGTCATACATGCACTGGCAGAAGGCCACGGTCCGCCGCACCGCCGTGGGCCGGGCGATGTCGGTCATCACCACCCGGAACCCCGCCCGGTGCAGCCGCACCGCCGTGCCGGTGGCCAAGTCCCCGGCCCCTTTGATCAAAACCAGCATTTTCCGTCACGCTCCTCTTCCCGAAATGCCGTCAGCACGGCTTGAAGGCCCATGGCCCGAATCTGGGCCGCGCATACCTCCCCGGCGGCCCGGCGGGCCGGCGTGTCCGCCTTGTTGAGCACGCACCGGAAGGCCGCACCGACCGGGACCCCCTTGCGCCCCCCCAGGGGGTGGGTCAGCAGCCGGGCCGCGTCCGCCGCCGTCACGAGGGCGTCCGGGGGCTTGTCCACCAGGGCCGCCGCCCGGTCCGGCCGGTGGCAGGTCTCCCCGATGGGGCGGCCCACCGCGTCCAGCCCCGCCACGGCCAGCACCGCCCGGCTCTCCGGCGGGATCGCCGGCTCCCACTCCTCCGGAGCTTTGAGGGGCAGGCGGTTGGCCCCGTCCCCCTCCACCAGCACCACGCCGGCCAGGTCCAGCAGGGCCGCCGGGTTGTCCGGGCCGGTCAGCTTGCCCTTCTCCCCCACCGTCCCCACGGTCACCGCCCGCCGGGCCTCCAGCAGGGCCCGGGTGGGCCGTTCGGACCGCGGGAGCCCGGGATGGGGCAGGATGTGGGTGGTGGTGGTGACGGCCACGGTGTAGCCCGCGTCCACCGCCTGCCGCGCCAGGGCATAGAGCAGGGTGGTCTTGCCGCCGCCCCCCACCAGGGTCACCAGCCGGTGGGCCGCCGGGTCCAGGGCCAGCCTGCGCCAAAGCTCCATGTCCTTACCCTCCCGTCAGATGCTCGATCAAAATTCGGACCCCGATCAGAATGAGGACGATTCCGCCCGCCAGCTCGGCCCGCCGCTGGAAGAGGCAGCCCAGCCGCCGGCCCAGCAATCCCCCCAGCACCGACAGGCAGAAGGCCACCGCCCCGATGACCCCGGCGGCGGCCAGGATGTCCACCTCCATGCACGTCAGGGAGACGCCCACCGCCAGGGCGTCGATGCTGGTGGCCACCGCCAGGGCCGTCAGCCGCCCTGGCGTGAGGGCGGCCGGCTCGGGCCGCGCCTGGGTCCCGCAACCCTGAACCAGGGCCCCTGCCGCCATCCGTCCGCCGATGAGGGCCAGCAGGGCAAAGGCGATCCAGTGGTCCGCCGCCTCCACATAGGCGCTGACCCCGGCGCCCAGCAGCCAGCCCGCCAGGGGCATGGCAAACTGGAAGGCCCCGAACCACACGCCCAGCTTGAGTGCCTGGGCCGGCCCAAAGCCGGGGACGGCCACCCCGCTGGATACCGACACTGCAAAGGCGTCCAGCGCCAGGCTGAGGGCGATGAGGAGGAGAAAGACGGCCTGTTCCACGCGATCACCTGTTTTTCTGTTTGATATCATAGCACACCTGTACACATTATGCCAGAGCCTTGCGCCCCATGCCAAAACCGGGTACAATAGCGGGGAGAGAAAGGCAGGTGGGTCCCCTATGGAGCGGGAGGAGTATATGCGTCAGGCCCTGGCTCTGGCGGAGGAGGCCGCCGGGCACGGCGACGTGCCGGTGGGCTGCGTGGTGGTAAAGGACGGGGCGGTGATTGGCCGGGGCTGCAACCGCCGGGAGGAACGGGGGGACGCGGTGGCCCACGCGGAGGTGGAGGCCATCCGGCAGGCCTGCCGGGCGGTGGGGGGCTGGAATCTGCACGACTGCGCCCTCTACGTGACGCTGGAGCCCTGCCCCATGTGCGCCGGGGCCATCATCAACGCCCGGGTGGGCACGGTGTGCTACGGGGCCCGGGACGAGAAGGCGGGGGCCTGCGGCTCGGTGCTGGACCTGTTTGCCGAGCGCTTCAACCACCGCCCCCGGGTATACGGCGGGGTCTTGAAAGAGGAGTGCGCCGCTCTGCTCCAGGATTTTTTCCATGATCTGCGCAAAAATTCCCCGAATTTTCCCCAGAATTAAAACAATTGTAACAACTCCAGCTACTTTTTTTAACAATACCTCTGTATGCTTCGTGTTGCAAGAGACATTACTTCTTTTCATTCTATCCTCCGATCCTGTGAAAAAGCAGCGGCCTGACCGCTGCTTTTTCACGCCCGGAGGGGCAATTTGGCTGCATTACGTCAACTTTACGAAAAACCCCCGAGATTTAATGCTCTTGTAACAACTTAAGATTTGATTGTTAACAACTCTTGGGTATCATAACACTTGCAAGAGACAGTTTCTTTTCATTTCAT
>ENA-UEOI01002290-UEOI01002290.1-human-gut-metagenome-genome-assembly--contig:-NODE-2290-length-13829-cov-10.669866_pt1 | contig 13829 bp, 6 predicted proteins | sample MGYA00242883_ERZ507882 | MGnify/ENA primary metagenome ERZ507882 (study PRJEB26167, sample SAMN06115502) | human gut metagenome | host: Homo sapiens | place: China:Chongqing | collected 2015-07-29... | reverse complement strand
GGGGGGTTGGGGGGGGGGGGGAGTAATTCACTAACACTCAATGTTTTATGAATAAAGTTCTACTATTGGCGGGAATGCTGGCAGCATTTACCGCGTGTCAGAAGGATGAGCTACCGCAGAGTGGTGCGGCAACCTCCCAAACGATCAGCGTGACCGTTCCGCAGGGCATCCAGACCCGTGCCACAGGCGACGGGGACGGCTCAATGGTCAACCGCTGTATTTTGGAAATCTATCGGGACGGTGCATTGTACGGCGAACGGAAAGTCTCGACCGTAACCAGCGGTAAGGCCACGTTCAGTGACCTGCGTCTGGTGGCCCAGCAGACCTACGACTTCGTGTTCTGGGCAGACTGTGCAGATAACGGAGTCGACAAGTATTACGATACGGAGTCCGGTCTTACACAGATCAGTGCCAAAGAATATAAAGGCAACGAGGAAAGGTTCGACGCATTCTTCCTCTGCCAGAAGGACTACAAGGTTGAAGCCTCTTTCAACGAGACAGGCTGGGTACTCAAACGCCCTTTCGGCCAACTGAACATCAAGACCGATGACCTCGGCGATATTCCCACCGAGTTGCAACCCGATGCCGTGTCCGTGGTCTTCAAGAATCTTCCGACGTCTTTCAACGCATTGGAAGGTGTGACAAACGAAGCAACGCAGGAAGAGGTTACCTACAAAGCCAATATCCTCGATGCGGCCAGCGGCAAGCTGACGGTGGATTACCTCTGGGCATCGGAAGAAGAGAGCGCCACGCTTTCGGACTTCACGATGACGTTCCTCAATAACGATACGGAAATCTGCACGAACGACGCTTTCACCAACATCCCCATCCGACGCAACTACCGCACCATGGTATCGGGCAACCTGCTGACCAAGAAAGGCACGATCAACGTGACAATCGATCCGAATTTCGATGAAAACAGTCCCATCGAGAAAGTCGTTGCAGAAGTAGAAAGCGTCAGTGAGGTAGCTCAGGCAATCGAAAACGGCGCTACGGATATTACCGTAATGACCGCTCCAACGACTGCGGCGACCGTCAAGATTCCGCACACCCTGACTGCCGAGCAGGCTGCCAGGGAGATCACCATTACGCTGCCTGAGACCGACCAGCAGGTGACCCTCGCCTACACCACCGAACAGAGCGGCCAGGCTCCCAAGGCCGTCAATATTACGATGCCCACTACGGATAAACTGATCATCGATCTTCCGGAATCGACTGTCACGCTGAACGGCACGAGCTATACCGCTGTAGAAGCCACGACGGCTGGCAACACCCTGATTGTCCCCGAGGGCGTTTCAATTGAAACGCTGACCGTGAAAGGAGGTAACGTGGAAATATTCGGTACGGTCGGCTTGATCGACTTCCAAAACGATGCCAGCATAATCAAAGTATATGCCGTTACCGATGCTGAGACTTTCAAAAAAGCCATCGGAATGGCGAATACGGGTAAATGCGAAAAGATCGTGCTGGCCGGCAATATTGCCCTCGACGCTTCCCGAATGAATCTTATCGGAACGCTGGATCTTAACGGCAAGGTGCTTACGCTCGATAATGCTAGCGCTGCAGCCGAGGTCCCCGCGAACGCATCGCTGACCATCACAGGCGGTACGATTAATGCGTCCCAGAAAGCCGGCGTTACGCAAGCCTTACTGCTTGTCAATAAGGGAGCAAGTCTCCTTGTGGAAAACGTGCAGATCGAAACGGACGCGGCAGCACTGTCTCCTGCAAACGGAGCAGAGGGCGCGAGCCTCATCGTGCGGAACTCGACTGTCGCAGCTGCGACATACGCCGTTACTACCAACGCTTCGACTCCCTTTACCTGCGACATTCTTCTTGAAAACTCCACCTTTACCGGAAGCGATCCCGTGCTGGTCAACGTTCCCTGCAAACTAACAATGAACAAATGTACCGCGACCGGTTCGATGCACGGTGTGGTTGTCCGTGGCGGTACGGCCCGTATCACCGATTGCGACATTACCCTCGAATACAACGATAACAATTATAAAGACATCGTGAGTTATTTCGACCAAAAGGAATGGGGTTCAGGCAATATGATTACCCTTGCCGCCATGACTATCGGCAACAAGAGCAGCAACGCTTACCAGTATCCGACCGATGTGGCTCTCGTCAACACGAAGCTGAATCTGGGCGGACAGTACGGCTCTCATTTCCCGGCACTGTACGCATACGCCAACCAGGGCGAAGGGCTGGGCGTGACGCTGGCCTATGACAGCCGGTGTCAGTTCGCCAAAAAACCCGAACTCGGAAGCAAGAACATCGTCGTAAACAATGCCTACAACCCGTGGGACGGCGTGTCAACCGAGGAAGTTACGCCGAACGCCGCCGGAGAATACGAAGTGGCATCCCCCGCGCAGCTGGCGTGGGTTGCCGCTACGGTCAACGGAGGAGAGAAATTCGAGGGCAAGACCGTGAAACTGACCTCTGACATCGATCTGGCCGGTCACGCATGGACGCCGATCGGCAACGGCAGCCGTTTGGTTTCCGTCGCTCTGGGCAACCAGTTCAAGGGTACGTTCGACGGTAACGGCAAGACGATCTCGAACCTGAATATCAACACGACGCAAGGTACGGACTATGCTGTCGGTCTGTTCGGTATCGTGAACGGCGGTATGGTCATGAACCTGAAATTACAGAAAGTAGCCGTCGACGTGCCGACCAGCGAAATGGCTGCCGCAGCAGTGGGCATGCTGACGGGCGAAGGTACGGTAAGCGGTGTGGAAGTGCTTTCGGGACACGTTGCGGCCAAGCGCGGCAACGGTGCCATCGTAGGCCGTATGGTAAAAGGCGGTACGATCAGCGGATGCAAGAACTATGCTACAGTGACCGGCACGGGTGCGAACGTAGGCGGCATCGTGGGTGCGGCCTACTATACAGCCGACGGCCAGACGATGACGATCGAAAATTGCTATAACTACGGGACGGTAACGAGTACTGCCGGAGTTGTCGGAGGTATCGCCGGACTCTCCGCCGCCAACGTATCGAATTGTACAAACGAGGCCGATATTAAAGGTAACGGAGCTGATGTGGCCGGCATCGTCGCCGAACAACAGAATGCCGGCAACGTAACGGATTGTACCAACCGCGGAGCCGTTGTCAATACCTCTTCGGCTTATGGTACGGGCGGTATCGTAGGTTGGGTGCGCTACAATGGTACTACGGCGAACTACCCCGTCAAGAACGTGATCAGCGTAACGGGCAATACGAACTACGGTGCGGTCAGCGGCGGCAACGATGCGGGCGGCATTGTGGGTACGGTATACAACCTCGGTAAGATCAATGACAACAAAAACTTCGCCAAGACGCTTTCTTCGGGCAACTTTACCGCTGGTATCGTCGGCAACGCACAATTTACCGAACCCGCTGTCGGTCTGGAAAACTTGTCGAATTCCGTCGAAGTAAAGAATAATGTTTCTACCACTCCGTTCGAATCGATTACCGGAAGTTGCAAGGATCTGTATGTGTATATCAACAACAAGGAATACGTGACGACCGAGAATAACCGGAACGCTGAATAAGACAACCGAAACATTCCGGTCGCAGGACCGGAAAAACAGACAATCCGCAGGAGCCTGACCGCTCCTGCGGGTACAAAGGAAAAAAGAAAACAAGTTCTTAAAAATCAATTGTAAACCGTTGAGTTACTGCCTCCCTTCCGGGAAACCCGAATGGAAGGTATTCATTAACACACAATACTTTATGAATAAAATCTTACTATTAGCGGGAATGCTTGCTGCATTTACCGCGTGTCAGAAGGATGAAGGGCTCGTTTCCGGCGGAGCGACCTCCCAGACCATTACCGTTACCATCCCGCAAGGGATGCAGACCCGTGCCACAGCGGCAGACTTCGGCAACGGGGCGAAAGTCGACCGTTGTCTGCTCCAGATCTACCGCCCGGGGACGACTCCGACAAAGTATGACGAACAACAATCCGCCACCGTGCAGAAAGGCACCGATGGTAAACTGACCGCAACATTCAACCTACGGTTGGTGGCCCAGCAGACTTACGACTTCGTATTTTGGGCCGACTGCTCGACCGGAGATCATTATAATACGGACGATTTGACCAATATCACGGTGAAAGGCAACTATGCGGGTAACAATGACGAATTCGATGCCTTTACCGGCGCATTGCTCGACTACCAGGTAAAGGGAGCTTTTTCGGAAAACATTACCTTGCGTCGTCCTTTCGGTCAGTTGAACGTCAAAACGCTCGACATGACTGCGATTCCCGCCACCGATCTGAAGCCGACGAAGGTTAAAGTGGCTTTCACGGCCGTTCCGACTTCGTTCGACGCCAGAAAAGGCGAGGTCGGCGCAGCGACGGATGCGGTGGAATATACCGCCGACGTACTCAGCGCCGATGGCGATCTGACGGTCGACTATATCTGGGCGCCCGTCGAGGAGGCTACGCTGGCCGATTTTTCGATGACATTCCTCAACGGCACGATCGAAATTTCGACCAACAGCGACTTCAAGAATATTCCGATCCGCCGCAACTACCGCACCATGGTATCGGGTAATCTGCTGACCAAACAGGGTACGTTCAACGTGACGATCGATCCGGAGTTCTACAAGCCCGACATCATCAACGACTACCCCGAACTGCGTGCCGCACTGGCCAACGGCGGCAGCGTTACCCTGTCGGAAGACGTGACGATCGAGGCGCCGCTGGTTGTGGAAACCGGCAAAACGGTCGAGATCGACCTGAACGGGCATACGATTACGAACGAAACAGATGTGTGGGCCGGAAACGACTGGTCGCTGTTCTCCGTCCGTGGAGGATCGCTTACCGTCAAGAACGGCACGGTAAAGGGTAAGGATAACGATTGTTACGCGTGCGACGTGCAGTACGGAGGAACCCTGATTATCGAAGACGGTATTTTCGTTGGAAATATTTCGGCGGTTTATGTTCATGAAGGCAAGGCCGAAATCAAGGGCGGTACGTTCAGCATTGTCCAGACCGAGACGGATGGAGACCCCTACCGCTTCCTGCTCAATTGTTATGACCCCAACCGTCAGGCTGGCAAGGCTTCTATCGTGGTGACGGGCGGTACCTTCGAGAATTTCAATCCCGCCGACAATGCGGCCGAAGGAGCCGGTACGAACTTTGTGGCCGAGGGCTACAAGGCAGTCAAAACTGCAGAGACCCCTGCGCCGAACGGCACGTTCCAGGTTGTTAAAAATGCAAAAGTGGATAATGCGGATGAACTGATCGGAGCTTTGGCCGATCCCGAGATAGCCAATATCGAGGTTACTTCTGACATCGACCTTTCGACCAAAAGCTCCGAAGAACTTACTTTCAAAGAGCATAAGATCATCGACATCAAGGAAGGTGCGACTCTCCGGCTCGGCAGTGCGAATTTCCTGATGGCCGAAAACGGACTCACGCTGACCGGCAAAGGTACGATCGACAACAGTGCGGCTGCCTCTACGGCCGTAGCCGCCGCTTCCGATGTACACGAACATAAATCGTTGATTCATGTTACGGGAGGCGATCTGCTGATCGACGGCGTCACGCTGATCAACGACCCCGAACACCATTGGCACGGAAGTTCCTACAACAGTGCGGCGATCGCTTACTGGAACGATGCGAACATAACTATCCGGAATGCCCGGATCATCTCGGGCGAGTTCACTCTCTGCGGTATGGGGCGTAACGTTGCCAGCGGCGAGATCACTCTTACCGACAGCTACTTCGAGTCCACTTCCTCGAATAAGGATAATGGGCAGCACTGGGCATACGCGATGCGTCTGTACGGTTCGAAAGTGCGGATCGAGAATTGCGAGGTCAAGGGTATTCAGGGCGGTGTGTCCATCGAAAGCTGTCAGGATGCCGTAATCAGCGGCGGTAAGTACTATACGGAAAATACGCCGGGACAGAAAGATGCCTTTTATCCGGTGTATATAACCAACGGTGCGAAAGTTACGATTACGGGCGGAGAGTTTTCCGGACCCAACGACTGGTCCGGTTTGGCGATCGAAGGCACCAGTGCGGTCGTATCGGGCGACAATGATGTGGATCTGCCGACGGGGAGCGTGATTCTCCAGGGCGGTAAGTTCAGCGGCAAGGCTTATAATTCCGTGACCAATACCGTTTATGCTCCGGCTGCCGGATATCAATGGCAAGCAATAACAGACGGCAGCAATTTGAAATGGGCCGTTGTCCCTGCCACCCGATAGATGATCTCAAATATAAAACGAACGAAAGATGTCGGAACACCTTTCGATAAAAAATAAACAATCCGCAGGAGCCTGACCGCTCCTGCGGGTAAAAAGGAAAAAAGAGAACAAGTTCCTAAAAATCAATTGTAAACCGTTGAGTTACTGCCTCCCTTCCGGGGAATCCGAAAATCTGTGTGGGGGGGTAATTCACTAATACTCAACATTTTATGAAGAAAATTCTACTATTAGCGGGAATGCTGGCAGCATTTACCGCATGCCAAAAGGATGAGGAGCTCGTATCCGACGGAGCAACCTCCCAAACCATTACCGTTACCATCCCGCAAGGGATGCAGACCCGTGCCACGGCGGCAGACTTCGGTGACGGCTCGCAAATCGACCGCTGTCTGCTTCAGATCTACCGGGGCGGCCAGCCCTACGGGGAACAGCAGACCGCAACGGTAACGGACAACACCGCGACGTTCAACTTACGGTTGGTGGCCCAGCAGACTTACGACTTCGTATTTTGGGCCGACTGTTCGGAGGCCGGCTACGAGACAGATGACCTGAGCGCAATCACACTGGGAACGGATGCAGCCTACACCGGCAACGACGACAAGTTCGACGCCTTCTTCCTCTGCAAGAAAAATTATGAAGTCAGCGAGTCCTTCACGGAGACGTTCACGCTCCGCCGTCCCTTCGGCCAGCTAAACGTGAAGACGCTCGACCTCGCAGCGATTCCCGACAACGCGACCGACCTGATACCCGCGAAGGTTAAGGTGAATTTCACGTCTCTTCCGACCACGTTCAATGCACTGACGGGCGAGGAAAGCGGCACGACTGCCGTGGAATACACGGCCGACGTGCTCAACGCCACCGGCGAGCTGACGGTGGACTACATCTGGGCGCCTGTCGAACAGGCTACGCTGGCCGACTTCAAGATGACGTTCCTCGATGCAGCAGGCAACGAGCTCTCGGCCAACAGCGACTTCAAGAGCATTCCCATCCGCCGCAACTACCGCACCATGGTATCGGGTAATCTGCTGACCAAGCAGGGTACGTTCAACGTGACGATCGATCCGGAGTTCTATCAACCCGACATCACTGTTGTCACTACGGCGGAGGAACTGCATACAGCGTTCGCCAACGGCGGTAGTGTCACGCTGTCGGAAGACGTGACGGTCGAAAAACCGCTGGTCGTGGAAACCGGCAAGACGGTCGAAATCGACCTGAACGGTAAGGACATTATCAACACAACCTCGCTTCCTGACGGAGAGTATGGCAACACCACCGTATTCGAAGTGAAAGGCGGCGCTACCCTGAATATCAAAGGCGACGGCGACATTAAGGCTATCGGAACCAAGCCCAACGAAGACGGCTACCGCATGGCCGTCTATGCTTACGGCGATGCAAAGGTGAACATCTACGGCGGTAATTTTGTCAACGACCAAGATTATAATGACCATAACGCACAGCTCGACCTTATCTACGCGGATCAGCAGGCCGTTATCAACATCTACGGCGGTATGTTCGAGTCGAAGAGTGCCAACAACCGCGGCTATTGGGTACTGAACCTGAAAGACGACTCGGGTGCCGCCATCAACGTATACGGAGGTACGTTCATCAATTACGATCCGTCGAGCTCGATGACGGAAAATCCGGTAAAAAATTTCGTTGCGGAGGGCTACACGGCGATCAAGACCTCTGACGACCCGGCTCCTAACGGAACTTACACGGTGGTAAAGGGTACGGAGGTAGCAACGCCTGCGGATCTGGAATCAGCCTTGAAAAGCGGCGATATCACCATCGTTTCGAGCAGTATGACTATCGATGACTCTCCCTACATCTCCTCGGTCGCTTCCGCCAGCTTGTCTCTGAAAGAGGGTGCGGTATTGACAGCACAGGAAGGTTCCGAATTGCAACAGTGCATCCAGGTGAGCAAATCGTGCAAAAAGATGGTTATTAGCGGAAAAGGCTTCATCGTCGGACCGAAAAACAGTACAGCCACAAACGTTGCAGGCATCTATAGCGGTTGCCCCGATCTGGTTATCGACGGCACCATTACCGTTGACGGCAGCAGCGGCAGCAAAGGGACCAATGCAGCGATCCGTATTGCGGAGGGCACTACGACGATCAAGGACGGATACTTCACCGTCGGTACGGATGCTTCCGGAATTGCCAACTCGTGTATTTTGGTAGCAACGGCACGCCCCTCTCAAAAAGCTCACCTGAAGATTTATGGCGGTGTATTCGAAACGAAGGGCAATCCCATCAACGGTTGGTATCCGGTCATCAACATTCAGGACGCCGATCGGGAAAACGGCCGTGCCACGGTTGAAATTTACGGAGGTATTTTCGTTAACTACAACCCCGCAACGGGCGACAATACGGGTGCAGCAGACGATACGTTCGTCGCTCCGGGCTACAAATCGGTACAGACTACTTACAACGGGCAAACGGCCTGGGAAGTGGTACCGGAAAACTAACGGCCTGCGTCCCGAAAACAATATCAGGAAGGTGTGTCGAAATACACACCTTCATTCTTCTTTTGGCAAAGAGCTTTCTTCGCTATTTCAACGGTAAAATATCAGCAAAACAATGCCTTTTCCGTAAACTCCCCGACTTTCAGGTATTTCCGATAGATTTCCTCATACAGCTTCGCATTGGCAGCATTGGGAGTATATTCCATAGCAAACCCGGAGCTCATGGCTTTCTGAGCATCTTCAACACGGTTATATACCCCGGCCGCGGTAGCCGCAAACATAGCAGCTCCCAGGGCACAGGCCTGATCAGTCTTACAGACTTTGATCGGCATATTCAAAACATCACTCAGCGTCTGCATAACAAACGGAGATTTCAAAGCAATTCCTCCGATTCCGATCACGCTATCGATCTGAACCCCCTCATTCCGGAAACGATCGACGATCGCCTTCGAACCGAAAGCGGTAGCCTCTACCAAAGCCCGGAAAATACGGGGAGCGGTACTTCCCAAAGTCAATCCGGTAATCGTTCCCTTCAACAACTGATTGGCATCCGGGGTGCGCCGTCCGTTCATCCAATCGGTAGCAATAACCGTACTTTCTTCCGCCGGTATCTTTTCAGCCTCGGCCGTCAAAGCAGGAATAATCCGGTTGCAAGCTTCTGCCACAAGCCGCTCTTTCATCTCCTCATCCAGCAAATCGCTCTTTCCGACTATCTCTTTCAACGGGAATTCCAACACCCGTTTAAACCAGGCATAAATATCCCCGAATCCCGATTGTCCGGCTTCCAAACCGACCATACCGGGAATAACCGACCCATCTACCTGCCCGCAAATGCCTTTGATCAGTTTATGTCCGATCTCCTCATAAGTAGCCACCATGACATCACAAGTCGATGTACCGATCACCCGCACAAAAGTATGCGGAGTGACCCCGGCTCCGACAGCTCCCATATGGCAATCGAAAGCACCTCCCGCAACCACGACTTCTGTAGTCAACCCCAGGCGTTCAGCCCATTCCGGTGATAACTTACCTACCGGTTTATCGGCAGTCTCCGTCTTTTCAAACAAGCGTGAACGAAAACCGGCCAACAAAGGATCTAAAGTGGTCAGAAACTCCTCACTGGGTAATCCTCCCCATTGTTCGTGCCACATCGCTTTATGGCCACAGGCACAACGGCTGCGGACGATATCGTCACTCTTGGTCACTCCGGTGATCAAAGCCGGCAACCATTCACAATATTCTACGATCGAATATGCTTTCGCCCTGACATGCTCATCTTCACGAAGTACATGTAAAGCTTTTGCCCAAAACCATTCCGACGAATAGATTCCTCCTTCATAAGCCGAATAATCGATATTCCATTCTCCGCAAAGTCTATTGATCTCGGCAGCTTCCCGGATTGCCGTGTGATCTTTCCAAAGTACAAACATCGCGTTCGGATTCTCAGCGAATTCCGGCAAGAGCGCCAAAGGAGTCCCCGTGGCATCGGTAAAAGCAGGGGTACTCCCGGTTGTATCGAAAGCGATCCCCACCACTTTTTCCGCCGTACCGGCAGGACAAGCCGCCAAAGCCTCTTTCACCGAAGCTTCCAACACATCGATATAATCCTGCGGATGCTGACGATATTGATTGATCGCCGGATTACAGTATTTCCCCTCTTTCCAGCGGGGATAATATTTCACAGCAGTAGCCAGTGTCTCCCCTGTCAGCGCATTCACAACGATCGCCCGGGCCGAATCACTACCATAATCTAAACCTATAACGTATTTTTCCATATTTTCTCTAATTGAAAACTGAAAATTGACAGAAATAATTGTCAATTATCAATTAACAGAGTGCTTTATTCAGCATATAATAAACTTCGTTCATACGGAGTTCTTTCTTGAATTCCGGAATGGTGGTGTTTTTGTCGATCACAACCATTTCTATCCCTGCTATCTCGGCATAATCTTCCCAATATTCGGTAGTCAGGTCATACGAAAAACTGGTATGATGCGTACCTCCTGCCAAAATCCAGGCACCTGCACCGACTTCCAGATTCGGTTGCGGTATCCACAAAGCCGAAGCAACGGGAAGTTTAGGTAATTTTTTACTCTTGATACAATCCACCACATTGACAATGAGACGGAAACGGTTACCCAAATCCACGACAGTAGCAGCAACTCCTTCTCCTTGTTTGCTGGTGAAAACCAAACGGGCGGTTTCGCTGTCGATACCGATACTCAGCCGGTGTACTTCCAGCCGTGGTTTCTGCTCTGCAATCAACGGGCATACTTCCAGCATATGAGCCTGTAAGATGGCACTCTTTTCCCCATCGAAATGCAAGGTATAATCTTCGAGGAAAGAACATCCTTTAGGTAATCCCTGACTCATAAACCAGGTAGTCCGGTAAAGAGCCGCCGTTTTCCAGTCACCTTCCGCCCCGAAACCATATCCTTCAGCCATCAGACGCTGTGATGCCAAACCCGGAATCTGATCGAACAATCCCAGATCGTTGAAATTGGTTGTAAATCCTTTTGCTCCGGTATCTTTCAACAAACGGCGCAAGGCAATTTCGGCTTTTGCAGAGTTCCAGACTTTGGTATAAGCTTCCGTACCGGTCTGTTCCAGAGCAGCATCATGCTCGTATTCTTTAAAATAAGTAGCCACTAAAGCCTGTACCTCCTTATCCTCGACAGCCTGATAATAAACCATCAGATCATTCACCGGGCAATAGTCGACATGATACCCCAATACCTGTTCTGCAGTCACTTTATCCCCGTCGGTCACAGCCACATTATTCATCTGGTCACCGAAACGAAGGATCAGCATATCCTGAGCATCGGCCCAGGCAGCAGCGACACGCATCCAAACTGCAATTTTTTTCTGAGCGGCCTCATCCTGCCAGTGCCCCACCACCACCTTACGGGGTTTACGCATACGGGTCACGATGTGACCGAACTCCCGGTCACCGTGAGCACTCTGATTCAGGTTCATAAAATCCATATCTATGGTATCCCAGGGGATTTCTTTATTAAACTGAGTATGGAAATGCAACAACGGTTTCTTCAGTTCCTGCAATCCATGAATCCACATCTTAGCCGGAGAAAAAGTATGCATCCAGGTAATTACCCCGATACATTTCGCATCATGATTAGCAGCCTTGAATGCTTCCGTGATTTCTTTCGCCGAATTCACCGTACCTTTATATACTACTTTCACCGGCAAATTTCCGGATTCATTCAATCCTTTTACCATCTCATTGGAGTGAGCATCTACAGCCACAACAGCATCTCCTCCGTACAGCAGCTGAGCTCCTGTCACAAACCATACTTCAAAATTTTCGAAAACCATAATTATTTTAAATTGATAATCGACAATTGATAATGCTATCCATTTTCAACAGTCAATCTGAATTATTACTTATTTTACCTATTATATTCCGGCAATGCACCCGACAGTAAAGGTCAACTGTGCATTGTCAATTCAATTTATTGTCCGTAATAAGCATTCGGACCGTGTTTACGGAAGAAATGCTTCTGAATCAGATAAGGATTCATAGATAAACGGGGGTTAACCGTAAATGCCACAAAAGCCATCTTAGCCACTTGTTCCATCACCACAGCATGGTGTACCGCTTCGTGTGCATCTTTTCCCCAGGAAAAAGGACCATGGTTTTTGACCAGTACTCCGGGAATATATTCCGGGTTCAACTTCCGGAAACGTTCCACAATCACATTCCCGGTTTCCTCCTCGTAGGCTCCTTCGACTTCCGCCTGAGACATATCCCGGGTACAAGGAATCGGCCCACTGAAATAATCCGCATGTGTGGTGCCGATATTCGGTAGATCGATACCGGCCTGAGCCCATGACGTAGCATACGTAGAATGGGTATGCACCACTCCTCCGATCGCCGGAAAAGCCTTGTACAACACCAGATGGGTCGGAGTATCCGAAGAAGGTTTCAAACTCCCCTCTACGATATGCCCGTCTAAATCCACTACTACCATATCTTCCGGTTTCATCTGTTCATAAGCTACACCGGAAGGTTTGATCACCACCAGGCCCGATGTCCGGTCGATAGCACTGACATTCCCCCAGGTAAAAATAACCAGGCCATGCTTCACCAATTCCAGATTCGCCTCACAAACCTCTTTTTTCAATGCTTCTAACATAACTACTATTTTAATTTATTACCAGAAATACCAATAGAACACAACAGTAATCAGGATAATGATAGCGGAATGGATGACATCCCATTTGTTCCAGCTAGCACGGGTAACCGCTTTTTGTTCGTCTGTCGTCGAACCGAATGTCAGGCCGACGATCTGTTCTGCAGGTGCCGGTGTTGTGAAACGGCTAACAACCACAATCACCAGCATACAGAACAATAACATACCTCCACAAAAGAACAACCAGTTCGTATCGTAAAACAGATATTTAAACCAGGAATCGCTGAAAGTCGCTCCCGAGGTATAATACACTTTAGCCCCCAAACGGGTGATACCGATAATAAATCCGGCGATCAAGCCCCACATACCACCCTTCGGAGTTGCTTTTTTCGAGCAAATACCCAATAAGAAAGCCGCTGCAATACCCGGTGCCAGTACAGATTGTACATCCTGCAAATAGTTATACAACACCGATCCTACACTTTTCATTACCGGAATCCAAAGAATACCTAACACGACTACCACTACCGTAGCGACACGTCCGACATAAAGCAAAGTCTTTTCGGAAGCCTTCGGTCTGTATTTTTTATAGAAATCGATTGTAAATAACATAGCGGAAGAGTTGAATAAAGAAGCCAGCGAACTCATCAAGGCTGCCAAAATACCGCATACGACCAACCCCTTAAAACCGGCAGGCAATAATTTAGCTACCAAAGTCGGGAATGCAGCATCGGCGGAACTCATCGTAAATGTTTCCCCATTCACGGTAATACCGTGTTTTTGCATAGCAAAAGCAACCATTCCCGGAATCAGGAATAAGAAGACAGGCGTCAGTTTCAGATAAGCACCGAATATAGCCCCCCGCCGAGCCTGAGTTTCATCTTTACCCGACAATACACGCTGTACGATAAACTGGTCGGTACACCAATACCAGAAACCGATAACAGAAGACCCGATGAACACCCCTAGCCAAGGGAAATTGGCATCCCGGTTACTCCGGATCAGATTGATCATC
>ENA-UEOI01002288-UEOI01002288.1-human-gut-metagenome-genome-assembly--contig:-NODE-2288-length-13846-cov-112.461617_pt1 | contig 13846 bp, 15 predicted proteins | sample MGYA00242883_ERZ507882 | MGnify/ENA primary metagenome ERZ507882 (study PRJEB26167, sample SAMN06115502) | human gut metagenome | host: Homo sapiens | place: China:Chongqing | collected 2015-07-29... | reverse complement strand
CGTCTGCTCCTTTGAGCTGCCCCTTTCCATGTCAAGACACTCAGCCAAAAGCGTCTGCATGTCGCTCATGGCTTTCTCGTCCAGCTTGCAGGATTTCCCGGTGTCGTGGTTCATCCAGTCCCATACGATATGGGCATGAAGGTTGGGCTTCCATGTGTCGGTATCTCCGGGGATGCCGTAATGCCCCTCGTCACGGTGGATGAAGATTTGCAGTGCCGTGATTCCCCAACGCTCCTTGCACACCTCGCAGAAATGCTGCAACTGCTCCAGCGTGGTATCATCCTTGATTACCACGACACCCTCTTTGAGCGGAGTGCTGCCGCGCACGACGGTCACCTTCCCGGTCTTCTTGTTCACGCGTTCTCGGTCTTTGGTCTGCATGGCGCGACCTGTCTTTTCCTTTACCATCGCGGCTATCTGATTGTAGCGTTCCGACAGCGAAGTGCCGCCGAAATCAGGTGCTACCCATGTCTCGTTTGCCGCCATGAGGTCGGTGCGGACATAGAACTTTTCCTTGCCGATATGAGCGAGGTATTCCGCTGTCCGCCTGTTGTGCGCCTCGCTGCTTCCGATGTTGCAGGGCTTGATGTTGATTGATGTCTTCTGTGCCATAGGCATGATGATGTTTACAGATTTACAATAGGGAAAGGGTCATTAGGGCGGAGCCTTAATCGGAGGGTGCAGGGAGAGGGTCACTTCCTGCTCGGGGTTCTCAGGGGTCGAGACCTCTGAGCGGAGATTCCAAAGAGAGGGTCACTCTTTGGTCAGGGGTGTTGGGGGCTGACAGCCTCCGACCGGGTTCTTAGGGCAGAGCCATAAGTGGGACGGGGCAAAGCCCAGCCCCTCGGGAGAGCCCACAACTACGGAAGCGAAGCGTGTAGTTATAGTGGGCTATATCTGGGCAAGCCCAGTCAGCCACCCCACAACAACGGAGTACCGCTCAAAACCGCGCTCTGCGCTTCCCGACCTGCCGAGCCTATGCCGGAGCTGCCTCGCCGCCATCCGTGCCGTCCTGCGCCTCGCTTTGGCTTCCTGCGCCGTTGCCGCCGGATGCCATGTCGCCGCTGTCTATGATATGCCGATTTGCGGCTGTGTCCGCCATGAACATATCGGACGGCGGATTATGGCAGCCCCCGTCATGCACATTGGCTGACGGATTGGAACTGCCTGACAAAAGAAGGGAAGAGGAAAGGGATGCCTCGCCTGTCGCCTGGCTGTCCGTTCCCTTCCCTCTTGTGTGGCAGTCAACGGCTGCGCTTCCCGGTTCATCCCCTGACGGCAGACTGTCGGAAACAGGTGTCCGCACATCGCCCGTCTGTCCTTTGGCGGCAGCCGAAGGTCTGACATAATGGGGATTGGTCACAAGAACCCCATCGACATACCAGCCTGTGAGGAAATGCAAGGTATGAACGGAGGTTCGGTTGTTGGTCTTGGTGGTCAGCATACCGAGCCTGTTAAAACTGTCTATGAGTTTGCCGATGGTCTTGCGGTTACAGCCCAAGTATTCGGCTAACTCCACATCGGAGGTTGCGACCTGTCCCACCTCCAAAGCAATCTCTATTCCTTTGATTTTATAAACGGTCTTTGTCCGCACGGCTTCGGACATCAGCCTGTACAGGCACTTATATCGGTTCACGGATGATTTGCCTTCCAAAAGAAAAATCCATTGCTCGGAAGACAGAATGGTGCAATAATGTATGTTCTGTTTCTTGGTGTCCATAATCTATGATATGATGGTGTTACAATGGTCTGCTATCTGCCCATGCCGTATCTTCTTTCGGGCATATAATACTCCCTGTCCTCTGCTATGTGGTTCAGTACGTCCTGCAGACGATCGAGCTGGTCATGGTCAAGCAAACGGATGGCGTTGATGGTTATTTTCTGTGACGCTATCTTGCGATGGGCGATGTCGGTTTCATCCAATGCACCGCCTTTGTCCGCATGGACAGAACGGAGGTAGTCATTGACCGCTTCCGTCTGTTCCTTGCTGGGATATGGTGCTGCCCATCGGTCTTGGATATAATCGACCATTTTGCTGACCGCCTGTGCCAGTTTGGGGTCTTGATTTGTGATGATGGCTATTAAAGTGTCCTTGTTCATATTGCCTCCTGCTTTTAATTGTTCGTTTCAGTTTTCAGGGAACTCGGCTTGCGCTTCTTGCCACTCCGCAAGGATTCAAGCCGTTTGTTGAAATCTTCCTCGCAACCTGTTCCCGATGTTCCTCCCTGCTCAATCCAATGGATGATTTCATCTTCAAAGAAATAGAGTTTGTTTCCTTGCTTATGGTATGGTATGCGCTTCTCGGAAGTCATTGTATAAATGGTGGATGCGGATTTGTTAAGCAATACAGCCACCTCGTCCAATGTCAGCAACTTGTGTTTCCTACTCTGTGGATTGTCATTCTTGCCCAATGCTTCCTCCACTTTGCTTGTAAGCTGCCCGACACGTTCAATCAAAAGAGATACCGCCTGCGGTAACTGTTCAAATGTGATATTGTCCATAATCTATGTTTCGTGTTACTATTTGAGTGTTATCTGTTCGGAAGCCTTGCGCTTCAAGTCGTTCACCACATCGGCATAAACCTGTGTCGTTCCGACATTGCTATGAGTAAGCATCTTTGATATGGTGTATAAGTCGGTGCCGGCAGCCAGTTGCAAGGTCGCATAGGTATGTCTAAACCCGTGGAAAGTAATGTGTTTCGTAATCCCAGCCGACTTAATCCAATCTTTGAGATATAAAGGGAGAATGGTTTGTGTCAGTCCCTTGAACACTTGTCCCTCTGTGCGTTCACCGCACAAGGCAAGGGCTTCTTCGGACAATGGCAGCACGGCTTCCGTCCTCGTTTTCTTGGTCACAATGTGCATACACCAGCCACCATCAGCACCCTTGATGATGTTCTCCCATTGCAGACGGATGATGTCGCTGATGCGCAGCCCCGTAAGGCAGGAGAACAGCGCGGCACTTCTTATAACAGGCTTCTCGCAAGGGGTCTCGGCAAGCATCCTCACTTCTTCAAGCGTCAGGAACTCGCGCCTTGTGCTGTCTTCTTTCGCGTGTTTCAGCCGTGGGGCTATATTCTCCTTGATGCGTCTTTCCTCGTAGGCGATGCGCAGGACGCATTTCAGCTTGTTAAGGTTGTTGTTTGCGGTCGAAGCCATCATCTTTCCCTTTGTCTGAGTGGTGAGCGACAGCAGGTAGGTAAGGAATCCCTGGCAGTATTCCGGTGTCAAATCATCGAAGGTGCAGCTTCCGCAGCAATACTTCTCGAAGTGCTTGTAGGCGGTGTTCCAGTTCCTGAAATTGTCATCGTCCGCCATCTTTGAGCGGAAGTATTCAAGGAAGCTCTCCTTGCCACGGTTGCAGTCAAGAAAGCCGTACTCCTCGTTGATGATGGCTTCGGTTCTGCGGCACTTGATAAGCTCGGCATTGCGGAGCATGGTCTTGTTGAACTCTGTTTCGAATTTGTCTTTCGGGTCGGCATAGATGTATATGCCGAGATATTCCCGTCTTGTCGGCTTGCCTGTCTTCGGATGTCGCACCGCCGGGTAGTAGTCAAGGTAAAGAGATACCTGACCGTTCTTGATGGGTCGTTTCCTGACCGTCACTTTCGTGCAGATGTTTGTCATATCGGTTGTGATTTTTAATTGTTGTCTGATTCATTGTCCGGCTCCCGCTTGGCTTTCGTGCTTGCACTCTTGCGTTCCGACACCTTCCGTGCCTCGTCCCAGTCAGCCTTGAGATAGTACAAGCGGTTGCCATGTATGCGCTTCGTCCTTACCCCGTGGGTGAGCGCGAACCTGCGGACTTGGGTCTTGCCCAGACCGAACAGGCGCATGATGTCGAAACAGGAATACCAGTGTTCCGACAGGTTGCTTCCCAGCCGTTCCGCTTCCTGCGCCATAGCCTTGTCAACCTCGGCTTTCGGGAAGCACTTGGTGGCATTGGCTTTGACACAGGGTATCGAGTAGCGCATACGGAGATTGTAAAATCGCCCGTAGGTATAATTGTATTTCCGGCATATCTCAGCCATCGTATAAAGGTCGCCTCCGGCACTCTCTTTATCCGTGAACGTGTCGCGCACGGACTGCTTGTAGTTAGCCGCCGGAATGAGCTGCCGTTTGGGGCTGCCCTTCGCTTTCTTCTTTCCCTCCTTTTGGGAAAGGTCTTTTTCGGTGTTCGGTGTATCTTCGTTCATCTTCTTTTTTGTCTTTTTACCCTGCCTGGCGAAGATTGACACGCTCCGCTTGCAGTAGGTTGTCTCTCTAATCATCAGAAAGAAATCCTCCTTGGTGATGATTGTGATGTGGTATGTCAGTCTGCAAGCCCGGAGAGTGCCTTTATAAATGAGGTTATACACTGTCCGGCTGCTCACTTGCAGGATGTCCGCCACTTCCCCGATGGTGAGGAAAGGCTTGTCGGTCATGCCCCGGTCATAGCCGGGCAGACCTGTTAAATTGTGTTTAATTTGACGGTCCATTATCGAAGAAATTTATTGCACGCTCTTGAAAGCTGTTGCACGCTGCTGAAAGAAAGTCGTGCCGTGTGACCCCTCTCGCGTGGTACAATCGCGGTACAAAAATACTCCGAAAAGGACGAATCGCCAAGAGGCGAAAATCTCGTTTGTTAAAATCTATTAGCTGAAAATCAAGGTATTATAACACCGATTTTTGCCGCTGTTTGTCGCCGTTTTGACCTCCGAAACTCCATAGCTTCGTCACTATGAAACCAAACTTAACAAAGTTGAATATGACAGAATGGGATAAAATGCAGGAGCATCAAATCTATAATGATTTTGATGCTGATTTGTTTAACCTGAGGGTTAAGGCAAAGAAGCTGTTTAAGGAGTTTAACCGTACTGAAGATGAAGAAGTTGAACGACGTCAGGAAATCATGCACAAACTCTTCAAGAAAGTAGGGGAACGTGTGTGGATGGAGCCGGACTTTGCTTGCGAGTTCGGCAAAAATATTACGATTGGCAATGATGTCTATATTTAACTTCGGATGTACGCTCCTCGATTGCGGACAGATAACGATAGGTAACAATACGTTGTTGGGGCCCAATGTGAGTATGTATTCGGCCAATCATTCGCTTGATGCGGCAGAGCGGATAGCAGGTGCTTTGATTCCTGAACCCATTACCATAGGCAATCGGGTCTGGATTGGAGGCGGCAGCACTATCCTCAGCGGTGTGACGATAGGCGATGATACCGTTATTGGTGCCGGAAGTGTCGTGACTCATGACATCCCTTCGGGTGTCGTGGCAGCTGGAAATCCCTGTCGTGTATTAAGAAAAATCACGGATAAAGACAAGGTGGGTTTTCCCGTATAATAAACCGTTTTTTCATGTGAGAGGAGAGGTGTTATGATGAAGTGAACTTCCCCAAAGTGGGGTTTTTTTCTGCTTTCTCATGGCAAATAAATATAGGCTAAAAAACGCCTTTGCGTTTTAATTAAAACACAAGGACGTTTAGATTAAAACGCACTTGCGTTTGACATGAAATGCACTTGCGTTTGAGATAAAACGCACTTGTGTTTTTGGAGGAAAATAAAACGAATGAATCAATTTTACTTTTAATTTAATTAACTATTTGAATATGTATTATTTACGATAAATTCGTAGATTTGCGAAAAGTTCGTAGAAAGACTCGTTCAATATGGAAAAGCTAACTTATCAGGAAGAAGAAGCCATGCGCTTTATTTGGAACTTGGGACCGTGTTTTGTAAAAGATGTGGTGGGTTGCTATGCTGAACCCAAACCGCCTTATACCACGGTGGCTTTCATTATCAACAACCTGAAGCGGAAGGGATACCTGCAGGCAGAAAGGTTTGGTAATACTTACCGGTATACTCCTTTAGTTGCTCAGGAAGAATATACCAGCAAGTCTGTGGGCAACATTGTGCGCAATTATTTTGCCAATTCTTATAAGGAGATGGTTTCGTTCTTTGCCAAGGAACAGAAGATTTCCAAGGAAGACCTGAATGAGATTATCAACCTGATTGAAAAACGTGAAGATAAATAAAAACTTATTTCTATGCTATACCTTCTTCAAGTCAATGTCGGATTAATCCTGTTTTATGCACTCTATAAACTGGTATGTACGCGGGATACCTTCTTTCGTTCAAGAAGATTTATCCTGATAGTGTCGCTTGTATTGCCATTTATCCTGCCTTTTATCGACGTGCGTGAATGGCTGGAAAGCCGTGACCGCATGATTATGCTCACTCACTTTGATTACTCGGCTGTGCTGCCGGAGATTGTGGTGGGCAGTGAAGCAGCAGAAACCGGGAACCGTGTGTTCGTGCTGTCTGAATGGATAGGCTATCTGTATCTTGCCGGGGTAGTGGTATTGCTCGTCCGGCTTGCGATTCAGGCATTCAGTCTGTATCGCCTCATTGTACGTATGCCGGAAAAAGAGATAAACGGTGTCCGCGTAAAAATGTTTGAATGACCCTTCCGGACTGTTCTCTTTCTTCAGATGGATTTTCATGAATCCTGCCGCAGTGAAGGAAGATGAAATCAGTGAAATCCTGACGCACGAAATGGCGCACGTAAAGCAGCATCATTCTGTCGATGTACTTCTTGCCGAGATAGTTAGCATCTGCTGCTGGATGAATCCCTTTGCCTGGCTGCTGAAACGCGAGGTCAGACTCAACTTAGAGTTTCTGGCCGACAGGAAAGTAATGGAGGCAGGGTTTGCTACTAAAAGCTATCAATATCACCTGCTTGGGTTGGCCTACAACCATAAGTACGGGTTATCCAATAATTTCAACTTCTCTCACCTTAAACAACGTATCATTATGATGAACAAGAAAAAATCAAACGCTGCAGGGCATATCAAATATGCGCTGTTCGTGCTTCCGGCCTTTGCTCTACTCGTTGCCGGAAACATCTCCTGCTCGCAGGGAGCATCCGAAAAACAGGATGCTAAAGAAGAAACCGTCGCACTAGATTCAGTAGCGGCTCCTACTGACAGTGTGGCGAAAGACGAAGTGTTTATGGTTGCAGAACAGATGCCTGAATTTCCGGGAGGAATGAAGGAGTTGTTGAAATTCCTTCAAGAAAACGTGAAATATCCGGAAAATGCCATGAAGAATAATGTGCAGGGACGGGTAATCGTACAATTTGTGATAGAAAAAGACGGAACTCCTACCGAATTCAAGGTGGCTCGTTCTGTAGATCCGGATTTGGATGCAGAGGCTTTGCGCGTGCTGCAGACCATGCCTAAGTGGAAGCCGGGCATGCAGAGGGGGGAGGTCGTAAGGGTAAAATTTACCGTACCTGTTTCGTTCAAACTCCAATAAATTGTTTTTGAGTCCGCTTTAAAATGGGTTGTAATTACGCTTAAAATACTTCTGAGAGAAGTTGGAATGTAATCCCGTATTTTAGAGCGGACTCATTTTTTATAGAAATATAATGTCATGAAAATCATTGTAATATTATTCTTCTCCATGTTATTGGCTCTGCCGACTTACGGACAAAATAGAGAGACGGACTATCTGTCGCATGTACTGGAGAAAATGAATGCCGTAGAATCGGTAACCTATCATTGTGTGAAAAAGGCATGGGAACCGGGAGACAAAGAGCCGGTGTACAGTGTGCCAACAGAAATTTATGAGCATGTGAATCCGCAGGATACTGCTGTGGGGTATTCTTTCTTGTGTGCCTCGGATAAGGAATTCAGACAACCACTTTGGGTATATGACGGAACTGTGTTTGCTTACATAGAGAAAGAAGAAAAAGAAGTAAGGATAGATGATTTCACTCAGAAAAGTCCCCTTCCATTCAGAGTTATTATGCCGCAAGCTTTTGGTTGCATGAAATCCATTCTTGAGTATGTATTGAACACTCAGGATAGCATAGTCCTCAGCTTGAAGGATGAGGGGAAAGATTATCTGATGGAATTAAGTATCCATACACCGTATCAGGTGGAGTTCTTTGGTAAAGCTTGTTACATGCCGCAGAATCCGTATATATATGATCCGACATCTATTTACAAAATCTGGATTTCAAAAGAAAATGACATGCCTTATCGTTATCGCAGGGAGATGCAGCATAGCATCAGTGAGGGTATTTGTTCCGATTTTGTGTATAATCCTTATGGAAAGGGAAAAATTGTGGCGGAAGATTATTATCCGGCAGATTATGTGCGGCGTATAAAAGGAGAGAAGTCTCAGAAGGCGACAGTGGATATGACGGGTAAAAAAGCTCCAGACTGGACGCTTACTGATATGAAGGGGCAGCAGGTTTCTTTAAGCGGTATAAAGTCGAAGGTCATCTTGTTGCAGTTCACAGGGATAGGCTGCGGACCATGTAAGATTTCGATTCCTTTCTTGAATAGGTTGAGAAAAGAATATGCGGTGAACGAGCTTGAAGTGCTGGCTGTGGAAACGTGGGGAAGGTCGAAGTCGTCTTGCGAAGCCTATGTGAAAAATCAGGGAATAGAATACAGTTTTCTGACAGCCGATAAGGATACAATTGCTAAACTTATAAATGATTATCAGGCTGGTAGCGGAGTTCCGCAGTTTTACTTGATAGGTAAAGATCGCACGATAATTGCAAAGTTTCAAGGCTATGCGGAAAAGACAACAGATGCAGAGATAGAAAAGAAGATAAAAGCGAATTTGTAGACCGAAAAAACGTATTCTCCTCAATCCTTGCATTTTCTGTAGATTTTTCTATACATTTGCAGCCATACATTTAAACAAAGAGAAAACAGATGCATCGTATCACTCCCTGTTCGCAAAAGGTCATGCTTCGGTTCCGTCGCTGGAGCCGGAAGGAATATGCTGCGTTTGTGAGCCTGCACCGTCATGTCACCATCGGACAGGTGGGACGAGGAATTGCAGATGCTTCATTGGGCAAGCAGAAAACGGCAGTGTGCGAGGGAAAGAAAACAGAAGGCACGTCATGGACTGGCTTTTCAGAGGAAGATACACTCTTTGGAAGCGGAGGACCTGGGCTCGGAGGAAGTCTATTCGAGATAGACCGGACAGGATTGTGGTGCCTGCTGGTGTCGCAAAGGGAAGAAGTGCCTGCGCTGCTTTTAGATAAAATAAATAAGATAACAATAACCGGAAGGGGTGTCTCCGTTTCAGGTTAAGTCTGACAGACTTAACCGAAGCGGAGACATCCCTTCTTTTTTAGGATAAATACGTATGGAAAGATTACAGAAATTAGAAGAGAAGATAAAGGAAGGAGGCATGCTTACTTCGGAAGAGGCTTTGTGGCTGCTCGAGGAAGCGCCTTTTGAGGAACTGTGTGAGGTGGCTCACCGCATTACGGTGGCATACGCTTCACGGAAGTTTGACATGTGTTCCATTATTAACGCCAAGTCGGGTCGTTGCCCTGAAAACTGCAAATGGTGTGCCCAGTCGGTGCATCATCACACGGGCGTGGAGGAGTACGGACTGGTGAGTGAAGAGGAATGTTTGCGTCAGGCAAAGATGAACGAAAGCCAGGGTGTGGCTCGTTTCTCACTGGTGACCAGTGGTCGTCGGCCTTCAGCAGGAGAGGTGGAGAAACTTTGCAAGCACTTTGAATACCTTCGGGCGCACAGTAAGATTGAATTGTGTGCGTCGTTAGGACTGGCTACGGAAGAACAGCTTGCGGCCTTGTATCGTGCGGGGGTGAGCCGTTATCATTGCAACCTGGAAACGGCGCCTTCGTTCTTCCCGACCTTGTGTTCCACGCATACGCAGGCACAGAAGATAGAAACGCTCCAGGCAGCTCGACGGGCGGGCATGGACGTGTGCAGCGGAGGCATCATCGGCATGGGAGAAACGCCGGCCCAGCGGGTAGAACTGGCACTGACCTTGCGGGAACTGGAGGTACAGTCCATCCCGTTGAACTTGTTGCAGCCCATCAAGGGAACGCCGCTGGAACACGCAAAGCCGCTGACGGCGGAAGAGGTGCTGCGTACGGTGGCCATGTTCCGCATGGTGAACCCGACGGCTTTCCTTCGCTTTGCCGGAGGGCGCTCGCAGTTGAGTGAGGAGACGGTGGACCGTGCGCTGTATGTGGGAATCAATTCGGCCATTGTGGGGGATTTGCTGACCACCCTTGGCTCAAAAGTAACAAAAGACAAAGAACGTATAAAGGAGGCAGGATATGAATTGTGAGAAATTGTTTGACGAATTTGACCGGTCGCATTTGTGGCATCCGTATACTTCAACTTCAAACCCGCTGCCCACTTATAAGGTGGAACGGGCACAGGGTTGTACCTTGACGCTGGCCGATGGTACGGAACTGATTGATGGCATGTCGTCGTGGTGGTGTGCTGTGCATGGATACAATCATCCGGTGCTGAACCAGGCAATAGAAGAACAGCTTCACCGGATGTCACACGTGATGTTCGGAGGACTGACACACGAGCCGGCTATCGAATTGGGAAAGGAATTGCTGAAAATCGTGCCTCCCAGCATGGAATACATTTTTTATGCCGACAGTGGGTCGGTGGCTGTGGAAGTGGCCTTGAAGATGGCGGTGCAATATCAGTTTGCGGCAGGTCATCCGGAGAAAAATAATTTCGTGACCATCCGTTCGGGGTATCACGGCGATACGTGGAACGCCATGTCGGTATGCGACCCGGTGACGGGCATGCACAGCCTGTTTGGTTCGGCCCTTCCGGTGCGCTATTTTGTACCTTCTCCGCAGTGCCGTTTCGATGCGGAATGGGATGAGAAAGACATCGAACCCTTGCGTGAAGTCATCAAGCAGCATCACGGTGAGCTGGCGGGACTGATTTTAGAGCCGATAGTGCAGGGGGCCGGAGGTATGCGTTTCTATCATCCGCAGTATTTGCGGGAGGCGGCACGCCTCTGCCGGGAGCATGGCATGCTGCTGATTTTTGACGAGATTGCCACAGGCTTCGGACGTACGGGGAAATTGTTTGCATGGGAACATGCGCAGGTGGAACCGGATATCATGTGTATCGGCAAGGCACTGACAGGAGGGTATATGACCTTCTCGGCAGTGTTGGCTTCGGCAAAGGTGGCCGGCTGTATTTCTTCCAAGGAGCCGCGTGCGTTCATGCACGGTCCTACGTTTATGGGCAACCCGCTGGCTTGTGCCGTGGCACTGGCTTCTGTGCGTCTGTTGTTGTCGTCAGGCTGGCAGGAGAAGGTGCGCCGCATTGAAGCACAGTTGAAAGAAGAACTGGCACCGGCGGCTTCGTTGCCGCAGGTGGCCGATGTCAGGGTACTGGGTGCCATTGGAGTGATTGAAACCAAGAAGCCGGTCGACATGGGCTGGATGCAGCGCCGGTTTGTGGAAGAAGGTATCTGGGTGCGTCCGTTCGGACGGCTGGCTTATATCATGCCGCCTTTCATTATCCGTCCGGAAGAACTGACGAAACTGACGAGCGGTTTGTGCAAGATTGTCGGTGAAATGCCAGAATAAAAACAAAGGAGGTGAATCATGGAAAATGAAATACAACCCGGACTGGACGGAGATTTTCAGCTGGAACTGGATAAGCTGGAGGCGTGTGGCAACCTGCGTGTGTTGCCGGAAACTTGCAGCGACGGGAAATGGATTGAAGCCGGCGGACGGAGGATGTTGAACCTGTCGTCGAACGATTATTTGGGATTGGCTTCGGACAAAGCATTGCGCGAGGAATTTCTGCGGACGGTGAAGGAGAGAGACTTGTGCTTTTCTTCCTCGTCTTCACGGTTGCTGACAGGCAACTTCCCAGCCTATAGGGAACTGGAATCGCTGTTAGCTTCGTTGTTTGGAGCGGAGAGTGCACTGGTGTTCAGTAGCGGGTATCACATGAATACGGGGATTCTTCCGGCGGTGACCGATGCAAACACGCTGATTTTAGCCGACAAATTAGTACATGCGAGTCTGATTGACGGCATCCGCTTGTCAGCAGCCAAGTGCATCCGTTACCGTCATCAGGACTATGTGCAGTTGGAAAATCTGCTGGCCAAGCATCACGGCGAGTATCACCGGATTATTGTGGTGACGGAAAGTGTGTTCAGTATGGACGGTGACGTGGCTTCGCTCGACCGGCTGGTGGAACTGAAGCGCCGTTATACCAACGTGATGCTGTATGTAGATGAAGCGCACGGTATTGCCGTACGGGGCCAGCGAGGACTGGGGGTAGCCGAGGAACAAGGTTGCCTGAAGGACATCGATTTCTTGTGCGGTACCTTCGGCAAGGCGATGGCTTCCGTGGGAGCGTATGTGGTGTGCCGGAAGGTGATACGCGATTACCTGGTGAACCGGATGCGCACGTTGATTTTCACTACAGCCCTGCCGCCTATCAATGTGGCATGGACGCGCTTTGTCTTGTCGCATCTGGAAGATATGCAGGCACGGCGGGAGCATCTGGCCAAAATCTCAGCAAGCCTGCGGACGGCTATCCGTGAGAGTGGGGTGGAATGTCCGTCGGAAAGTCATATTATACCTCTGGTAGTGGGAGCCAACGAGAAGGCCATCTGGAAGGCCTTGCAGATGCAGGAACATGGTTTTTATGTGTTGCCGGTGCGTCCGCCTACCGTACCCGAGGGAACGGCGCGGTTGCGTTTCTCGCTGACTTCGCTGATTGAAGAAGAGGAAATGGCACGGTTGTGTCATGAAATGAAAGCATGAAAACAGAAAGAAATTAAGATATGAAACAACGGTTTATCAAGAAGGAAGGAAATTCCACATTGCTGCTCTTCTTTGCCGGATGGGGCTCGGACGAAAATCTGTTTGCCGGACCGGTGCAGGAAGGATGTGACTGCCTGTTGTGTTTCGACTATAAAGATTTGGATTTTGACTATAGTCTACTGGAGGGCTACAAGGAGATACGGGTCATGGCCTGGTCCATGGGGGTATGGGTAGCCTGCCAGACGTTGTCTGGAAAAGAATATCCTTACGGGATGAGGCTGGCAGTGAACGGTACGCCTTTCCCTATTCACGATACAGAAGGTATTCCTGAAGCTATCTTTCAGGGAACGCTGGAGAACTTTTCGGAACCGGTGCTGATTCGTTTCCGTCGGCGGATTTGCGGGTCGGCCGCACAGGTGAAGACATTCCTATCGCATCATCCTTATCGGGAGGTAGACGATTTGCACCAGGAGCTGGCGGCTTTGTGGACGGCCGTAAAGAATCGTCCGGCTGTGGAGTGGACTTGGGACAAAGCGGTTGTCGGGACGAACGACAAGATATTTCTCCCTCAGAACCAGCGCGAAGCCTGGCAGGGAGTGGCCGTGGAAGAAGTGGATGCGGAACACTATGACGAGGAGTTGTTCCGTGAGTTGCTGAACGGAGAAAGTCGGTTATGGACAAGGCCCTGATTAGTCGGCGCTTTGCTAAGGCCGTGGGAACTTACCTGGACAAAGCCGACGTGCAGCGTTATGTGGCATCCCGGATGGCGGAACTGACCAGTCGTTACATTCCTTCGGACATACAGAAACGGGTGCTGGAAATTGGCTGCGGCACGGGCATGTTCACGCGGATGTACTTGCAGCAGGCTGTACCGGAAGAAATGTGGCTGAACGATCTTTGTCCGGAAGTGGAACCTTATCTGGCAGATGTGCTGGGTGAAAAGGTGCATTTCATGGCGAAGGATGCGGAGACATTAGCCTTTTCGGAAGGACAGGACCTGATTGTATCGTGCTCGGCGGTGCAGTGGTTTGAAGACCTGCCACGCTTCTTTTCAGGATGCCGGAAGTTGTTGCACGAAGGAGGATACCTGGCTTTCAGTACCTTCGGTCCTCACAATACGGAGGAGGTGGCGACACTGACTGCAGCGGGATTGTCGTATCCGTCGCTGGAGGAATTGAAAGAGATGCTGGCTGCACGCTATGAGGTAGTATATGCCCACGAGGAACAGTTGCGCCTGTCATTTTCTTCCCCCTT
>ENA-UEOI01002287-UEOI01002287.1-human-gut-metagenome-genome-assembly--contig:-NODE-2287-length-13847-cov-3.778141_pt1 | contig 13847 bp, 14 predicted proteins | sample MGYA00242883_ERZ507882 | MGnify/ENA primary metagenome ERZ507882 (study PRJEB26167, sample SAMN06115502) | human gut metagenome | host: Homo sapiens | place: China:Chongqing | collected 2015-07-29... | reverse complement strand
ATATCCTTTTTCCGAACGGCAGATTGTTTTGGATTATTACGGGATCGGATAACGCCTTTAAAAACAGCAAAAACCTCTTGACAGATTCATGGAAATATGGTAAAGTTAATTGCTGTGATAAGAAAGAGATGGTCCTCTGTTACCAATAAGTGTATTAAGAACATCCATTTTATGAAGGAGGCGTATTATGAGTAACATTATCAAAGAGATCGAAGCAGAACAGTTAAAAGCAACCGTTGATCAGTTTGAAGTCGGCGATACCGTTAAGGTATACGGCAAGATCAAAGAGGGTAACCGTGAGAGAATCCAGGTATTCGAAGGCGTTGTACTGAAGAGACAGGGCGGCAGCAACAGAGAGACTTTCACTGTTAGAAAGACTTCCAACGGTATCGGCGTAGAGAAGACTTGGCCTTTACATTCTCCCAACGTAGAGAAGATCGAAGTTGTAAGAAAAGGTAAAGTAAGACGTGCTAAGCTGAATTACTTAAGAGATCGTGTTGGTAAGAAGGCAAAGGTTAAGGAATTAGTTAAATAATTACATTGACCGGAAAGGGGCAGCTGTTTCTGACAGCTGCCTTTTATATTTATTTGAAAAAGGAATACGGATATGGTACACTGAGACTTGTAAACACTATGCGAGATAGGACAGAACATTGAGAAATAAGGGACTAAGTTTTTATAAAAAAAAGAAAAAGATCAGTCAGGAACTGCTCAGGGAAATTTTCAGCTGGATCTTCGGCATTGCACTGTCAGTCTTTCTGGCTGCAGTGGTGGTTATCTTTCTGGGAAAGTCCACCAGAGTTGTGGGCATGTCCATGGAACCGACACTGGAGAATGGACAGCAGATATTTATTGACCGTTTTCTGTATGTTTTATCTTCTCCGAAGGCGGGAGACGTAGTAGCATTTCTGCCGAATGGCAATGAAAATTCCCATTATTATGTCAAGCGTGTTGTGGCAGGGCCGGGAGACAAGGTAAGGATCGCGGACGGAACTCTGTATGTCAACGGGCAGGAAAGCAAATGGGTGACGGAACGGATCCTGGATGCGGGTATAGCGGAAAACGAGATCATCCTTGGGAACAAGGAGTATTTCTGCATCGGGGACAACCCGAATAACAGCGAAGACAGCAGATCCGCCAATATCGGACCGGTGGAGGAGGGCGATATGATCGGCAAAGCCTGGTTCCACTTAAAATCCGGGACGGATGGCATCGGCTTTATCAAATAGAAAGTATGGTAGGAGAATAGAAAAATGAATTATCAGTGGTATCCCGGTCATATGACCAAAGCAAGGCGTATGATGCAGGAAAATATCAAGCTGATAGATCTGGTGATTGAACTTGTAGATGCCAGAATCCCCATCAGTAGCAGAAATCCGGATATCGATGAACTGGGAAAAGGTAAATCCCGTATCATTTTGTTGAATAAATCAGATCTGGCAGATCCGGTGTGGAATAAGAAATGGGTCGAGTATTTTTCAAATCAGGGAATGGGTGTACTGGAAATCAATTCCCGTACCGGTATGGGAATCAAGTCGATCCAGGGGCTGGTACAGGAAGTCTGCAAGGAGAAGATTGAACGTGACAGAAAGCGAGGCATTGTAAATCGACCGGTACGTGCTATGGTAGTGGGAATCCCCAATGTGGGAAAATCCACTTTTATCAATTCCTTCGCGGGAAAAGCCTGTGCCAAGACGGGAAATAAACCCGGTGTGACCAAGGGAAAACAGTGGATCCGTCTGAATAAAGGACTGGAACTTCTGGATACCCCCGGTATCCTGTGGCCCAAATTCGAGGACCAGCAGGTAGGAATGCGTCTGGCATTTATCGGATCCATGAACGATGAGATCCTGATTCCGGATGAACTGGCCTGTGATCTGATCGGAGCCATCAAAGAGCTTTATCCGAAGGCTTTGCAGGAACGCTACGAGGCAGATCCTGCGGGCAAGCCCATAGAGATACTGGAAGCAGTGGCAGAGAGCCGCAAATGCTATGCAAAGGGAGAACAACTGGATCTGGGGAAAGCCGCCGGCATCCTGATCGATGATTTCCGGAGCGGCAAGCTGGGACGAATAACACTGGAGAGGATATAGACAGATGAACAGAATCATGAGAGAATTATTAAACACAGCGATCTACCTGCTCTGTGTACTGGGAGCGGTATGGCTGGTGATCACCTTTGTAGGACAGCGTACGGAAGTGGAGGGAGCCTCCATGGAGAATACCCTGCACAACGGGGATAATCTGATCGTGGATAAGTTAAGCTATCGTTTTCATGATCCGGAACGCTTTGACATCATTGTCTTCCCGTTTCAATTCCAGGACAACACCTATTATATCAAGCGTATCATCGGACTGCCGGGAGAGACGGTACAGATCATGGATGATGGCAGTATCTACATCAACGGGGAAAAGCTGGAAGAGAACTACGGCATGGAAGTCATAAAACCGGAGACCATCGGTCGGGCTGCGGAACCCATTGAACTGGGGGATGATGAATATTTTGTCATGGGAGACAACCGCAACAATTCCAGCGACAGTCGTACGGATATGGTGGGTAACATAAAAAGAGAAAATATCATCGGAAAAGCCTGGCTCCGGATCTGGCCGGTTTCTGATTTCGGTATATTACAACATCAATAACCATAAATGGGGATAAACAAATGGAAAGTGCAGCAAAGATCAAGGAAATATTACAGGCAGCTTCAATGGAAAAGCTGCCTGAATTTATAGCAGAATATGAGAATGATCCCAGAAGCGGTGTGCAGAAGCTGGTGTCTAGCGCACAGAAAAAGATAGATACTCTGGAAAAGGAACGTCAGCGGATCGAGAATCTGAAAAAATACGAGAAAGAATACGCACAATATACCTATATCTGCGGAATTGACGAAGTGGGAAGAGGTCCTCTGGCGGGACCGGTAGTGGCAGGTGCTGTCATTCTGCCGAAGGATTGTGATATTTTATACATTAATGATTCCAAGCAGTTATCCGAAAAAAAGAGAGAAGAGCTGTACGATGTGATCACGAAGGAAGCGGTGGCCTGGGCAGTGGGCTATGCTTCTCCGGAGCGGATCGATGAGATCAATATTTTACAGGCAACCTATGAGGCCATGCGGGAGGCTGTCGGCAAACTGGATCCGGCACCGGATCTGTTGTTGAACGATGCTGTGACAATTCCCGGAGTGGAGATCCGACAGGTGCCGATCATCAAGGGCGATGCCAAGAGCATTTCTATCGGTGCGGCCAGTATTGTGGCCAAGGTGACCAGGGACCGTCTGATGGAGCAGTATGCCGATGTGTTTCCGGAGTATGATTTTGCATCCAACAAAGGGTACGGCAGTGCGGCACATATTGCGGCACTGAAGGAGTATGGACCGACTCCGATCCACAGACACAGCTTTATCAAAAATTTCGGATTTTAAGGCATTTTAGCGTGCCGGGAGAGAAAATATGAAGCTGACAGGATGGTTCTCACAGGATAAAATAGCGGATAACAGCAGAGTACAGACTCCAAATAATGCGAATACCGAACAGGTAAACCGGCAGATCCGTGCACTGGTTCCCGGGCAGACCCTCAGAGGAGAGGTGGTCTCCAGGGAGGGCAATAATGCGCAGATCCGTCTGCTGCAGGATGTCCTGGTGGATGCAAAAGTGGATGCGGATATCCGTCTGGAACTGGGGCAGAACATTACCTTTCAGGTAAAAAATAACGGGCAGACACTGAATCTGAGTCCTCTTTTTACCAATATGGCAACAGAAGGAACCGTACTGAAAGCGTTGGATATGGCATCGCTGCCGGTGAACGAGAATACGGTAGCCATGACAAAACAACTGATGGATGTGGGGCTTCCTATTGATAAGAATACGTTGCAGCAGATCTGGCATGAAAGTAATGCGTTCCCGGATGCGGAGATTCTGGATCTCGTGAATCTTCACAAAGTGGAACTTCCGGTGACGGAGGAAAATATCACACAGATGGCGTCCTATCGCAATCTGACACATCAGCTGACAGCAGGAATCGCAGAGACCGGAGAAAGTCTGACAAATATGCTGCAGGGGCTGGTAGAGAGCGGAGACATAGAGCAGGCCGCCACAATCTACAGTGAAGTTCTGGAACTGTTGGCTTTCGAAGATGCGGCCGGAGAGACGGTAACAGGACAACAACAGACCGAGGGACCTCTGCCAGAGCCAGGCGTGGATGTGACAGTGACCCCGGAAGAGGCAGAACAGATGCCAGTACAGCCTTCGGCAACAGCACCGGAAGCTGTGCCGGGGCAGAAGACCATCATAGAGGAACCGACGGAGACGGCACCGGACAACGGTCAGACGATAAAAGAAAATCCCGGTGCAGAAAAAACACAGGAGGCACCACAGCTGCAGAATCTGCAGAAACTGTTAAAGCAGGGGCTGGAGACGAAAGATATTCCCTTGCTGCGCAGTATTCTCCATAATTCCAAAGTGGCAGAGCTTCCGGAAAAACTCCTGGCGGATCGGTGGAGCATAAAACCAGAGGATGTGGAATCTCCGGAGAGGGTGGAGGAACTTTACCAGAAGCTGGGAAAACAGTTGAAGGGGTTGAGTAATCTTTTGGAAGAAAACGGACAGCGTGGTTCAAGTGCTTATCAGAACGTGACGAATTTAAGCCAGAACGTGGATTTCCTGCAACAGATCAACCAGACCTATGCCTATATCCAGCTGCCACTGCATCTACGGCAGGGAGAGCATAAGACGGGAGAACTGTTCGTATATACCAACAAGAAAAATCTTGCCAAAAAAGACGGACAGGTCAGCGCACTGCTACATCTGGATATGGAACATCTGGGGCCACTGGATGTATATGTGGCTCTGAAGGATACCAAAGTCAGCACCAAATTTTATGTACAGAATGATGCAATCCTGGATTACCTGGAGGCTAATATGGATGTGCTGACAGAGCGGCTGCAAAAAAGAGGCTATGATTGTAAATGTGAGACAACACTGCATACCGAATTACAGCAGACGGCGCAGGCCATGGCACCGCTTCTTAAGACAGAAGGAAGTGTTCCGGTAGCACAATATGCCTTTGATGTGAGAACATAGCTCATCCATAGGAAACAGACGTGACTGCTGGCAGGCAGCGGATGTTTCCTATGAGAGGAGCGGACAAACATGAGTATGCAGGACGATAGTCCGGAATACGAATGATTGTTACGATTTCGAGAGTGCGTAGCACGGAGAAAACGTATATGTTTTGTGCGGCTGAAACCATGTATGTTAAGAAGGCCATAGAGGAAACAGAATGAATGACGAGAAAAAGAAAGTAAAACAGGCCGTAGCACTGGAATACGATCCCTCGGATGAGGCACCCAGAGTCATAGCCAGCGGCAAGGGAATTCTGGCGGAGAAGATCATAGAGAAGGCCCAGGAGAGCAGTGTGCCGATCCATCGGGATGACAAGCTGGCGGATACACTGTCCCGGCTGGACATCGGCGAGATGATCCCGCCGGAGTTGTATGAAGTGGTGGCGGAGATTCTGGTATTTGTGGATGCTGTGGATCACCGCATGGTAAAGGAAAGTGTGGCAAACGGGGGAAAACATAAGGGTTGAATACCAGACAGACGGGGAATGTATATGAGCAGATGGCTGCGGACTATCTGGAGAAACAGGGAATGCGTATCCTGGAACGGAATTTCCGCAGAGGTAGGAACGGTGAGATCGACATTATCGGCAGAGACGGGAAATATCTTGTGTTTGTGGAAGTGAAATACCGTTCCGGTGATGAAAAGGGAAATGCGGCGGAGGCCGTGACAACGGCGAAACAGAGAACCATCTGCAGAGTGGCGGACTATTACCGTTATCTGCATCATTATGGGGAGGATACCTGGGTGCGCTATGATGTGGTGGCAATCCAGGGGGAGGCACTTCACTGGATTCCAAATGCTTTTCCACACCATTATAGTGCAAGGAGATAGAATAATGTATCCATTGATCAGAACAGACTGCAGAGACACAGACAGTATACAGCAGAGACAAAAAGGGGAACTAGAGTATCTGGTATTCCCGAAGCTGGAAGAGACCGGTGTGGTGGAACATCTGTTTACCACAAGGACCGGTGGTGTCAGCAACGGAATCTATTCCACTATGAACTTGAGTTTTTCCAGAGGAGATGACCTGGAATGCGTCAGAGAGAATTACAGACGGATTGGTGAAGTACTGGGAACAGGCCCGGAACATATGGTGGCATCGAAACAGACCCATACCACGAATATTCATCTGGTGACGAAAGCAGATGCCGGAAATGGGATCACCAGACCATCGGTCTATGATGATATAGACGGTCTGGCTACGGATATCCCCGGAATCGCACTGGTGACTTTTTATGCAGACTGTGTTCCTTTGTATTTCGTTGATCCGGTACACAGGGCCATCGGACTGGCGCATTCCGGCTGGAGAGGAACGGTGAACCGCATGGGCGAAGTGACTCTGCAGCGGATGAAAGAAGCGTTTGGCACAAGGCCTTCTGATGTCCATCTGTGTGGATTGTTATGAAGTGAGTGAAGAAGTGGCGGAACAGTTCCGGGAATGCTTTCCGGAGGATGTGTTGCAGCCGGGCAAAGCACCTGGTAAATATCAGCTTGACCTGTGGAAAGCCAATCAGAGCATTCTGTTAAGGGCGGGGATCCCGCCGGAACATATGGCGGTAACGAACGTCTGTACCTGCCACAATCCGGAGTATCTGTTTTCCCACCGGGCAAGTCACGGACAGAGGGGAAATCTGGCGGCATTTTTAATGTTGAAGGAGTCCTGAGTTCCTGAGTGCCTGACGGGAATTAAGAAAATTTAAGAAAAAACACGAAAATATTTAAAAATATTATGTTTAAATAGAAATAACGAAAATGATGGGGAACCGGGCAGTAACGGAGAAATGAGGGAAGTATGGCAAATATTCTTGTATGTGATGATGACAGAGAGATCGTGGATGCCATCGAGATCTATCTGAGTAAGGATGGCTATAAAATATATAAAGCGTATGATGGGGAACAGGCAATTCAGATCCTGGACAAGGAGGATATCCATCTGTTGATCATGGATATCATGATGCCCCGGCTGGATGGCATACGGGCTACATTGAAGATCCGGGAATACAGCAGCATTCCCATTATTATCCTGTCGGCCAAATCGGAAGACACGGACAAGATCCTGGGGCTGAATATCGGTGCGGATGATTATATCTGCAAGCCTTTTAATCCGCTGGAACTAGTGGCGAGAGTCAAATCCAACTTGCGCAGATATACCTCCCTGGGGAGCCTGACCGGTGAGAACAAAGCAATCTATCAGGTGGGCGGACTGATCCTCAATGATGATACCAAACAGGTGACAGTGGACGATGAACCGGTAAAAATGACACCTATCGAATATAATATTTTATTACTTTTGATGAAGAACCAGGGCAGGGTATTTTCCATCAATCAGATCTATGAAAGCATCTGGAATGAGGATGCCATCGGAGCGGACAATACCGTGGCGGTACACATCCGGCATATCCGGGAAAAAATCGAGATCAATCCCAAGGAACCCCGGTATCTGAAGGTGGTATGGGGAGTAGGCTATAAGATCGACAAGGAGCAGGCATGAGACGACCTACATTGAAACGGCTGATGCTGGGACTGGTGCAGCAGACGGCGGCTTTGCTTTTGCTGGTGGCAATCGCGGCGGTTTTGTTCAATTCCTATCTGGCGGTAGACACAGCGGATGGCACAAAAGTATATGAATTATCCCCTCTGGATGCGGAAACGGAATTTGAAGATTCCGTGATTTTCCATGATCTGTTCCAGAGCTCGGTATCGGATATTATCCAGCTTATGGTGATCAAAGGACAGATGGAGACCAATGGAAGCTTTGATCCGCATAAGCATGTTGATATCACGGAATTTGCTTCAGGGAAATCCGGCGGTGTAGATTGCCCTGTAACAGCAGTTTATGAGCTGGAAGATCTGATCAAATGGGGAAAATACGGTGCGGAATATACAGATCGTATTATGAGTATGTCGGACTTCGTGAATTATTTCGGACCGATAGACCTGGAGTCGAACTTCCGCGTGGATGCGGACGGACAGCTGATGTTCGTGGCAGGCGGAGAGCAGACGGAGGAGCAGAAGGAAGCAGTCGCACAGGCAATCGAGGCAATTCCGGAGAGCCAGAGAACCGATCGGCTGGAAGACCTGGCTTTCACATACATTGTGAAAGAGAGTGTACAGGATATCCGGGTATCCAGAGAAGACGATGGTACGCTGACGGTATATTTCCCGATGCTGGTGAACCGTTATGCCACCGTAGACGGAGAGAAGCAGCTGACAGCCTGTGCAGACAACTGGATCGAATATATTGCACTGCAGAACAATCTGGAGATGACGATCCAGACGTTGTCAGCCAACTATGAGCAGTATCAGAACTGTAATGATCTGTATAAAGAAGATGCGGGCAATCTGAAATATGCGGTCCGTATGATGACAACAGATGGAGTTAGCAGAACCTATACGAATGTATCGGAGCTTGAGAACAGTTCCGATAATAATATTACGGATTATTTTTCGGAGTACAGACGGTATCTGATCTATTATCCGGACAGTCTGGAATTTACCGGCAACACAGGAATGACTGAGGGCCAGATCTATCAGTATCTGAAAGAGTATGGTTATCCGGATATGACTCATATCTGGATCGCAGTGGATACCAATTATCCGGTGGAGGGAGATTCCTTTTACAATGCCAATGTGGTGTTCCAGAGAATCGTTCCGAATATCTGGTATCTGATCGGCGGAGGGATCCTGCTGACAGTATTATGGCTGCTGGTGGGTATTTATCTTACCGTAACGGCCGGCGTGGCTTACGATGAGGAGGATGAGCCGGTTCTGTACCTGAACGGTATCGATCATGTCTGGATCGAGTTCATGGCGCTTTTGCTGGTGGGATTTATCTATGGCGGAAGAATCGGATACGATTATCTGATGAATGTGGCCAATAAGGTATATCTCAGCCATTCCGAGATCCAGGGGCGGGAGATTACACGGCTGACAGCCTACGGCGTCTTTGCGCTGTATGGCTTCTGCGTAAGCATGGGAATCAATGTTTTCTGGTACAGCCTGATCCGCAGGATCAAATCCCACAATATGTGGAGTGACAGTTTCCTGCACTGGATCGTCACAAGCTTCGGTAAGGCGGTACATTTTGTGGTTTCCCACAGAAATTCCGCCATCAGCTCACTGATCCCGTATAATCTGTTTCTACTGGTGAATCTGGCAGGAATTTTCGGAGCTTATCTGCTGCGGGGAAAAAGCGCTCTGTGGGTGCTTCCGACACTGGGGGCTATTGTGTTGGACGGCATTGTGGGGGTACTAAGGTTCAAGCAAAAAGCGGAGCAGATCGATATCGTGGAAGGAATCCGCAGGATCCGTGATGGAGAAGTGGATTATAAGCTGGATGTGGAATCTCTTCATGGGGACAACCGTGAGATGGCGGATGCAGTCAATAACATCGGAGAGGGTATCCGCAAGGCGGTAAGCACCAGCATGAAGGATGAGCAGATGAAATCGGATCTGATCACCAATGTCTCCCATGATATTAAGACACCGCTGACTTCCATTATCAATTATGTGGATCTGTTGAAACGCCTAAAGATCACGGAAGAACCGGCCAGGAGCTATATTGAGGTGCTGGACAGCAAATCCCAGAGACTGAAACAGTTGACGGATGATCTGGTGGAGGCTTCGAAAATCTCCTCCGGTAACATTGTGCTGAATCTGGAACAGTTGAACCTGACGGAACTGCTGAATCAGGCAGTGGGAGAATTCTCCGACAGAATGGAAGAGAAAAAGCTGCAGGTGATCTTTGACGGAAATGATGTGGCCGGCATGATCTATGCCGACAGCCGCAGGATGTGGAGAATCATTGAAAATCTGTTTCAGAATATCTGCAAGTATGCCCTGGAGGGAACCAGAGTCTATCTGGAGATGCAGGTAAAGGACGGAAGAGTCATCGCTTCTCTGAAAAATATTTCCGACCGGCCCATGAATCTCAAGGGTGAGGAACTGTCAGAGAGATTTATCCGGGGAGATGCTTCCCGTACTACCGAGGGAAGTGGTCTGGGTCTGTATATTGCGAAAAATCTGACCAAGGCACAGCACGGAGAATTCCAGATTCAGCTGGATGGAGATCTGTTTAAGATTATATTGGATTTCCCGGAATACCATAAGCCGGAAGAACCCGCCACTGAGCAGCTGAAGGAGACCGTGTCGAAAGAGGTTTAGAAATGGCGAAATAAGAAATACTGAAATAAGCAATATAACTGAAAAACGCAGAAACCATAACGGCTTCTGCGTTTTTTTATGCGTGTGCGCCTAGCGGCGCACGTTTCTAACGGGTTAAAGTCCCGAATCCGCCCGGTAGTGGGAAGGATATAGCCGAAGGCAAGGGTGTCCATCGTGAGGTGGAATCTGAAGGAAGCTGGATGTGAGGAAAATACTAACTCATGGGCAAATCTCTGGTCTGACGGACAGAAATCTTATATGAGGTTATGCATGAGGGTAAGGTTGCACGCCAAATCGAAGCCCAATAACTACACGGAATCATGCATGATAAATGAGGCAGATGGATGGAGAGGAAGAAACGTGTGGTACCTGGGGAGGTCTGTGCGGTACGCTTTGAAAGAGGTAACCATTGCATAAAGCAATGCTGAACGCACAGAAGTCAGCAGAGGTCATAGTAGCCAAACGGAACAAGATCCGTTCGAGGTGAAGGACCGAATCAATAGGAGTCTTAAGTATGACCCGGAAAGGAGGAATGGGCAGATGGATGCAGAAAACAAGGAAAGCTGCTTGCAGAGAGACAGCGCGGAACGTAAAGGGTATGTAAGAGCGCATCGCTCATTCAACCGGATATGGAAAGAAAGAGACAGTGCAGAGCCAGACATTTTAGGTAAGATACTGAGTAAGGACAATCTGAACAGAGCTTACAAAAGAGTGAAGGCAAACAAGGGAGCGCCGGGAGTAGATGGAATGACTATCGAAGAGGCGTTTCCGTGGTTGAAGGAACATAGCCATGAACTGACAGAGAGGATACGGAAAGGGCACTATACCCCGTCCCCGGTCAGAAGAGTGGAAATCCCGAAGCCGGACGGCGGAGTACGAAAGCTTGGTATTCCCACCGTCACAGACCGCATTATCCAGCAGGCGATATCACAACAGCTGATACCGATTTATGAGCCGAAGTTCTCAGAAGGAAGTTTCGGATACCGACCGGGACGGAGTGCAAAAGATGCAGTTCAGAGGATAAAGGAGTATGCAGAACAGGGATATACAAGGGCGGTCGTCCTTGACCTGTCCAAGTACTTCGATACGCTGAACCATGAATTCCTTGTAAATATCCTGCGCAGAGATGTAAAGGATGAAAGAGTGATTCAGATGATAAAGAGGTATCTGAAAAGCGGAGTGATGGAAAACGGTGTAGTGGTCAAGACGGAAGAAGGTTCGCCGCAGGGAGGAAATCTCTCCCCGCTGTTAGCCAATGTCTATCTTAATGAGTTTGACCAGGAATTCAACAAAAGAGGGGTACCGTGCATCCGCTATGCAGATGATATCGTACTGTTAGCGAAGAGTGAACGGGCATCTGAGAGGTTGTTGGAGAGCAGTACGAAATATCTGGAAGGGACGCTGAAACTGAAGGTGAACCGGGAGAAAAGCCGTACGGTCAGTGTGTTTGCAATACGAAATTTTAAATACCTTGGTTTTTGTTATGGGAAGAACGGAAAAGGAATCTATATCCGTGTGCATGAAAAGTCATGGAAGAAAGCCAAGGAAAACCTGCGCAGGCTCACTTCCCGGAGCAGATGCAGAAGTATAGTGAAAGCCATGAAGCGAGTAGAAATCTATATGAGGGGATGGCTGAACTACTATAGTATAGCAGACATGAAAAGAAACATCGAAGACCTGAATGGATGGCTGTACCGAAGGATACGGATGTGTATCTGGAAGCAGTGGAAACTACCCAGAACGAGAATGAGAAAACTAATCGGACTGGGAGTAGCCAGTCATTATGCGGCAACAATCGCCAATGACCGCAAAGGATACTGGTTTAATGCCGGGAACAAAGCGGTAAACTGGGCGTTGAATAAAGAAAGACTGATAAGCTGGGGCTACTATGATTTAGCGACAGCGTACCAGTCCATGCACGTCAACTATTGAAACCGCCGTGTACCGAACGGTACGCACGGTGGTGTGAGAGGACGGCGGTTAATCACCGCCTCCTACTCGATTAAGAAAATCTTAATCATATGGTAAAGGCATCTTAACCCGTGCCTGCTGTTATCTTAAGAAAGAAACCGCTATACTTTTCCGTACGATTGTTGTAGGCTTCTACGATACCGTGGATCTTTTCGGTGGTAGCCATGACATTGGACAGAGAAGCGTCATGGTTCATAAAGTCGATCAGGGAAGCAATGAACTTGCTCATATCGGCTTCCACGAAATAAGGTCTGGTGTAGATCTCAGGCGGTAGATAGGTAAGATTCGTAGTAATGACCTTATCGATATCACCATGCTCGTAAGCAGAGTCGAAATTCTTCAGACCGTCGGTGAACAAGCCGAAAGTACAGCAGATATATACGCGTCTGGCTTTCATGGCCTTTAACTGTTTTGCAGTATCCAGCATACTTCCACCGGAGGAGATCATGTCATCGATGATGATGATATCCTTACCTTCAATATTGTCACCTAAGAATTCGTGAGCCACGATAGGGTTCTTACCGTTGACGATGGTGGAATAGTCACGTCTCTTGTAGAACATACCGGTATCGACACCCAGAACGCTGGCAAAATAAATGGCACGATCCAGAGCTCCTTCATCCGGGCTGATGACTAACAGGTGATCTTTGTCTACAATCATATCATCTTCGGAATTTAACAAGGACTTGATGAACTGGTAAGGGGTGGTAAAATTATCAAATCCGTTCAGCGGAGTGGAGTTCTGTACTCTGGGATCATGGGCATCAAAAGTGATGAAGTTATCAATTCCCATATCCCGTAACTCTTCCAGTGCATAAGCACAGTCCAGGGATTCTCTGCCGCTGCGGCGATGCTGTCTGCCTTCATAGAGGAAAGGCATGATGACGTTGATACGTCTGGCCTTGCCGTTGCAGGCGGCGATGACACGCTTCAGATCCTGATAGTGGTCATCAGGAGACATGTGGTTGGTATAGCCGTTCATGTTGTAAGTAATACTATGATTGCATACATCGGTGAGAATGAACAGATCCTTACCGCGGATGGTCTCGCTGATCTGCGCTTTGGCTTCACCGCTTCCGAAACGGGGCACATCCACGTCTACGAGATAGTTGCTCTCGATATAACCGTGAAAGGCAGGATCGTTTTTCACTTTGTCATTATGGATACTCTTACGGAATTCTACCATGTAGTCATTGATGCGGCGTCCCATTTTTTCTGCGGAAGGCAGAGCGATGATCTTCAAAGGAGCCACGGGCATGGCATTTTCCAGTTCGTGTAAATTAGGCATGATGTCCCTCCTGGACGAGCTTTATTGTTCGTAAAAATATGCAGAGCTTCATTCGCAAAAGCGCATCTTCGATGCTTAATTTTTGCGGAACTATTCTGAATATAACAATTAATTTATAACATTATGCTAGTGACACGTCAAGGAATTTCTTGTACAATGGATAGGAGAAAGATGGTTAGGTGAATTAGAATGAAGAAAAAAGAACATATTGTAAAAACAGTAAAGCCGGGAAGCATCGTCAGCCCGCCGATCTGCTGCCAGTAATCGAGGATTGCGAGCTGCCGGTCGTAGAACGGCGAAT
>ENA-UEOI01002277-UEOI01002277.1-human-gut-metagenome-genome-assembly--contig:-NODE-2277-length-13915-cov-86.392542_pt1 | contig 13915 bp, 12 predicted proteins | sample MGYA00242883_ERZ507882 | MGnify/ENA primary metagenome ERZ507882 (study PRJEB26167, sample SAMN06115502) | human gut metagenome | host: Homo sapiens | place: China:Chongqing | collected 2015-07-29... | reverse complement strand
CCCTGCATATTTAGCTACAGATTTCACTATTTTATCTCCCTTATTATATGTTGTTGAAGAAAGAATCAGTCCTTCTGTGGTACTTTCAAAATCACCATCTAATTCAATTGTACTAGTAGTACATGAATGTGGAATTATTTGAAGCGTTCCTCCTTTTAAATTAGGATCATACGCCAACTCTGTCTGAAAACAATTCCAGCCCACGGTATATCCTTTAGAATCATCATTTGATATATTGCCTACATAAATATCATAAATATCCTTCCTTGTAGACAGTTCCGCATAAACATCAGAAAAAGCTAAACAAGATTGAGGAATCTCAAAATGCAATTTCCACATTGCTGTATTCTGTAAATTCGCTTGTTCTGGCTCCAAATAATAAAAAACTTTTAGTACCCCCGTATACTTATTATGAAAAATCAGATAATTCACTCCTAAATCTCCATAACCATTAACTGTATGGGCAATCAACTCCCATCCATCTACAGATTTTATGTCCATTCTTATGTCATAAGGAATCGCAGTTGTAGACTGAGTTGTATTCCATGGCGTATTAACATGATTTCCTGAAGATAATGTTACCTTTTCCCATTCCTCCCAATTCAATTGTCCCGAACGACTACGTCCTGCATCGGACTTAGGATAAGCAACTAATTCCCGAACAGTAGGTAATGCCTTTACTTTTTCTTGAACTTCCAATTCATTTGAACAAGACATTACTCCTATTCCATATAGAAACACACAAAAGAACAATGATTTTTTCATAACCTTAGATTTTGATTTCGCAATAAATATACGTTTTTTCTTTTAGAAATACAACTCCCGGACAAGAAAACATATATTCATTTAGTCAAAATAATACACGGCTCTTCCATTTTCCCAGTACTTTCCTAGAAGTACTGGAGTACCGCCGGGGAAGTACCGGAGTACTACTGAGGAAGTACCGGAGTACCGCTGGGAAAGTACTGATTTAGTTAAATGAAAGAGCCATGGCCAATAATATCAACTTTCAATGCGCGCGAGAAACAACTCTATTCTTCCACTATCAGTTCCAGCAGCACCGGAAGATGATCGCTATATCCTCCGTGATACCGCATTCCTTTATAGGTGCGGAAAGGCGTATCCCCTCCATACACATTATCTTCTTCCAACAAAAAAGGGAAACGTAGAATAGAGACTTTTTCTTTTGAAGTCCTTGTACGGGCATCCGGCTGCAACAGACCACCGTTCACTACCATCTGATCCAGTACCCCCCACTCTCCTTTATAGTGATAGGTACCTCCTTGCTGGTTATCCATCAGATTATACAAGGCACGTGATTCCGGCTGTCCAGCCAAGGCAGACACCCGAAGCCCTTCCTGTAAGGACTTTCCATCAGGATAATCATTAAAGTCCCCCATAATAATAAGACGGGGATTCTGCCGTTCAGCCATGACCGAATCAGCGGCTTGACGGATTCTGCGGGCCACCCACAAACGATAGGGATCTGTTTTCTTTGCCCCTCCCACACGCGAGGGAAGATGACAGACAAAGACATCCAGCGTATCTCCGCTTACCACACGCCCCGATACGTACAGCACATCTCGCGTAGGACGCATACCCAATGAATCTGACGGAATACGAATTTTCTGTGAAGCGAGCAACCGGAACGAGACTGGTTGATACAACAGAGCCACATCGATGCCACGCTCATCGGGCGAGCTGGTCATGACATACTTATAACCCACTTCACGAAGCGGAGAATAACGGGTCAAGCTTTTCAGGCAATAGTCATTTTCCACCTCACACAAACCCACCAAATCAGGCACCTGCTCCTTTCCTGCTGCCAGTATGACTTTTCCAATCTTGTTCACCTTATCCTGAAAGCGACGGTACGTCCAGTTCCGTACACTCCCCGGCAAAAACTCTGTATCCTGCTTTAAGGAATCGTGACGGCAATCAAACAAGTTTTCCACGTTGTACTCCATCACCCGGAACGCATGCTGTGCCTGAGCCGGTGCGGCACTCATGCCGCACACAGCCCATAGCAAGCTATAAATTAGTTTTCTCATGAACGAGCCGGAATATTTACCAGCACATCCAGCAGATGATGCCAGAACTTGTCCACCGTAGGAATCAGCATGCGTTCATCCGGTGAGTGCACGCCACGCAGCGTCGGTCCGAAAGAAACCATATCCAATGACGGATATTTCTCCAGGAACAATCCACATTCCAGTCCGGCATGAATCGCTTTCACTTTCGGTTCCACTCCAAACAGACGTTTGTAGCTTTCTACAGCTACCTTCAGAATAGCAGACGACGGATTCGGTTTCCATCCCGGATAACCGTCACCGGTCACACAAGTAGCTCCACCCAGTTCAAATGCTGAACGTACCATCTGCGACATATCCTTGCGAGAAGAAAGGATAGAACTACGCTGACTGGTCACTACCACAATCTTGCCGTCGCGCATCTTCACCGAAGCCAAGTTAGAAGAAGTCTCCACCAAGCCTTCCATATCCTGACTCATGGCATACACTCCGTGATGCACGGCATACAGTGAATGCAGGAAGCGTGTCATGGCTTCTTTCTCCATCACCTCCGCACAAGGAGTTTCCGACTCCAGTTCCATGGTCAGGTTCGGTTCCGTCACCGCAAACTCATTCTCTACCTCAGCCAGGAATATATTCAATGCTACCCGTACATTTTCTTTATCAGCCATCGGTACGGCACAAACGGCATGGGCTTCTCTCGGAATGGCATTGTGCAAGTTACCTCCGTCAATGTGACTCAGACGCAAATCATACTGCTTCATCAAAATTACCAAGAAACGGTCGAGCAACTTGTTGGCATTGGCACGGTTCTTATTGATGTCGTCACCAGAATGTCCGCCGGTCAATCCTTTAACTGCCACACGGAAGAAGAAATAACCTTCAGGAGCTGCTGTCATAGGGCAAGGGAATTCAGCTGTAGTACCAGCACCTCCGGCACAGCCGATAAACAATTCACCTTCATCTTCCGAATCCAGGTTTATCAGAATATCGCCGCTCATGAAACCTTCTTTCAAGGCAAATGCGCCGGTCAGTCCCGTTTCCTCATCTACGGTGAACAAGCACTCCAGCGGTCCGTGCTGAATATCATCTGCAGCCAGCACAGCCAGTTCAGTCGCCATACCGATACCGTTGTCAGCCCCCAGTGTGGTACCTTTCGCTTTCAACCATTCCCCGTCAATGTAAGTTTCAATCGGGTCTGTTTCAAAATTATGTACTGTCTGGTTATTTTTCTCACATACCATGTCCATGTGCGACTGCAACACCACTTTTTTCAGATTTTCCATACCAGCGGTAGCCGGTTTGCTAATCAAGACATTTCCAGCCTCATCCACTTTATATTCCAGCGCATGGGCTTTTGCAAAGTCCACCAGATAATTTCTGATTTTTTCTTCCTTCTTGGAAGGACGCGGCACACGGCAGATTTCTTCAAAATAATGAAAAACCGATGCCGGCTTCAAATCTTTCTTTTCCATAAAAGTATTTCAATAAACGATTAAAAATTAGATGCAAACAAAAGTTAAATACAGCGTTTTTCCTCACATAAAAGGCTTTTTTAAAGACAAAACCCTGAGGAATCGTGACAAAAACTATATCTTTGCACCACAAAATTAATAGAAATGCTTAAGACTCTCCTGATAACTTTGTTAATAGTTGCTATCTGCATAGCGCTATTATCGGTGAAAATACTTTTCAAGAAGAATGGACGCTTCCCTAACACACACGTCAGCGGAAGCAAGGCCATGCGAAAAAGAGGCATCGGATGCGTGCAATCGCAAGACCGTGAAGCCCAGCGCATCAATCCTCACGCCATTCCTGAAAGACAGTCGGCAGCAGCAGAATAATGAAGCTAATAATTAACTAAAAAAACGATATCAGTATCATTATGAAAAAAATGAATGTTTTGAAAGGACTCCTGGCTCTTGCCGTAGTATTCCTGTTTGCACAATGCACAGACAACAAGGGAACTTCTACTGAAGCTTCTGCTCCGGCAGTAGCAGGTACAAATATGAAGATTGCCTACGTAGAAGTTGATTCGCTGCTCACTAAATATCGCTACTGGAATGACCTGAACGAACTGATGATTCAGAAAGAAGAAAACATCCGTACGACATTGAATGAAAAAGCAAAAGAACTGGACGGCGAAATGAGAGAATTCCAGCGTAAACTGGAAAACAACGGTTTTGCCAGCCGCGAACGTGCAGAACAGGAAAACGCACGTCTGTTGCAGAAACAGCGTGACTTGCAGCAGTTGCAGGAAAAGCTTTATGCTGACCTCCAGGCTGAAAACCAGAAGAACAGCTTGCAGCTTCGCGATTCTATCAACTCATTCTTGAAAGTATACAACCAGAAAAAAGGCTACAGCCTGATCATCAGCAACACTCAGTTGGACAACTTGTTGTTTGCAGACAAGTCACTGGATATCACACAGGAAATCGTTGACGGCTTGAACGCACGTTACACTCCTAGCACAAAGAAATAAATACTCATTTGATTTTATCATACTAAAAAGTCCGGCCATTGCGACCGGACTTTTTTATTTCCTGCAGATGCATCTTTTATATCTCATTGAGCAATGCATTCATTTCACTTACCATTTTAGCAGGAGACTTTTTATTCGTCTTTATCCAACCTTCCGGTGTAAATTCCAACAGCTTGGCATTTAGCTTCTTCAACTTTCCGTTTGCTCCCTTGGCTGCCAGTTCTTCCCGAAGGATATGGATTTTCTCACAATCCTGCAAACCTTCCACCAGACGCTCGAAACGGATACTGCTACGCGGACCAGGATAGATGCTGTACGTATCACCGGCTGCCCACGTACGGAAACGTGAATCACGCAGCGGATCCATTGGCCAGCTGTTTACCGCCCAACGAAGATAACCGTCATATCCTCCAGCCACCGCATGAAGCACCGTCCAGGCCGCTTCGGCAGGTTCAGAGAAAGTAAATGTATTAGGGAAAGCCTCCGTACAGCAAGTATACACCGTACTGATTTGTCCTTTCCGTTCACGTTCTGCCTTTACCTCTTCCGGAAACTGATTGCCATAAGGGATACTCAAATAATACAAATCTCCCTGAATCTCCTCATGATAATTACCGGCCAATGTAATCTTGAATTCCGGATCGGCCGCCTTAATCACCTTAATGGCTTCACGCATGGCCTCCATCGGGCGTTCGTCCATAGAAATGGCCGTCTTTTCAAACCACCCCTTCTCACGCAAGTGACGGGAAAAATCTTTCAGGAACGTACCCCAGTACTCAGCGTAGGCTTCTTCACCCGGAGCAGCCTTGATAAACTGCACGCGGTTGGTAGCCTGATCAAAATAATCAAAGCTCAACGCCCATGGAATCATCGTGTAGCAGCTAATCAAATCCTTGATGCCCACTTCATTCATCATGAATTCCACCCACTTGTCGAACACCGTATAATCGTACACCCACGTACCGTCCAGCTTCTTCATCCGGAAAATCATGCTATCGTAATGGTCTTCCGTCTGTCCGGCCCAAGGCTTGTGCATGATGCTGGCGGTAATAGCCCGCTGCCCCACATTGGCCAGCATCTTCATGATAGGACGCATGGCGTCAAAATGCTCCTTGCTCCACAACGGCACCTGATAGTAACGCGCCACGGCATACGGATTCTGCCACAAGTCCAGGTGAAGCGCCCATTTCTGCGGATCCGGCAACGTACGGTTCACCACTTCGATTTCAAACGGCAGTTTCATGGCTTCAAAATTCTTTCCAGATACCGTCAGCGTACCTTTATACTTCCCGGGGCGTGTATCAGCAGGCACCCATACATTCAGCCACACGGGCTGCGTACTGCGCGCCTGAACTTCGCGTACCCGCACAATATCGAGCACATCGGCCACCATGGAAGAATCCCATTCCGCCTTGTTCTCACGAGGGCCACAACCCCCACTTCCATCCTTGTTCAATCCATCCGTCATTACATAACGTACAAAATACGTATTCACGGCCGAGGCAGGAATTACCGAAGAACCATTCTTCAATTCACTGACAGCAATTTCCGCTCCTTCCAGTTCTTTCTGCGTCCAAAGCACAGCCTGTGCATTCACACGCTCTCCTTTCCAGGCCTTCAGCCGGAGCGTACCAGTAGCCTTCACGTCGGGTACATTCAGTTTCTTGTAACGCACATCCGTCGTTCCCCAACAAAACCGAACCGGAGCAGTCATTTTGCTCCACACCTCTTCCCCGTCGTGCGGCTTCGTATCGGTCAGTTCTACATAATCTCCCAATGGAAACTTTTCTACCTGCTGAGAAAAACAGGCCGGCCCGCATGCAAGCAGCGCCGATAAAAACAACATTTTTTTCATGGTTTATTATTTAGGCTTAGTGTTAACTTAAAAGTCTTTTAGCAATAAAGATAATGATTTTTCGGAGAATAAGGCATCTATTTGCCGAAAAAGTTCGGGGAATAAGACATCTATTCACCGAAAAAAGTACATTGTCTGATAAACATCACAAAATCCCCAACTCCTTCGCTACCCTACATGCCTCAATAGAACTTTTTACCTGAAGCTTGCTCAAAATCTCCTGACGGTGCCGACTGACCGTATGCACACTGATAGAAAGCAGACTGGCAATCTCCTTACTCATCAGCCCCTTATCTATCAACCGCAGAATTTGTTTCTCCCTCTCCGACAAGATTTGTGCATCCTCCTGACCGCCTAATTCCATCATTTCTCCGGTAACCGAATGAACTACCCTGCTCTTGCCGGAAAAGCCGAATAACCATGGAGTATACACGCATAATGCCAGCCACAAACTATTCCCTATAGGAGAAGGAACATAAAACAACCGGTGCAGCACAAACTGATAGTTTCCCTGCGCATCCTTTATACGCAACTTATTGGCTAGATAAAAATCAGTCCGCTTTGTCTTGGGCTGACGTCGCACAAAGTGAAAGAAACGAAGCTCCTGCAAATACTTGTCGTGCAAATCATCGGGATGAATCTGCTTCAAAATCTTTTCCTCCCAAATAGAATCTATTTTCTCTTCCGTGCCATTCTCACGATACCAACCAAACACCTGAGAAAAGCGCCCATAGTACACGTAACTCACATTCGTATGCATATCACTCAGCACAGATACCGCATTTTCCATTTCCGCATACCCCATGGCAATTTGCTTGTATTTTTCCAACTCAGCCATCGGCTGTTGCCCTACCTTGTAAAGCGATTTCTGTTTCGAAAACTCATTGTTCAGTTCATCGACTATATTCATACAAAAAATGGTTATTAATAATCATTGCAGATTCTTTTCCGGCATCTTACATTTGCAAAGATAATTTCCCTACGGATTTTATCAGCAAATATATCAAAGGAATCGTAATTAAATTATCAGATATGAAAAAACGACTTATAACAGGTATGGCACTCTGGGCATCCCTGCAATGCGGAATGGCCCAGTCACTGGAAAAAATGCAATGGTTCAACGAACCCGAACAATGGAAAATAGAAAACCAGGCACTGACCATGTACGTCACCCCGCAGAGTGACTACTGGCGAATTTCACACTATGGTTTTACCGTAGACGACGCCCCGTTCTATTACGCAACTTACGGAGGCGAATTTGAGGTCAAGGTAAAAGTGACCGGAGACTATAAAACCCGTTTCGACCAGGCTGGCCTGATGCTGCGCATTGATCACGAGAACTACATCAAAACAGGCATTGAGTTTGTAGACGGAAAATTCAACCTGAGCACCGTAGTCACCCACAAGACCTCCGACTGGAGCGTCATCGCACTGGACAAGCCGGTTCCTTACGTATGGATTAAAGCGGTAAGACGACTGGATGCCGTGGAAATATTCTATTCGTTCGACGACAAGGAATACGTCATGATGCGGAATGCCTGGTTGCAGGACAACACTCCCGTACACGTAGGTCTCATGGCAGCCAGCCCCGACGGAAACGGCTTCAATGCCACCTTCGAGCATTTCAAGGTAAAACACCTTCCTGACCTTCGCCGACAGGAATGATTGAAAAAGAATGCGGAATAAAAGAGTTTATGAGCTTAATTCCCCAGGCATTTCACTTAACATTCAGAAATGCCTGGGTATCCATTGGCAAACTTTCTTATATAATATGTCGGAACACATATTTTTTTTACCTTTGTAAAAACAAACCACTATGTTCGAAGACCAGATAAGAAAGTACGACAACCTCGCTTCTCAATACAAAAAGATTGTATCAGACAAATTCTGCAAGCAAGACTTTATCGAATACAATGAGATTCTATTCTCTGCCCACAGCTGTGCTATCGAGGGGAACAGTTTTTCTGTGGATGAAACACGTACCCTCAAGGAAAAAGGACTGGGTATGATACCCCAAGGAAAAACTCTCCTTGAAGCGTTTGAGATGCTTGACCATTTCCAAGCATACGAATATCTTCTGAAAAATCTGGACAAACCTTTGTCTGAGAAACTTTTAAAGGAAACACATAAACTACTGACAGAACATACATTGGCATTCCGGACGCAACATGACGAACATCCTTCACAGCCAGGAGAATATACCACAGTAGACATGTGTGCCGGAGATACTATTTTTGGAGACCATAAGGAACTTATAAAGCGCGTACCCAACCTATTGGAAAGTACACAGAAAGCAATGGACTCGGGTGATATACATCCCATCATAATCGCAGCCAAATTTCACGGTTTTTATGAATATCTCCATCCTTTCCGAGACGGAAACGGCCGCCTTGGAAGAATGTTTACCAACTTCATTTTGCTGAAAAAAGACCAACCGATACTTATCATTCCCCGTGAAAAAAGGGAAGAATATATCAGCGCATTAAGATTCATCCGAAAAGAACGCACAGATGAATATCTGATAGACTTTTTCTTTAAGACAGCCATTGAAAGAATGCAAACTGAAATTGAAGAAAAGAACAATATGACAGACAATTTCATTCATGGGATGAGTTTTATTTACAATGAAAAATCATCAAAAGAAAACAAAAAATGAAATATGACACACATAATTACATTATGATTTCATATAAATTATTGGAAGTATTCTCCAATAAATTTCTTCCTATCAGATTCTCTATATAATAAGAAGGTATAAATTTATATCCATATTTTGCCCCCAATAAACTACAAGCTACAGCTGCATTTGTATCAGCATCTCCTCCGGCATTTACTACCGTCAATAAACCGTCTAAAAAACTTTCTGCATGATATAAACACCAGATAGCAACAGACAAAGTCTTCAATGTATACCCCATAGTTGCTTCATCATCCAGATTTAAGTCTTGAATATTTCCAGCTTCCATAGCCATTATCAAGTATGGTTCTATTCTTTTATCATATCTGTTCGCTATATCGATTATTGCTCCTGAATCCAATTCCTTGCCCCTCCAAACAAAACTATGGATTAACTCTGCCAATAAAACACAAGATCCGACACACCTTGGGTCTGCATGGGTAAGTTTACAAATGTTTTCTGCATAATATGAAACGTTTTTTCTCCAAAGTCCAACAACAGATGTTCTCATAAGTCCTCCATTTGCAGCACTTTTCTCACCGGACAACTTCCACACAAGATTTGCTGCTTTCATCGGATTATCAATATAATCGCCTATAGCTAATACTTTATATGTATTCTGTCCGATTCCCATTGGAGTTCCTCTAAACCATTTCTTGAAATTTTCAGCAATACTCTGAAAACAAATATCTTTATTCTCAACCACCGCATCGGCAATGCATAGCATCATATCAGTATCATCAGTCCATTCTCCTTGTTTCCATCTTATACGATGCCTGTCTTGTATGATTTGATTATATGACGTCAACCCTTGAGGATAAAATTTCAAAACCTCTTTCCGTAACATAAACTCCGTTCCAAGGCCTAAAGCATCTCCTATGGCTTGTCCAAAAATAACGCCACGAACCTTATCGTATAAATCAGGAAAAGAACTATTATGACGATTATTGTGGTTCTCTATACCTTCACTAATATAATTCTCAGATTGTGTTTGACATATATACCTATTCTTATCCATACACAGTCAGACTAAAAATATTCTAACAATTACCTATATACTCTCAAGGCCAAAATTAGGGAAACTTTTCATACGGCAAATGATTCTTAAAAGGTCTTTTTCATTTACATTGAATTTCTTTAGGCTATGCCCTTATATGACATAAGTTATGTCTATCTTTGTTAAATGACTGGACAGTGAGTTCCAGTGGAGGGATAGCTTTATCCAAGCGTATATTCCACAAGTGGAGAATCGCTATCGAAGAACTATTTGGGCTCATCATTGATTGTGAACGAAAAAATGAATACCGTTTTATCATTTAAAATAAAGAACAGTTAAGGAAAAATGACCTTACAGGATGCTGTTCAAGACTTTATCAACAAGTTGTAATTTAGAGCATGACCAACATTTATATTAAACCTAAACAATAAAACCATGAACGAATTGAATAAAAAACTAGAGCAGTTGTATTTGTCTCAAACGGACAATATCTTTAAAATGTATAAAGAATCAAACCAGTCAGGAAATAAAGATTTTTCCTATCCATTACTTTTACATGTTTGGGAAGAAGAATATTCTAAAGCTCCTGTAAAACTCATGATCATTGGACAAGAAACCAATGGATGGGATGCAAAACTAGAGGCTCCCAATGATGTAATTTCATCTATGAGAACGTATGAAAATTTTAATTTAGGGCGTAACTACAATTCCACATTCTGGCAATGGACACACAGAATCAACCACATGTTAGGCAATCCGGATACCAATTGTTTTGTGTGGAATAATATCTTGAAATTTGGAAAAGAATGCGGTAAAGGTCATCCTGATTGGCAGGTTACAGAAAATGAAAATAAATACTTCAAAGTGATTCCAGACGAGATAGCTATTCTAAACCCAGACGTATGTATCTTCTTAACTGGTCCATCGTATGACAACAACATAAGGTCCAAATTTCCGGATGTGGAATTTATTAATTTTGGAGGATACAAATTTATAAACGAAGTTGCTCAATTAAAAAGCAAGAATCTTCCTGTTCATTCTTATCGTACATATCATCCGGGATATGGAGCACGCTATTCCCAATGGTATACTGAAGTATTTGATATAATCTCAAATGAAGTAAAAAAAGATTTATCGGGAAAGAATTGATTTTTGATAGGCAGAAATTCATCATATTTTAATAATATCCTCATCTTATGTCCTAATGTGACACAAGATGAGTTTTTTTGTATCATATCTAATATGAACGATGAGCCAGATAGGATAATGTAAAAGTAATGATACAAACAGTAGGAAAAACACCAATTCTATTATTGCCAATCTGATGGAAGCAGTTGCTACATACTACTACTTTTCTACCCTTCCCGTCAATTTTGTGAAAACCTCCACGCTGCTTACATTATTCTGAATTCATCAAACTCATATTAATCTAATCTTCTCACAAATAACAAAATGTCAAATCCCACACATCTACACCAACATTCTCTAATTTAGCAATCTCAATCCCGGTATCGTATTTTTTACAGCGAAAACCCTGTTTATAATTTCAAGATAAAACCAAATTCCTTCAAATAGAACCAATATCACACAAATCAAAGGCATAATCCATCCACAATCCACAAAAAGAGAATATACACAAACAAAAAAGAAACCTTCATTTCACTCCAAACCAGACTCATTCCAGCAAAAAAACTCCTCAAAAGTCTTCACTCACCGACCGCCGTCAAAAGGCACAGAAGCGCATTTTCCAAAACGCAAGTACATTTGAATTCAAACGCACTTGCGTTTTCCTCCAAACGTAAAAGAGTTTTCCCAAAAGCTCTTTAGGGTTTTCTTCCAAACACCTCGGCATTTTCGCCCGAAATCTCACTTTTCACACAGATTTTCTCGTGTTTAATTACCTAAATTCGCTCAAACCTTCATTTTTACACAAAAGCTACCCCTCCCAGAAGGCTTCTGAAAGGGGTAACAAAATCTACGGTAAGAAAAAATGCGAAATTCAGCTATTCAAAAAGAAAGCAGAATTCCGAATTTCAAATCTTTTACTCAACAATATTTACAAAAGAAAAGCAAGATGATTTTTCAAACTAATACATATCCCAGTACTTTTCGCACTCATGAAGGTAGTCCGTTTCCGGATGAGAACCGAACACCAGCGCATAGAAGGAAGTACCCCGCAAACGGGCACGGTGAATGTCGGCCAGCAACGCGTCATCGGGAGGGGGCATCTCGAAATCGGAAATCATCACCACGTCGGCACGTTGCCAGCCATGGGTGCGCAGCATCATCAGGGCTTCGGCAAAGGCTGGACGCGCATCGGTTCCTCCATAGAAACGACGTTGCAGGAAATCCACCAGCATCGGGAAATCGGTTTTCAGGTCACGAATCAGCAAGGTTTGTATATCCTCCGAAAAATTGATGACATAACATTTCCGCGAAGTGGCCTCCGTCAGACGGGCAATGGCCAGCACGGCCGATTTGGCCAATCGTTCACGCTCTTCTCTCATGGAGCCGGAGGTATCTACACAAATGATATAAGGACCCTGTGAGATGACTTTCTTTTTTTCCGGTGAGGGATTGGAAGTGTCTTCATGCGAAAAGGAATCAAACTGCTGCAGGCGTTTCTCCACATAACGCTGCATGAAGAAGGGATGTAGCACCTCATCCGTGAGGTAACAGTACTCCACGGGCAACAGACTGTTAAGGTCATCGCCCAAGATCACACCTTCCACATCGCTCTGTGAGGCATGACGAATCAGACTGTCGGCCTGAAGTCCAGACAAGGAATCGAAACATTCTTTCCGTCCGCCCACGTTCTTCCCCAGGCAGCGCACCAGCTCGCGTATCTGACGGTTCTGCTCCATGGCTTTTTCGTAGGGGACTACTTTCTGGTAGAGTTCCGGATGGTTCCGCAACAGCCATTTCACGCGCGAGCCCCGAAGATTGCCTTCCGTTTTCAGGCCGAACGATTTATCTAAAATCTGAAATCCTTCGCACAGGCGGAAGAGGTGCTGATACTGATAGTCGTATTCCTTGACCGTGAGCAGATGGTGCCACTTGTCGAGGAAGAGTTCCTGCAAGGCTACCCGTTCTTCACTCCGTTCGGGAAGACGGGACAGACGACCGATGTAATAAGATACATCGAGTTCGGCCAGGGTGTAGCGTTTGCGGAAGGCTGTTTCCATTCGTTTCAGAAATATCAGGAAATCGGTCGGCGGCAGGGTTTCGTGCTCGTAGAAGACTTCCCATTCGGGGGTGTAGCGGGAATAGAATTCCTGCAAGGAAGGGGCCGTCTGGCGATAATATTCCCAGATGCACTCTTCCAGCTCGCTTTCCAGCACGGTGTGGTGCTGAAGGTATTCTTCCATCCGCGCCCGGCTTCGCTCACGAAGTTGCTCCAAATAGGCTGTTTTCAGGTCTTTCAGACGGATATTCCTCGTTCTCTTTCCGGTATGCATGTTTCATTTCCTCCAACTCGTTCCGATAGCGGAACAGGGCTTTCGACGGTTCGCCCAGTATCCGGCTCATGGCTTCTTTCTCTCTCTTCCCGACAAACAGATGGTTCGCGCAATAGTCGGCTTCTTCTTTTACCCAGTCGCCGCAATGGGCTTCTGCATGGCTGAGTCGTTGTTCCAGCTGGCTGAAGCGTGCGGGGATGTCTTCCTGCACCTGTACTTCCATGGCGGGCAGCGACGCACAGTCGGGAGTGCACAGCAAGGGGTATTCATAGTCGTTGATAAATACTGAACGACGGCCACGGCGCAGGGTATAGACTTTGGATGGGGATACCTTGTTACGCATGGAGGGGTCGTATTTCTTCAGTACATAGCAATCGGTTTTGTACTTGTCTTTATGCAGATAGAACTGTTTGCCG
>ENA-UEOI01002268-UEOI01002268.1-human-gut-metagenome-genome-assembly--contig:-NODE-2268-length-13949-cov-2.921352_pt1 | contig 13949 bp, 12 predicted proteins | sample MGYA00242883_ERZ507882 | MGnify/ENA primary metagenome ERZ507882 (study PRJEB26167, sample SAMN06115502) | human gut metagenome | host: Homo sapiens | place: China:Chongqing | collected 2015-07-29... | reverse complement strand
GGCCCAGCCCCTTGTTCATGCTGGTGGCTGTCTCTCCCAGCCAGAGATAATAATTTTTGACGCCGATGGCGGGGATCGATACCCTCCCAATGGCCCCGTTTGAAAGCAAAAAGTCATCAGTCAGCTGTGTATACTGGGGGACCGCAGGCAACTCCGGGGCGCCTGGAATCAACGAGTCGGAATTTTCAATCTCAGGCAGGGTAACTGTATTCCCTCCGCTGCTGATCCCATAGCCGTCGGTTCCGCTGCCCGTGGCCGCCGCAGCCTTCAGGCCTGGCAGCGAAGCCTTCTCCTTGATGCCGGGCTGCGTGGTGCGGAAGCTGCCGTACTCCAGTTCCGGGATCTGGTAGTCCACCACGTTGGGGCCGCCGTAGTTGTACTGGGAGCCGTAAACTTCCTCGTAAGAGGTGGAGCCGTAATACTCCGGCGTGGCGTCCGTGGTGAAGGTGTAGTCGGCGGCCTGGGCCCCCACAGTCAGCATGGAGAGCATGGCGGCAGTCAGCAGGGTCATGGATAAGAATTTTTTCATCCTGTCCTCCTAAGTGATGGGCGTTAAGGTGTCCACATCGAATTCATGCCAGTCATCCCCGTCCCCCCGGAGGACCGTATAGACGTAGTCGCCATCCTGGCACTGCACGGTGAAGTCCTGGCCAACGAGCTCCTTCGCCAGTGAGCGTTTGACCTCGATGGCCACCACGCCAGTGGGATAGGGCTCCGCCTTTCGCAGGTCGATACTGGGGTACTTCGTGTCCGCCCGGAACTTGGCGATCAGCTTGTAGTCGCGGGGTCTGTCGCCTGGAATGTAGACATACACGTTCTTGCGGCGTGTAAAGAGAAGGACGCCCAGGCCGGCCGCCAGGGCCAGCAGCATGAAACCGCCGATGGCGAGCAGCGGGGAGGCGGCAAGGCCGGCAAAGGGACTTGTGCTGTTGGCGGAAGGCTTTTCCCCCTTTGCCGGCACAGATTCCGCGCCGGTGTAGACCACGGTGTAGGTCACGCTCTCAATGCCTTCGGAGACCACCTCGCCGTGATACTCTGCCGTGGTCACATAGCCGGTGGCAGCTTGCCAGCTGGTAGAGGCGGTATAGGTTGCCACCGCCTGCCAGGAGGAGGGAGAAAGCGTCTCACCCACAAGGTCGGTCCCGGTCACCTGCCACTCCACTCCGGCCAGGGTCAGCGTTCGGCCGTTCTGGATGATCGTGGCCGGAACATAGGACATATCGTTGCGGTCCAGATTGGAGAGCACCTTGGTCTCAGAGACCGTGCCGTACTTGGTGGTGTACCCTGCCGCCACCGTGGTCAGAGTGGTATGATCCAGGGCCAGTTCGCCCACATATTCCCCATCGTCATAGGGGATACTGGGAGCCAGCGCCGCCAGGATATCGCTGAGGTCATCACTGGAGGTCTCTACCGTTACCGTCTCGGTCACGGTCTTGGTGTCCATATAGGGCGGTTCTGCCTTGGTGGTATAGGCCCAGGTGTAGGTGAAGCCATCATAGTCAAAGGGCGGCTCCTTCAGGGTATCCGGGTCAACCTCCGGCGGGAGCACATAGGTCTTGACCATGCGCTGCTGCCCATTCAGATTTTCTACCACCAGGTTTTCTGGTACTTCGGCGGCAAAGGCGCTGGTCATCAGAGACAGGGCAAGAAGCAGGCACAGCGCCAGGTGTCTGATATGCTTCATAATAGGCCGCTCCTTTTTTACAGATTTTGTTTGATGATCCGGGTGATGATGCCGATGGCGACACCCTGCTCTTCATCGATCCTGGTCACCGCGAAACTGACGTCATCCTTTTTGCCGGGGTAGCGGGTGTCATAGCAGGAGTGGGCGATAGCGTTGACGCCGTTGTTGAGGCGAATAAAAACGACGCCATTCCTGACGTCGGTGACCCGCCCCGCGTACCGGCATTGGGGCATACACTTTTTCAGATTGTCATGGCTGTTGGTGGCGGACACGCTGCGCGCGTCCACCCGGATGGTCAGGTGTTCCACGTCGGTGCGGTTGATCTTCAGCACCCGGACCAGGATACGGTCGCCCACATTGAAGTGGTCCCGCGCATTGCCGATCCACTCCCAGGACAGGCCCCGGGCCACAATGGAGGTCTCCACGCCGAAGACCTCTACCCGGATGATTTTCTCGGCCACCGCTACCACACGGGCCTGGACGACCCGGCCCTCGTAGATCAGATGCTCACCCAATTCATCGGTGTCAAAGTAGAAGGTCTGCCGTTTCCGGAGCATGGCCTCCCGGCGGCTGCCCACCACGCTGCGGGTCTCGTTGTCGCAGCCCTTCACAATGAAGTCGATCTCTGAACCCAGCCGGGCGTTGAGGATGCGGTTGAGCTGGTCCATCAGCTCCATGTACTCCCGGCCGGAGGGTGTCTTGCCGGTGTAGAGCATCATCTCCTTGACGGGGATGGCCACACGGAAGCCCCGGTAGTTGACCACGGCAAGGGTCAATCCCGATACCGTCTTCTCTACGCCGTCCAACATACCGGTGAGGATGCGCCGGGTGCGGTGGGAGTTCTGGATATCATGCCAGATGATGGCCTCCCGGTCTTCCTCCGTCTGGACCTCGTCCCGGGCGTCAATGGTCAGCACCCGGCCCCGGCGGCGGCTTGCGGCGGCGGCAATGGGCGACGGACGTTCCACACGGCGGGTGGAAGATGCGCGGCGCTCCGGTTCAGGCGGGTTTTCCATGCTTTCGTCAGGCGGATCGTCCCCATCAGGCTCACTGTTTTCACCAGGGAGCCCCAGTGGGGCGTCGGTGCTGCTGTCCTCACCGGGCGCCTCTGAATCGGTCAGCAGCGGCGTTTCCCCTGTGTCATCCGCCCCGGCCTCACCCAGCTCTTTCAAAAGGGCGGCATAGTCGCCGGACGTTCCGTCCTCTCCGTTCGTCAGACTGCCAACAGGGAATTCTTTCTCTCCGGCGTCATAGTCAACAGGCAAAGCGCCTTGCGGTTCATTTTCAGGGGCTGCGTCATGAGCCCCGGATACTGCCTGCTCCTCATTGGCCTGCTCACCGCTGCCAGACATGTCCTCGCCGGCGGGGGTGGTGTCACCGTCGTTGGCGGCGTCACCGCCGGGAACATCAGAACCGGCCTCTGGAGGCATCCCTCCATCGAATGAGGAAGCCAGATATTCCCGCTCCATCAGCGCAAGCGTCTCCTCGCTGGGAACGCCGTCATTTTCAGCGGTTTCTTCCGTCACAGTGTCTTCCACGACATCTGCGGCCTGGTTCAGTACCTCCTGTTCATCGGGGGCGGGGGCAACGCTTTTCTTTCTTGGCATAGAGATCTACTCCTCCTTTTTTACATTTGACTTTGACATAATGGATTCTTTGGTTGCGGTTATGACCCTAGGCTTGGGCGCCGGCTTACCTCCAGGCTGGCCCGCCTCCCCTGCTGGGGAGGTCCGCGCTGTGGGGGTGGGGACTTTGGCAGCTGCCGGTTTCGGCTTCTCCAAGGGGCTCGGTGGTGCCTTTTCCTTGCGTGCCGGCCTCTGGGGGGATACTTGGGCGGTACGAGCCGGTTCCGCCGGCTTCTCACGCCGCCATGCGGGGATATGGGCGGCGGCCTTGCTGGACCGGAGCTTCTTGGACTCCGGGTGCTTGGAATAGTCGTACTTATCAACCTCCAATACCTTTTTCCCGCGGATGATGACCAGAGCCTTATCGGTATCCATACGCAGGACCTCATCCATCGTCATCAGCTTCCGGCGGCCCACGCCGCTGGTCTCCCGGTACTCTGGGGTATAATTTGAGATGCGCCAGGTGCCCAGCTGCTTGGCCTTGCTGGTAACGTTGATGCTGGCCTCGCCGGTGCGGTCTGAAATAAATTGGGCGGTGAGGGCATCCGTACAGCCCAGAAACAACTGGACGTCGCAGTTGCCCAGGATTTCCTGCCACTGGTTGTAGGGATACCTGTTTTGGAGACCTGCCAAATTCTGAAACACGGCCGAAAGACTGAGGCGCCGGGATCTGATCACGGAGATTTTTCTGGACAGGTCCGGAATGACCCCCGTGGCACACAGCTCTTCCCCCAAAACATGGACGGGGACGGGCAGCTCCCCATTGGGGCATTGTTCGTCCGCAAAACGTACCAGCTTGATAAAAATAAAGGACAAGAACAGTGAGGAGAGAAAGTCAAAGGTCGAATCCTGGTCGCTGGTAATGCAGTAATAGGCGCAGGGCTGCTGACCTGGCAGCTCCAGGTCGATCTCGTCATAGGCGGTGATGTTGCGGATATCCTGGTTTTGAAACACCTGCAGCCGGCTCCCAAGCCCGATGATGACGCCGCCCCGCACATTTTCCGAGGACTGCTTGAAGATGCTGTAGGGGGCCTTTGCCGGATGGCCCACCGGGAGGACGTCAAACAGGGCGTTCAGTTCCTTCTCGCTGCTCATGGCAAGCAGCTGATAGACTTCGCCGATGTTCCGCTTCTCCGGCGGGTAATTATTGCTCACATACAGCACCAGCGCCTTGAGCAGATTGAGTTCGGCGTTGTCCCAAAAGTGGTCGCCCTTCTCGCTGCCGGTATTTTTGGGCCATCAATTCCTTGCCCTCAATCTCCGACAGGCAGTTCCAGGAGTCCGAGGCGGAGGGCGTCACCAGGTTGAACACGCGGACGGTGTAGCCCTTCTTCCGCAGGTAAGCGCTGGTCTTTTCGTACAGCTCGGACTTGGGATCTGTAAGGATCATACTGCTGCCCCTCGCCGCGCACTGCAGGATCATATTGACACAGAAGGCTCGGGTCTTTTTCGAGCCGGAGGCTCCGTACACGGCGATGTTGCCGTTGAACCGGGTGTCCTCCGGGATGCAGACCACCCGGCCGTCCAGTTCACCCAAAATCGTCCCGTGGTGCTTGCGAATGTCGGATACCAGGTCGAGGACGCCTTTCAACTCCTTTTTGGTCATGAAACCGGCCGTCCCATAGGTACCCTTATTGGAGTAAACGAGATTGCGGTCCCGGTCATATTCTCCTGTCTCGCTGCAGCCCATACGCATGACCATGAAAACCAGAATGCCGATGACCGCGGCGCAGATCCCCACCCCATACAGGCCATAGGGGAACCGGAAAGCCGCCAGGATGCAGGGCAGGAAGCCGGGGTCCGGAAGCTCCGGTGAGGTGCCGCTATACAGTGTGCCGCCGGCCTGCTGCCAAACATGGTGGTTATATAGGAACTGGCCGATGTATCCGCCTCCATAGAGCAGCGCCGCGAGCGCGAAGGGCAGAGCGGCTAACGCCTGAATCAGTTGTTTGCGGGATATGAAAAACTACTCCTTTCAAATGCCTCAAAGTCAATGCTTTGCAGCACGACCCTTGGACCGCAGACCCGGCGCAGCGCCGGTTCCTGGAAATCGAAGCAGTAGAGCGTGCCGGTCAGCCCATGCAGGCCCAGCGCCTCGTCAAACCGGCGGATGTGGGGCATATCGCAGGTATAGCCGAACAGCACCGGACATCCATGTTCGTCTATGGCGTCATGCTCAATGAGCCAGTTGGGGCTGCCCTTGGACAGGTCCTGGGAAAGGATCTCATCCAGTTCCGCTTTCCGCTCCAGGTCGCATAAGAGCCTCAGCAATATCTCCCCCCGGTGATCGAGGGTCAGATAATGGAAGCTGTGGAAGGTTCCGTCCATGATAAGATAATTTCGGGTCTCCTTGCTGCCTGGACCCATCAGATGTTCTAACTGGTCCATACCATCGCCAAAGACGATGGCGCCCGGTGGCGAATCCATGAACCAACGCGCCAGTTTGCCGTGGCACAGGTCTGTCTGTATCATGGCCTTGAGCCGCACCTCGGCCTTGTACTCCCACTTCATCCGGACATCAGCGGTGTTATAGACGGCATAGATGCCGCCGTCACAGAGCAGAATGCCGGTGGAGCGGGAGCCGCGGATCATAGTCGCTTGCGCGCCAATCTCCTTCACCTCTCTGGAGCTGTAGTAGGCCGGACCGATATATAAGCCGGCATTGTCCGGTTCTGCCTGAAAGACAGGCGGCTTTTCCCAGGGGAAGGTCAGAAGGCCCGCGTTGTATGTTGTGACCAGCACCTCAGCCATCCGGTGAAGGCGCAGGCGGTGTGGGACGGAGTATTTGGGCGCGTTGGTGGAGGTATCGCCGGTAAAGAGGGGGAGGTATCTGTCCGGCTGTCTGGCCGCCAAAAGCCTTTTCGCGGTGGTGGTCAGACGCAGGCCGCGAAGTCCATCGTGGTAGTAGGTGCGAAGGAGCTTTTCACGTTTGAGGATTTTAACGGCATACGCCTTGTAGCTGTCGGAGCTGGGCAGCCTGCTCACCAGCGCGGACGGCAGTTCACCGGACAGAGCAATGAGGGTAAGCAGCAGATCGGGGAAGGTATCGGGCGATGGCAGCGGCCCCTTTCGCCTGGTCAAGCACACCGCCCCCTCGTTGCCGATTTTACGCCCAGGGTGTTCTTAACCTGGGCGTTTTTCCGTCCACCCCATGTCCGCGAGAGCGTTGGTGTGCGGGGCTTTTCAGCTCCGTCGCGCATATCCCAAAACTGAGAGGGAAAAACAGGCCGAAATGGGATATGGTTTTGGGGGCCTTTCGGACTATAATTCCGTGATAGATCGCAGGGCCGCCTGCTTCTTCTCCAGCCAGTCGGGAAACCGGGTGCTGTCCATGATGGAGATGCGGGTGCAGTCCGTGTCCCCCAGCTCCGTGGTGTGATAGGCGTCGCACAGCAGGCCGCTGTCATCCGTGAGCAGGAAGGACGCCGCCACATCCAAAAACTGCTTGAGCTCCAGATTGTCGTAGTCCCGAACACGCCGCTCAGGTAGCTCCTTGCTGTAGACCAGGGAAAAGCACACAACGCAATGGCGCAGCCGGGGCATGGGGTTGTTTTTGGCGTACTGGCTGAGGGCGGCGGTGAAGGGATCCAGGGGATATTCCGTACTCTGTCTCTGCTTCCGTTTGGGGTGCAGGCAGGGCAGCGTGATCTCCAAAATACCGTCCTCGGACCGGACTTCAATGCCCTGTATGACGGCGGCCGAGGTCAGGTACTCGTCCCTGGTGACGCTGGTTGTGGCGTAGAGCAGATGCCGCAGGCGGCAGGCGATCCGTTCCGCCCGAAGCGCCGCGTCCGTGGACAGCACCTCATAGTTGTCGGGATAGCGTTGGATATCGGTGGTGTTGAGCGCGTAGAGCGCGTTGGTGAGCCGGGAGATATCTGATAAAATCGATGTAATGCGATGCGATAGGACCGCTCGTTCCAAATTGTCCCCTCCTTTATTCCTTTTGGTAGTAGTGAACATCCCCCTCCGGGGATACCGTGCAGTAGCCGCTGGCATGGGGGATCTGAAGCTGTTCGATTTGGCCGGGATCATCCACCAGCACCAGGTATCTGGAGGGGTGTTCCCCAGCGGAGGATAGGACATAGGAAACAAGGGTGTCCTTCCCCTGGGCCGCGTGGATAATCTCATAGATCTCGCCGCCAGCGAAAAAGATGATCTTGGCGGGATATTCCCCAACCGAGTGGTACTCCACCTGGTCAATGAAATCCGCCAGCACCCAGACCGCGGCCAAAAGGCCGCGGTCAACGTCCTTGGCGCAGTCCGGCGCCGGACAGTACAGGCCGTCAACATAGTGGATGCGGTCTTGCCTGGTGAGATAGGACAGCAGGTTTTTCATCGTCTCCCGCTTACCGGGATAGAGCCGAAGCACCTGTTCCTCCGTCAGCGCGCGGTACATGGTGATGTCCCGCAGCAGACTTTTCGCTTCCTGCCCGTACAGTTCTGCTCGTGTTTTTATCTTGTGATCCCTCCCGGACGTAATCCCGCCGTCATAAAGGCGTATATCTGCTGGGGCATTTCCGTCATAGCGCCGTCATAGAGGCGCACACGGGACTTTGACGCATAAACGCTGTCTTACAGCCGTATCAGCTCTCACGCCCCAGCAGCTCCCGCAGTTCCCGGCGGTCGGTAGTGATCAGTTCTTTCTCCAGCTGGCTGCACTTGATCTCCACCGTCACGTTGTTGTTATTGGTGCTGATTAGGCCGCTGCCCCGCTCAAAGTGGGTAATCTCCATGACCTCCGCCTCAGAAAGGTGGAGGATAGACTGGACGCGCCGTGCCTCCTCCTCTTCCAGGTTGAGCAGGATCTTGGTCTTGGCGTTGTTGATGATGCCCTTGCCGTATTTGCCGTCCTCCAGGGCAAAGAAATCGTTGATGTCCTGGGTAGCGCAGATGGCGCTGCCGCCGTAACCGCGGATGATCTTAAAAATCTCCAGGACAAATTCCGCGGCCAGGCGGTTGCTGTTGGCGCCGATGAGCTGCCAGCACTCGTCGATGAAAATGGCCTTTTCCTCTGTCCGGTTCTCTTTGGCCTTGTCCCAGACGAAATCCAGCGCCACAAACATCCCCACCGTCAGCAGGTCGCCGGTCAGCTCGGAAATATCAAGGACGGTGTATTTATTGTCCAGAGAAACATTGGTCTGCTGATTGAAGGTCCGGGCGGAGCCATTGACCAGCCGGTTGATGATATTGGCAAGCCGCCTGGTATCCGGAGACTCCTTCAGGACCTCGTACAGGTCCCCCAGCACCGGCATCGTCCGGTATTGGCCCGGATGATCCGGGTCATCCAGCGTGCTGTTGTCGTGGGTGATCCCCAGTCGGGCGTAGGTGCGGATCAGGGCGTCGTCCAAAAGCTGCCGCTCCTCATGGGTCATGTCGGGGATCAACAGAGAGAAAAAGATGTGGAGCCGCTGGATCTTCGCCGCCAGCAGAGATTTCTCCACGCCGGGGCCGTCCAGCATTTCATCCACAGAGCGGTCCACCTTGCGGATTGCCATAACATTGATACAGTTCCGGGAGGCCGGGGAGATCTGGATGAACTCGCCGCCGATATTGGAGCAGGCCCGGTGGAACTCGTGGCCCTTCAGCGGCGCCACAATAAAGACCTGGATACCCTTGCGCCGCATCCGGGTAGCCATGAGCTGCATAAAAAAGCTCTTGCCCGCGCCGCTGGTGCCCAGGATCGCCATATTGGCGTTCTTGTAGACCCGGCTGTCGAAGATGTCCACAATGATGAGGGAGTTGTTGTGCTTGTTGACGCCCAGGAGGATGCCGTTGTCATCGCACATCTCGTAGCTGGTAAAGGGATAGCAGCTTGCCGCTCCCAGGGTTAGCACATTGCGCTTGGAGCGTTCAAAGAGGCTGCGTTCCAGGCTGGCCAGGGGCAGGGACGATAAAAAAGCCTGTTCTTCACAGAAAGAACAGGCTTGAACGTCCATATCCTGGGACAGCAGGAGCTTTTTCATCTCCGCGCATTTCCACTCTAATTCATCCACACTGGCGGCAGTGATGGTGATAAGCAGGTTGAGGTAATAAAAATCTTCGTTGTTGCCAAGGCCGTCTTTGAGGAAGTAGCCAGATCGAATCGCGCCGTCCAGATCGTCAAAGTCGGTGTTGGTGTCGCTGGCCTCCCGGATCTTGCTGCGGTTGATACGGAGCTGCTGGCCCAGCTTGCGGATCATGCGGTCCTTGGGCTGGCGGGAGAGGAACATATCCAGGTCGATGCCGTCCCCGGCATTGACGATCAGGCTGAGCCAGCCGGCGGGCACCTGCGACTTGTAGCCGTCCGAGGGCACCAGCAGATAGGCATAGTAGATACCGTCGATGCAGATATACCGCCCATGGGAGAGGTCAATCCTGCTGGGGGCGTAAAATTCATTGGTTGGAATGTTGTCCAGGGAGCGCCCGGCGGCCAGATACTCCGCCAGCACGCCTTTCAGCTTCTGGGGAAAGGGCTGCTCGCCGCTCTCCTTGCGGCAGAGAATGTTGTAGAGGATCTCACAGGCGGCCTCATCCTCGTTTTCCGGCAGAATCACCGTGTTCCCGCATTGCCGCAGGTAGTTGGCCGCCGTCCGGGCCGCCGTCTGGAGGGAAGCGATGGCTTCCTCTTCCTCATGCCCGCGGCGGGTGCCCGGCAGCTCCTCATGCTCAAAGATCAGAAAGAAGCACCGGGTAATGGCCTCCCGGGAGCCAAGCTGCTGAATCAGCCGCAGGTAGTCCTCCTGCAGCATCCGGCAGTGCGGGTCCGTTTCCCGCTCCAGCTCCTTTCGCACGGTCTCCATGTGGCGGTCGATGTCCGCACACTTCGTCAGCACCTTGAACTGCACCTTGACCGGGGCAATTTTCAGATAGCTGATAAAGGAATAGATGATGCTGCGCTGCTCCTGGGCGCTGCGGAGCAGAAAATTGACCGGAACGACCTCCACAACCTTCACATAACGCCGGTCCCTGGTATAGATGACCCCATTCTCGATTTTTTCAATAGGAATATAGTTTGCTAACAGATTGAGGGGCTTTACCGTCTCCTCTGTGGGAAGAAATGTTTTGTGCTGGGTGACCTTGCGCGCTTTCCTGTCAAACCGGAGGCTGCTGCGGCTGACCGGCACTGTCTCGCGCTCCTGATCCTCCAGGCCCTTCTGCCCTTTACGGAGCCAATGTGGCAGCAGGACCTTTTTCTTCTCCCCGCTGTCCGGCTGGGGCTCCCGGGTGAGCACCCTGCGGCTTCGCAGAAAGAGAAAGAACTGGAGGATGAAGGCGGACAGGCTGCTGCCGGAAATCCCGATGAGGGCGGCCAATACCAGCGGCAGGGCTGTCAGGCACAGGATAATGACCCGCGTGGTAAGGGAAACACCTAAATTGAGGACCGGCAGGCCTACAAGAGAACCCAGGATACCCGCCTCGATGACGTTTCGGGTCTTGAACATCCCGCCCAGGAGCGTGCCGCCCTCAATGAAATTGGGCGGGATCACATAGACGTCCCGTTCTTCCTTTCGCATAGGCAGCTCCTTATATCCGGTCCTTACGCTTGGGCGGGTCCGGCAGCCGTTTCACGATGCTCTCCTGATAGGCCACTGCATTGTCCGGGGCCTTGTAGGGCTTACGCTCCACAGCGTCCTGGGCCAGCTGCGTGTACCAGAGCGCGCCGTCCGCGGTTCGGATCTTGGTGAAATCCCCCTTGGGCTCCGTGTACTGATCCGCATGGTACATACTGAAGGCAATGGGCGCGGCCATCTCCGGCCTGGACACCATGCCGGTGATCCTGCCGCCGCCGATCTCCACATTAGAAAAAGTGAGAGGCGGTTTGTCAGAGGCCCCTTCTCCGGCATAACCCAGATAGGATTGCAGGGACTGGGCGGCCAGATCCCCGGTAATGGAGCCGGTGGAACGCATATCGCCCTTGGCAACTGTTCCGATGATGTCATTGGCAAAATTGCCGCCTGACATCAGGGAATGGGCGAAAATGGCCCCGCCCAGACCAACTCCTTTGAAATCTGGCGTGGCTGTTCGCTTGTCCGTCTGCGTAACCGTGGAGGACGTATAAGAGGCCTGGGATTCCGTCTGGGTGGTTGTCTGCTGTGCGGTATGCTCCGACTGCTGAAAAATCTGGGCAGCGGACATCTCCGTTTGCTGGGCCGTCTGGGTAACCGTCTCAGCAGAAGCGGAGTGCGCGGCTGCCGTCTGGGTTTCCTGATGCGTCAGGCTCTGTGTATCAGTCTGGCGAGCGCTGGTGGCCTGCTGTTCCCTGACCGTTCTGTTCAGGGAAGCGGCCTCTGCCGCTGTGGACTTGACAATATGCGAAGCTGAGCCCGCTCCGGCTGTAGACTTGACGGTATTCACAGCGGAAGTCGCTGTCGTGGCCGTCTTCACCGCATCGTTCGTAACCTTGCGGCTGACGACCCCGGCAAGGCCACCCTTCAGAAAGCCGCCAAATGAACCGGAGGCCCCGGTGGCCGCACCACCGGAAGAACCGCCTCCCGAACTCCGTGCCCCGCCGCCAAAGGTCCCAGCGATTTTTGCGACGCCGCGGGTGGCGATCATGGCCTCCGCCAGCATGGAGCCGCCAGTATGTCCCACATTGATGCCCAGGCTGGCCAGGAAGCTGTCGACCTTCTGAGAGACCTTCAAAAAGGCGACTGCGCACAGGAACCAGATCAGTACATTACCTGTAACAGCCTCTCTGCTTGTGGCGCTGACCTGGGCCTCCACCTCCGCCTCTGTGATGGCAAAGGCGGGAACTGTGAGAACCGCGCTCAACAGGAGCACAAGCACAAAAATGAGGGAAATTCTGATACTTTGTTTCGTGGTAAGCCCTCCTCAGATGGAAAGTGGGTTGGCGATGAAAGCGCCGACCATACTGATGAACAGGCGCAGGCACCAGGCGTTCATCAATAGCAAAAAAAGCTGGCCGCCGAACATACGGCACCAGCTCTTGAAGATGTTGGAGGTGGACTGGGACGCGCCCATGGCAAATGCCACTGGCGCGGTGAAGACCAGTACGCCCAGCAGCACATACCGTTCCGCCGCCTCAAACAGCAGTTTCAAATAGTTCCAAGCCAGGATCAGGGTCAGGATCAGCACGATAAGTGCCACTCCTCCGTTGGCGACTACGCCGACGATGGCAGCCAGCACGGAGGTGAAACTGGCAAAATCCAGGCTGGGAAGGGCGGAGGACAGAATCCAGTTGTATGGGGTGCCGCCGATTTGGAGGGCGGTGTTGATAATCTCGTCCGCGTACCAGGCAAGAGCGATAAACAGGATGGAGCGGATGCTCAGTTTGACCGGGTCCTCTGCCTCGGAACCCAAGCCCAGGCCGAAATTCTGAAAAAGATTCCAAACCCATAGCAATAAGATCAAACCGATGGCAAGCGCTACAAAAATATCGTACATCGTAGCAGCTGCCGGGAAGTACCGCAGAAACACGGTCATGTCACAGCCAAGGGCGCCCAAAACTGACGTGTTGATCAAGTCCAGGCCGTACATGATCTGTTCTGCGATCCATTCTACAATGCCGTCTAAGATGCCCATAATCGGTTATGGCGTCCACCGGCCATCGGTAAAGAACGGAGTGACATAACTCATGATGAACCCTAACCCGTTCAGTACGACCCAGGTAATGACGATGCGCTTGAGCCAGGCGCGGGATTCGTCTACCGTCCGGCCGGAGCGGGAGAAGTTCATCATCAGCAGCGCCACTGACGCGGTGACAATAGCTGCGATGGTGGAGATCGTCAGGATCTGGGTATAGACGTCCTGCATGATCTCACTGGCCTTCTCCCAGATGGTGGCCGCTGATGCTGGTTGAACAAGAAATACGGAGAGACAGGCACAGAGATATGCCATGTAGAGGAAACGGCAGAGATTGATTCCTCGCCGCCTTTTCTGTGGGACCGGGATCTTGACCTGCTTCAAGTAAGTAAACCTCCTTTTCGGTTTTCCTTCCCCTCCTGAAAAAGAAAGCAGCGCCCGGCGGATCGGGCGCTGCTTCCAGAGCCATGGGAGGGCAGAAAAAAGACGCCGTAAAGGCACCCTCCCATAGCTGTTTTCAGTTGAGGTACAGTTTTGAGCATGGTCAGTTTACCATATCAGGATTGACCCATCAATAGCAATTCCAAGCCATTATCCTGCCAATTTTGTGTCATGTTTGCGTCAAAAAGCAACTGCTTGGAAAAATCCGCTATTCTTCTGAAGGCATGTTGACGGGCAATTCTTTTTGCGGATCATAAATGAGCAATTCTGCGCCTTGCCCAGCTTGCCGCGTTAAATGCTGATCCACTGCCTCCTGCTTCCCGCAAGAGCCGGCATATATCCCATCAGGGAAAGAAGATAATGTATATTTCCCATTTTCCATGATTCATCCTCCTACTCGTATTTGTAGTATCAGACACCCACATTGATCAGGCAAATTTTCATTCGTGAATGCTGCCCGCTGCACCGTCCGGGAAAAACTGCTGGAGGATTTTCAGGCTGTCCCGTGCTGTGTAGCCCCATAGGACGGAACTCAGCGCCTCCACCGCCGCCTTCCGTTTCCGGTAGTATGTACGGAAACTGATGTCCCGGATATGAGGGCGGAGCTGATCAATGATCTCCTCCACATTTTTGAGCTGCTGAGGGGACAGGTAGGTATAATACAGCAGCCAGTA
>ENA-UEOI01002266-UEOI01002266.1-human-gut-metagenome-genome-assembly--contig:-NODE-2266-length-13974-cov-3.574728_pt1 | contig 13974 bp, 6 predicted proteins | sample MGYA00242883_ERZ507882 | MGnify/ENA primary metagenome ERZ507882 (study PRJEB26167, sample SAMN06115502) | human gut metagenome | host: Homo sapiens | place: China:Chongqing | collected 2015-07-29... | reverse complement strand
GCACCATCGTCACTCCCATTCTGGCCATGCACCTCGCCAAGCGCATCAAGGGCCTCCACTTCCCCATGATGGTGGCCGGCGGCTATTCCTGCATGATCCTGGGCCAGTGCCTTGGGCCCTCCGCCACTCTGTACTCCAACCTGGCCACCGAGGGCAGCTCCTATGCTGAAATTGTGGGCCAGTCTATGAGCGTAGCCGAAACCTGCTACAACCCCATGAACATCATCCTCTGGGTCGTGCTGGCCGTAGTGTTTATCCTGCTGGTCCTTTTTACCCGTCCGGGCGAGCATGAGCTGGTGGAGCTGGGCAACATCGCCACCGAGGCTGACGTGGAGCCCGAGTCCTACAAGAGCACCAAGAAGCCCGAGAATGCGGCCGAACACATGAACACCTTCAGGCCCTTCATGTGGATCACCGGAGCCTTCATCTTCTTCTACATTGTCTACTCCGTGGCCACCAAGGGCCTGCTGGGCGCACTGAACATGAATCTGGTGATCTTCCTTTTCGTGGGCATCAACTGCTTCCTGTTCCCCGAGCCCCACCAGTGGATCGAGGCCCACAAGAACAGCATGCACCTGGCCACCGACGTTATGCTTCAGTTCCCCTTCTACGGCGCTATCATGGGCATGATGTACCTGGACGGCGGCCTGGGCTCCGTGCTCATCAACGCCATGGTCTCTGTGGCCAACGCCCAGACCCTGCCCATTTTCTCCTTCCTGTCCGCCTGCCTCGTGAACCTGTTCATCCCCTCTCAGGGCGGCCAGTTTACCGTGCAGGGTCCTCTGATCGTTGCGGCGGCCAAGGCCATTCCCGACGCCAACCTGGTCAACTGCCTGAACGCCTTCGTCTACGGCGACGAGTGCACCAATCTGCTGCAGCCTCTGTACGTCATCCCCGCTCTGTCCGTGGTGGGCATGAAGCTGAAGGATGTGTGGGGCTTTATGGCCTTCATCTGCGTCTTCTGGGTGGTGATTGTCTGCGCCGGTCTGTACTTTATCCCCATGTTCCTCTGAGCCCAACGGCGTTTCCCTGATTCCTTGATCCAATACATGGCAAAAAAGGGGGGACCGGAAGGTCCCCCCTTTTCGGTCCATAGAAAGGAGCCCAACCATGTGTGAACCCATTACCGCCACTATCACCCGTGTCATCACCAAGGGCTATGCGGAGTGCGCCCTGTGGGAAAACGGCGCGCCGGGGAAGCGGCACTGTATCATTGAAGACTCTTTCGGCAGCCGCCGCGGGGCCGTGGTGGAGCTTGCCTCTGCCTCCCCCCGGGAGGAGCCCCTGGCCCGCCTGGCCTATTTGGCGGTCCCCGTCTTCTTCGCCATGGGCTGCCTGCTCGGCGGGGCCGGCGGTATTGCCGACCGGTTGACTGCCGGGGGTGTGCTGGCGCTCCTCACCTTCGTTATGGCCTGGCTCATGAACCGCCGGGCCCGGATGCGCCGGATCATGGAATACCGGGTGACCCGTGTCCTTGCGCCGGCTTCGGACATGCGGTAGCCCCGGGGCGCTTCTCATTCCCGGACATGGCGGTCTGATTCTTGTCATATATATGACCGAGAATCAAAAGGAGGAATGCCCGCCATGAAGATGTTTCTGGTCAAACGAAAGATACTGACGGCCGCGGTCTGTCTGCTGCTGGCCGCCGGCATGTTCTATGTGGTCAATCACCCCGCCATTGTCGGAGCCGCCGCCGCCGCCCGCCAGCTTCCCAGCTACTGCGTCCAGCGGGACCAGAAGGTCCTCTCCATCTCCTTTGACGCCGCCTGGGGGAATGAGGACACCCAGATGCTCATCGACATCCTGGGCAAGTATAAGATTAAAGCCACCTTTTTTGTGGTGGGGGAGTGGGTGGACAAATATCCAGAATCCGTCAAGGCCCTCCACGACGCCGGACATGAGGTCATGAACCACTCCAATACCCACGCCCATATGTCGCAGCTCTCCAAGGATGAGATCATTGCCGACGTGGAGGCGTGCAACGACAAGATTGAGGCAGTCACCGGTGTGCGCCCCACCCTGATCCGCCCGCCCTATGGGGAATATGACGACAACGTTATTACCGCCATCCGTTCCATCGGCATGGAGCCCATCCAGTGGGACGTGGACAGCCTGGACTGGAAGGATCTGTCCGCCCCCGAGCTCACGAAACGGGTGACCGGGAAGGTCCAGCCCGGCTCCATCGTCCTTTTCCACAACGCCGCCCTCCACACACCCGAGGCCCTGCCCGGCATCATCGAAACTCTGCTGCAGGATGGCTACACCTTCGTCCCCATCTCAGAGATCATCCTTCCGCAGCCCTACACCATTGACCACACCGGGCGGCAACTGCCCGCATAAGACCAAACCCTCGACCTAACCCCCCTTTCCCGATAAGAAAGGAGCGCCTCTCCGCGGAGAGGCGCTCCTTTCTTATCGAATTGGGCCCTGTGTTATGCGTTTTGCTCAACAAACCGCATCAGGATGGCGGCCACCTCGGCGCGGGTGGCGGTGCCCTGGGGGTCCAGCAGGCTCCCCGGTTTGCCGGAGATCAGGCCGCCAGACACCGCCCAGGCCATGGCATCGGCCGCCCAGGCAGAGACCTGCCCGCTGTCGCCATAGGCAGCCGTTCCGCCGCCGGAGGCGGGGCTGCCCGCATAGCGGTAGAGGATGGTGGCAAGCTGCTCCCGGGTGACGCTGCCCTCGGGGTTGCTCCCATCGGAAACACCCCGCTCCACAGCCCAGCTCAGCGCATCGGAATACCAGGCCGCGCCGGTGCCGGAGTCCTTGCCGCCGTCCATACGGTACAGCACGGTCAACAGCATGGCCCGGCTCATGGTCCCGTCCGGATCAAAGGCGGTCTCGGAGGTCCCTTTCATCAGCCCCTGTCTTGCTACATAGGCAATGCTCTCCGCCGCCCAGTGGCCCTCCACATCGGCAAAGGTGGGGGCCGTGGCCTCCGGTGCGGCAGGCTCATCTGGCACGACGGGCTGTGCGGGCTCGGCGGGCACTTCCGGCGTGGCAGCGCTGCCCCCTGCGGAACCGGAGCCGCTGCCGGAGGAGCCCGAATCATTGCTGGAAGCGTGACGGGTACGGACCCGGACGCTGCACTGGGCCGTAAAACCGCCGTCGGCGCTGGTCACGGTGATGACGGCGGTGCCCTCCGCCACAGCCCGAACCAGTCCGTCCTCCACGGTCGCCACGCCCTCGTCGCTGGAGCTCCAGGTGACGGTCTGCTTCGCGCCCTCCGGCAGGACGGAGGCGGTCAGGACGGCGGTGCGGGGACTGGCGTTGTGATACAGGCGCAGGCTGGTCTGGTCCAGGGTGATGCCGGTGGCGCCGGGGGCCGCGTAGGCAGCCACCGCGACGGGAATGCTCTGGCTGGCCAGGACCGTGCCGGAGCCGGCCGCCCGCACCAGGTAGACGCCGGGCGCCACCTCCACCGTATCAGCGTCCCCACCCACGGCAGTCCATTCCGCATCGTCCTGGGCCCTATACTCCATGGAGCTGTCCACGCCGGTGAGGGCGCCCGAGGCGGCGGCGGCCTGTCCGATGCGGCCCACGCCTGTGGGGGCCTCCGCCCGGGTCAGGGGGATGAACTGCTCGTCCGAATCGCTGCTCTCCCCCTCCACGCCGGGGACATAAATCCGGATGCCCTGTTCGACGGTCACGTCCTCTTCGCACAGTTGGACCTCGTCGCCCCCGGCATCATTCCAGGTCGCGCCGCCGTCCAGGGAGTAGGCCTGTCCGGCAGCCAAATTGGAGAGGGTCATGGAGGCGGCGTCAAACTCCGCCTCTGGGGTCTCATTTCGCTCAGGGGCCTCAAAGTCCAGAATCGATACCGCCACGGCCACGCTGGGCGCCTGGGTATCGGTCCCGGCGTACCGGACCCGATAGTTTCCAGGGGCCAGACCCTCTGCGGTCTCCCCCTTCGCGCCGGTCCATTCGTCGGCATCGGCGGCCTTGTACTCCATGGAGGCGTCCAGTCCTGTGAGGGCTCCGGCGCCGCCCTCCTCGTCGGCGTCGATGCCGCGCACCCCTTCCGGCGCGGCCTGGAGGGCCTTGCCGATCTCGGCGGTGTCGGCGGTAAAGCTGCCTTCGTAGCCCGTCACGCCGGTGACGGTCAGGGTGAGAATGCTGCCGATGTCCGCAGCGGTCAGAGTATAGCCCTCTTCCGCCCCTACCGGCTCCTCTCCGCCGTCGCGGGTCCACTGGTACGTCAGCTTGGCGTCGGCAGGCAGCAGTCCGGTGGTGACGGCGGTCAGGGTCTCACCATACCGGCCCTCCCCCAGGATGGCCACGCTGCCGGTCAGCTCCACCGGCTCGTAAGCCGTGGCGGTAATTACCCCCGTCTTTGGCTCCAGAACGGCGGTCCCGCCGCCCAGGGTCAGGGTAATGGTATAGGTGAAGCTCCCGTCGGTCCCGGCGTAGTTCTCCGCTCCGCCGGCCGATGCCTCCACGAAGTCCGCGATCTCCACCTGGACCTCCGCGTCGGTGACCCCGAAGCCGGGCAGGGCCCGGACGGCGTTCCTCAGGGCCTGAGCGGCCGCTTCGGCGTCGGCAGCCCCGGCCTGGGGCAGAGTGCCCAGGCTCTCCGCACCTTCCACAATGGACTGGGCGGCCGCCAGCATGGCGGCGTCGTCCCCGCGCTTCAGGACGGTGAACTGGTCCACCAGAACGCTCTCGCCGTCTTTCAGGGCGTAGGCCTCGAAGCTCAGGACGCCATCGCGCAGCTTGAGCACGGAGAACACCGGGTTATTCTCGTCGTATACCACGTCCTGCCAGGGGCGGCCGTTGCTGTCGGCGTCGTAGTACTCGGAGCCGGAAGAGCAGCCGCCCACCACATAGGCGATGCCGGAGCCGGGGGCCTTTTCACCTCCGTACATCTCGGTGCGGTTATAGATGTGGTCGTGGCCCGAGAGGACCAGGCTGACCCCCATCTCCTCAAAGTCGGCGTGCAGGGCCCGGACGTCGGCCTCGTCGTAGCTCATGGGGTAGGCCGAGCGGTGCATCAGCACCACCTTATACCCCGCGTCGGAGCCGTCAAAGACCTCCTTCATACGGGCGAGCTGTTCGGCAAAGCCGGGGTCGTAGGTGTAGGTGGCCTCGGTATCCAGGTTATAGAAGAGGATGTCGCCCACCCGGAACCAGTAGTTGCGGGGGGTATCGTAGGTGCCGTTGTCCGGGCCGTAGAAGTACGAGGTGAAGGCCTGGGCATCGCTGCTGGAGTCATGGTTGCCGATGGTGGGGGCCCAGATGCGGCTGGAGAGGTAGCTGCCGAAGCCGCTGTAGGCGTTGGTCCAGTCGCTGTAGGCCTGTCCGTCGTCGGACACGTCCCCGGCCTGGAGGTTCAGGTCAATGTCGGGATACCGGCTCTCCAGGGCTTTGATGGCTTCGGGGAACTGGTTATACGCCCCCTGGATGTCGCCGTAAAAGGCCAGGGTCAGGTCCCCTTCGGCGGGGGCGGTGGTGAAGGACTGGATGGGGCTGTAGTGCCCCTCGCAGCCCACCTGATAGTAGTAGGTGGTGTCGCTCTTCAGCCCGGTGGCCCGGACGCCCCAGGACTGGTAGCTGCGCACAAAGCCGTTCATTTTGGTGTCGATGGTGCGCCCGGCGGCGGCCAGGGTCCGGGTGTCGTCTCCGGTCAGGTCGGCGGTGGTCCCGAGGATCAGCTCACCCGCGTCCACGCTCAGGCTGGTCTCCCAGCTCACACCCACGGCGGTGGCCGGGTCCTCGCCGGTGGTAATGGTCACCTTTGCGGGATCGGCGGTGCCCAGGCTGTCATAGACGGTGATCTTCTGGGTGTTGCTGAGGGCGCCGGCAGCGTCCTCCACCCACACCTGAAACTCCGTGCCGGCGGGATAAGCGCCGAAAAAGTCGGTGGACACCGTGCCGTCGCCGCCGGTCACCGCGTCGAAATCCACGGCCTCACCGTTCTGGGTCACATGGAAGCCCAGACCGGGCACGGGCTCGCCGGCGCTGTCGGCCAGCTTGAGGACGGTCTCGCCGCCCACGGTGGAGCCGGTCCAGGAGAGGGTGTACTTCAGGGCCACCTCCCGGTCGTAGCCGTCCAGCACCAGGTCGGCGCCGTCGATCTCGCCCGTCTGACGGACCACCGCCTTGTTGACCTTGATGCCGGTCTGGCCGCCGGCCGTCCGGCCGACCTGGAAGGTCAGGTCCACCAGGGGCCGGCCGGCATCCTTCTGGAGGGCGGCCATGCCAGTGAGGGTGTATTTGACCGAACCGCTCTCCCCATCCACCTCGCTGACCGAGGCGGTCAGCCGGTCGTCGTAGCCGGCATCCAGCAAGGTCACATACTTGGGATCGAAGCTCAGCTCAAACTGGAACTCCTCGAAGTTCTTGTAGTCCGTGGCGTTGACGATGTAGTGGAAGGTGCTGCCCGCAGCAGCCTTCTCGTCGGCGGGACAGGTCTCCTCCAGATTGACGGCGTAGCCCGCCACGGTGAAGGACCACTCCTGGAAGAATTTGTTTCCCGCATTGTCCTCCACCCGGTACTTGATCCTGTTGAGGCCGGGTCGCAGGGCGGTGAGGGCGCCGGGATGGAAGGTGATCTTCACCGAGCCGTCGGCCACCACCTCCTGCTGGATGGCGGCGTGGTCCATAACCTTGCCGTTGATCCACAGCTTGGTCCGCCCGGTATGGATGCCGGTGTAGGGCTGACCCTCCGTCTGGGGGTCCCGGACCGTGAGGGAGATGTCCGGCTCATTGGCCACGTCCACCGCGCCGTCGGCGGGGGTCACGCCGGTACCTGGGACCAGCTCAGGGGCCAGTGTGTCGTCGTTTTTGAAGTCATAGACCGCCCGCAGGCCGTCCACATAGATGGTGCCCTTCTTGCCGTTGGCGGTATTGGGTGTGCCCAGCACCCGTACGCCCCACACCAGCCGGTAGGGGAAGGATGCCGTGGTCGGAATGGCGTTTTCCACGTACTTCCAGCCCACCCAGTCCACATACACGTCGCCGGCATAGGCGGCGGGGGCCAGTTGGATGCGCACCCAGGCGCCGTTGCCGTCGCCGTAGATCCAGCAGCCGATGGCCTTGGGCTGACCCTCCAGGTACAGCTCCCCAACGGGGCCGGTCTCGCAGGTGACGGTGCCGGTGAGGGGCTTGGTGGCAAAGTCGTAGTCCACCCGCAGGGAACCGTCGCCGCTTTTGACGTACCGCTCGTCGTAATTGATGGACATCCTGGCGTCGCCGCCCCGGTCCCCCAGGCCGCCGTCGGCGCCGTTGAAGTAGCGCCACTTCCAGCCCGCGTCGCCGAAGTCCTCTTCAAAGTCGTTGAGGAGCACCGGCAGCTTGCCGATCTCCACCGGCAGGGTGAGGGTGTAGTCCTTGTAGGAGATCTTCAGTTCGCCGGTACCCTGGGTGTCGGCGGCGGTAAAGGTGCCGTCGGCGGCCATGGAGCCCAGTGAGGGGTCGGAGAGCTGGAAGGTCAGAGCTTCGCTGGTGAGCACCACCGGGCTGCCGTTGTACTCGGCGGTAAAGCGCATCTGGGTGGTGGCGCCGGGGGCCACCGACAGGATAGAGCGGTCGGCGGTGAGCTTGGTGATGGAGTCCACCACCTGGATGGAGATCGCACCGCTGGCGGAGCCGTCCTGGGTGGAGACGGTGATCCTGCCCTCATGGGTGCCGGTCGCCGCCGTCAGCACGCCAGCTTTGGAGACGGAGCCGATGCCGCCCTCGGCGGTGTATTTCAGGCCGGTGCTCCCCAGGTCCTGATAGTGGTAATTGCCGTCGGTGGCCCCCACCCTCAGGCCCAGCTTGCCGTTTTCCAGCACCATGACCTTGTTGCCGTACCCTTCGTCGATATCGGGGTAGACGTGGAGGAGCTCCCTGCTCTCGTCCGGCTGGCTGGTGGCCACGAAGAGCAGGGCGTTGCAGTTGGCCCGCTCGCTGCCGTCAGAGGGGCGGTTGAGGATGGTGGAGCTCTTGTCGCCGGGCAGGGTGGCCGTGATGGTAGAGCTGCCGCCGCCGTCAAAGTTGAAGATGGTGACGCAGCCCTGGTCCCTCAGGTAGTCCACAATGTTCCGGAAGCTGATGCCCAGCGCCCAGCCCGCCTGACGGCCGTCGCACTGGAACAACACCACGCTTCCGTCGGCTTTGACGCCCAGCACGGTGCGGGGATTGGCAGCCAGAGCGTAGATGTCGGCGTCTCCCGAGTAGGCGCCCTCGTTGACCACACCGTTCAGCATCAGCACATGGAAAATGCCCAGCGCCTGAGCCGCCTGGCTCCAGTCCACGTCGCTGTTGTTGTTCTGCACGTCCACCGTTACCCTCTGGCCGACCGTCAGGGCGCTTAGTGCGGCGTAGCGGCTGCTGCCGGTGTTGGCGCTGAGGACAATCTGCCCCTTCCCGATGGGGGTGGTGTTCTTGTCCACGTTGGCCTCCACCTGATTGACGCTGGCCACCGAGGCGGTGATCTGCCCGCCGATGACCAGGCCCTGATAGCCTGGGGTGGTGACGTTGAGCACCACCTCCACGCCGGGCTGGGTGGAGCTGGTGGTCTTGGCAAACTGCTCGGTGAGCAGGTATACGTTCTCGGTATCCAGCTTGCGCTCTTTGTTCACATGGAACACCGTGATGGGGGAGCCGCCCTCCGGCGTGGCGGTGATGTTCAGGCTGGTGTGGCCGTAGATGACCGTACCGTCGGCCTTGAAGCCCACGGCCTCGGCGCTGTTATTGTACGACGTGGAAATAAGGACGCCGTTTTTGATCATCAGGCCGTTGGAGACGCCGTTGCTGGTATCATAGGCGTCGCCGTTGATGGCAAAGACCACCTTGGAGCCATCGGCCTCCACCTGGGCCACCATGTCGGACATGATGTCCCCGCCCATGACGTAGGGGCCGTAGTTGAGGACCGGCCGGATCTGCGTGGTCTGGGGATCGTACGTAACGGTGTAGCTTTTTTGCAGCCCATGTTCGTTTTCACTGGCCACATGGTCCAGGGTGACGCCGTTGTAAATGTCCCGGCTCCACTCCATGGATACCGTGCCCAGTCCCGGGGTCTGGGTGTCCTGTGTGCTCTGCGCGCCCGCCGCAGACGCGCCGGGGACCTGTCCCAGCAGCAGGGCGCAGGTCAGTGCGCCCGATAGCAGGCGCCGTCCAATGACGTTCAAAATCTCTACCTCCTTGAGAAAACTGTCGTTTAGTATAGAGTTTTTTCCCGCGCCCATCCACCACGCCATTGTAGGGATTGCGTAAAGTCTCTTTTACAAAGTCAAGACCTTATGCGCCGCTCTCTTTTCCTGTCCGAAGGTTTTGTTGTGCATATTACTAAAAATAAATTGTAATTTTTCATCAGATCCTGTAGAATGTATCCATCACAATTTGGCAGCATTACGCTGCCCATAGGAGGTGTCCGCCATGCCCGTCCGCCGCTGTCTCGCCCACGTCTCTGAGGACGGCTCCGAGCAGTCCGTGGAAGCCCACCTGGAGGGAACGGCCGCTCTGGCCGCCGGCTTCGCCGCGCCCTTCGGCGCCGGGGCGCAGGGCCGTTTCGTGGGGCTGGCCCACGACATTGGAAAGTATTCCGAAGCCTTTCAGCGCCGCCTGCTGGAGAATGGCAGAAAGGTGGATCATGCCACCGCCGGCGCGGTGGAGTGCGCCCGCCTGGGGGCGGAGTGGGCCGCCTTCTGCGTGGCCGGCCATCACGGCGGCCTGCCGGACGGGGGCTCAAGCCTGGATGATGCCGGCTGCTCCACCCTGATGGGCCGCCTGAAAAGGGGCCTGTCCGGCGGCATTCCCGACTACTCCGCCTGGCCTGGGGGCCTGCCGCCTTCCACGCCGCCGGCCCTTTGGGGCCGGGACCCGTTGACCGACTCTTTTTTCGTCCGGATGCTCTACTCCTGCCTGGTGGACGGCGATTACCTGGATACGGAGGCGTTCCTGCGCGCCGCGCCGCCGCCCCGGGGCGGGCATGACCCCCTGCCCGTGCTGCTGGAGCGCCTGGAAGGGCATATCTCCGGTTGGTGGCCGCCCAAAACTGACCTGAACCGCCGCCGATGCCAAATCCTGCGCGCCTGCCTGGACGGCGGAGACCGCCCCCGGGGCCTGTACACTCTCACGGTGCCCACCGGAGGCGGTAAGACCGTGGCCTCCCTGGCCTTCGCCCTCCGCCACGCCATCGCCAACGGGCTGGACCGGGTGATCTACATCATTCCCTATACCTCCATTATCGAACAGAACGCGGCCGTCTTTCGGGACATTCTGGGGGAGGGCAACGTAGTGGAACACCATTCCGGCGTAAATTGGGACCCGGAGGACGAGACCGCCCCTGCCCGGTACCGGCAGACCCTGGCGGCGGAGAATTTCGACGCGCCGGTGGTGGTGACCACGGCGGTACAGTTCTTCGAGTCCCTGTACGCCAGCCGCCCCTCCCAATGCCGCAAGCTCCACAATTGTTCCAATAGCGTGCTCATCTTTGACGAGGCGCAGATGCTCCCCCTGGAACACCTGCGGCCCTGCGTGGCGGCCATCGCTCAGCTCGTGTCTCACTTCCGCTCCACGGCGGTGCTGTGTACCGCCACCCAGCCCGCCCTGGAGGCGCAGTTCCGGGCGTTTGCCCCCGCCCTGCCCATACAGGAGCTCTGCCCCGGCACCTCCGATCTCTACGAGCACTTCCGCCGCGTGACCTTTGCCCGTGCAGGGCGGCTGAGCCGGGAGGCGCTGGCGGAGCGGCTGGCCGCCCAGCCCCAGGCGCTGTGCATCGTCAACAGCCGCAAGAGCGCCGGGGCGCTCTACCGGCTCCTGCCGCCGGAGCACCGCTTCCACCTGTCCACGCTCATGTTCCCCGTCCATCGCCGGGCCGTACTGGACCAGGTCCGCCGCCGCTTAAAAAACGGCCTGCCCTGCCGGGTGGTCTCCACCAGTCTGATCGAAGCCGGGGTGGACGTGGACTTTCCGGCGGTCTGGCGGGAGGAGGCGGGGCTGGATTCCATCCTGCAGGCCGCCGGCCGGTGCAACCGGGAGGGCCGCCGCCCGCCGCAGGAGAGCACCGTCACCGTCTTTCAGGGGGAGGAAGCCCCGCCGCCCCTCTTCCGCCGCAGCATCGGCGCCGCCCGGGAGGCCCTGTCCGACGGGGCCGACCCCGCCCGGCCGGAGACGGTCCGCCGCTACTTTTTGTCCCTGCTGGACCTGTCCGGCCCTGCCCTGGACCGGTATGGGGTCCTGGACGCCTTTCAGCGGGGGTCGGATGCGGGACGGATGCCTTTCCGCTCCGTATCAGAGCGCTTCCACCTGATCGACAGCCCCACAAAGACGGTCTACATCCCCTTGGACGGGGGTGTCCCGCTGACGGACCGGCTCCGCGCCGGGGAGCGCTCCCAGGCCCTGTTCCGCCAGTTGGGCCAGTACGGCGTCAGCCTCTACGACCAGCACTACCAGGCCCTGCGGTCCGCCGGAGACCTGGAGGAGCTAGAGGACGGCACGGCAGTGCTGGCCAACCTGTCTCTCTACAGCCGGGAGACCGGCCTCTCCCTGGACGCCGATTTTGGAAAAGGGCTGTTTGTCTGAAAGGTCCGTTCTTTGGGACATTTCTTGCTGTATTCTGCGATCATCCAATCGAAAGGAGTGAGCCTCATGTCCATTCGTGTAGAGGTCTGGGGTGACTATGCCTGCTTCTCCCGCCCGGAGATGAAGGTGGAGCGGGTCAGCTACGACGTGATGACCCCCTCGGCCGCCCGCGGCCTGATCGAAGCCGTCTACTGGCATCCGGGTCTGCGCTGGGTCATCGACCGCATCCATGTCTGCGCCCCCATCCGCTTTACCAACATCCGGCGCAACGAGGTCAAGGACGTGATCAGCGCCCAGAAGGTGCGCGCCGTGATGGAGCGGCGGCAGGGGGAGCTCTATCTGGCCACCCCGGAGAGCATCCAGCAGCGGGCCGCCATGGTGCTGCGGAATGTGCGCTACGTCATTGACGCCCATTTTGACCTGGTGCCCCAGCAGGCCGCCCCCGGCGACAACCCCGGCAAGTTCCAGGACATCGTGAAGCGCCGCCTCGGCCGGGGTCAGCACTACCACCAGCCCTGCTTCGGCGTGCGGGAGTTCCCCGCCCAGTTCGCGCCCTGCCAGGATGTTCCGCCCTGCCCCGAGGAACTGTTGGGAGAGCGCGACCTGGGCTGGATGCTGCTGGACATGGACTACTCCGACCCCCAGGACATCCGCCCCATGTTCTTCCGAGCCGTCCTGCAAGACGGCGTGCTGGTTGTCCCTCCCCTGGGCGGCGAGGGGGTGGTCCGATGATCCTGCAGGCGCTGGTAAAGCTCTATGAGGACCTGGCGGCTCAGGGCAAAATTGCCCGGCCGGGCTGGAGCCCCGTCCAGGTGAGCTGGGCCCTGTGCCTGGACGCCGGCGGCCGTCTGATCCAGGTCATTCCCCTTCTGGAGAGGCAGAAAAACGGGGGGAGCACCGCACAGAGCATGGAGCTTCCCACTCCGGTGGCACGGTCGGTCAACATTGATTCAAATTTCCTGTGGGACCATTCCGGTTATCTGCTCGGCATCGACGCCAAGGGAAAGCCAGAGCGCAGCCGGCAGTGCTTTGACGCCTGCCGCAGGCTGCATGAGCAGATCCTGGACGGCGTGGACTCTCCCATATCAAGGGCTATCCTCGCCTATTTTTCACAGTGGCAGCCGGCGCGGGCGGCGGAGCACCCCGCTCTGTCCGACTGTCTGGAGGAGGTGCGAAAGGGCGCCAATCTGGTCTTCCGTGTGGAGGGCCGTTTCGCCCAGGAGGACGCCGCCATCCGCGCAGCCTGGCAGAACCACTATGACAGCGGTGGCGACGGCCCCGACATGCAGTGTCTCGTCACTGGACAGATGGGGCCTGTCGCCAGGCTCCATCCCGCCGTCAAGGGGGTGCGGGGCGCCCAGTCCAGCGGCGCGTCCCTGGTGTCGTTCAACGCCCCCGCCTTCTGCTCCTACGGCAGGGAGCAGAGCCTGAACGCCCCCACCGGCAAGTACGCCGCCTTCGCCTACACCGCCGCTCTGAACCACCTGCTCTCCGACCGGGCGCATGTGCAGCGCCTCGGGGACACCACGGTGGTCTTCTGGGCGGCGGGGGCCGATCCGGCCTACCAGGCCTTCTCCGCCGCCGCCCTCTTCGGCGGCCCGCCCCCCGCCGGGCTGGAGGAAGCCACGCTGCGGGCCGCTCTGAAAAAACTATCCCGCATGGAGCGCTGCGCCGAGGTGCCCCTGGACCCCGCCCGCCCCTTCTATATTCTGGGTCTGTCCCCCAACGCCGCCCGCCTGTCGGTGCGGTTCTTCCTGCGCGACTGCTTCGGCGGCTTTCTGTCCCATGTCAACGCCCACCATGCCCGCATGGAGATCGTCCGTCCTGCCAACGACCCCTACGAGACCATCTCGCTGTGGGCTCTTCTCCAGGAGACCGTTCCTCAAACCGTCAGGGACAAGTCCCCTTCTCCCGTCCTGGCCGGCGCGACCGCCCGGGCCATTCTGTCCAACACCGACTATCCCGCGGCGCTGCTCAACGGCGTGATGCTCCGTATCCGCGCCGACCGCAAAATTACTCGCGGGCGGGCCGCCATTCTGAAAGCCTATTACCTGAAAAATCCGCACACTGAGTGTCCGAAGGAGGTATTGACCGTGAGCCTGAACGAAACCAGCTCCATTGTCCCCTATAACCTGGGCCGTCTGTTCTCCGTGCTGGAGGCCATCCAGCAGGCGGCCAACCCCGGCATCAACACCACCATCAAGGACAAGTATTTTAACTCCGCATCGGCCACCCCCGCCACCATTTTTCCCATCCTCAACAACCTGGCCCAAAAGCATTTAAAAAAGCTGGATACCGGCCTGCGCATCCATTATGACCGTCAGCTCGGCCAGATCAAGGAGCTGCTGGGCGAGACGCTGCCCGGACGGCTGTCCCTTCCGGAGCAGGCGTCCTTCGACCTGGGCTACTATCACCAGACACAAAAGCGATACAGTAAATAAGGAGGAAAATTGAGATGAGCGCCAT
>ENA-UEOI01002265-UEOI01002265.1-human-gut-metagenome-genome-assembly--contig:-NODE-2265-length-13986-cov-3.161550_pt1 | contig 13986 bp, 10 predicted proteins | sample MGYA00242883_ERZ507882 | MGnify/ENA primary metagenome ERZ507882 (study PRJEB26167, sample SAMN06115502) | human gut metagenome | host: Homo sapiens | place: China:Chongqing | collected 2015-07-29... | reverse complement strand
CTACGACTACCTCCGCCTGCTGTGGGCCCGGGTGGGCACCCCCCACTGCCCCAAGTGCGGCAAGGAGATCCGGCAGCAGACCGTGGACCAGATCATCGACCAGGTGATGGCCCTGCCCCCGGCCACCCGCATCCAGGTCATGGCCCCCGTCATCCGGGGCAAGAAGGGCGAGCACCTGAAGATCTTCGAGGACGCCCGCAAGTCCGGCTACGTCCGGGTGCGGGCCGACGGGTCCATCTACGACCTGACGGAGGAGATCCGACTGGATAAGAATAAAAAGCACAACATCGAGGTGGTGGTGGACCGCCTGGTCATCAAGGAGGACATGGCCCGCCGCCTCACCGACTCGGTGGAGATCGCCGCCAACCTGTCCGGCGGCCTGGTGGTGGTCAACATCGTGGGGGAGGACCGGGACATCCTCTTCTCCCAGAACTACGCCTGCGAGGACTGCGGCATCTCCATCGAGGAGCTCTCCCCCCGGATGTTCTCCTTCAACAACCCCTTTGGGGCCTGCCCCACCTGCACCGGCCTGGGGGCTCAGCTCAAGGTGGACCCGGCCCTCATCATCCCCAACCCCGGTCTCTCCATTCTGGAGGGGGCCATCACCGCCTCGGGCTGGAACAACGTCAAGTCCGACTCCATCTCCCGCATGTATTTCGAGGCCCTGGCCCAGAAGTACAAATTCAAGCTGAACACCCCGGTGAAGGACCTGCCGCCGGAGGTGCTGGACGTCATTCTGTACGGCACCAAGGGGGAGAAGCTGAAGCTGACCTACGACCGGGCCAACGGCCAGGGGACGCTGTACCAGGCCTTCGAGGGCGTGGTGAACAACCTGGAGCGCCGCTACCGGGAGACCCAGTCCGACGGGATGCGCCGGGAACTGGAGGAGTGCATGACCGAGCGGCCCTGTCCCGACTGCGGCGGCAAACGGCTGCGGAAGGAGGCCCTGGCGGTCACCGTGGGGGGCATCAGCATCTACGCGTTCTGCCAGAAGCCGGTGACCGAGGCCCTGGCCTTCGTGGACGCGCTGGAGCTCTCTGCCCAGAAGATGCTCATCGCCGCGCGCATTTTGAAGGAGATCAAGAGCCGGCTGGGCTTTCTCCAGTCGGTGGGCCTACAGTACCTGACCCTGAACCGGGCGGCCGCCTCCCTGTCCGGCGGCGAGAGCCAGCGCATCCGCCTGGCTACCCAGATCGGCTCCTCTCTGATGGGGGTGCTGTATATCTTGGACGAGCCCTCCATCGGCCTGCACCAGCGGGACAACGACAAGCTGCTGGCCACCCTCAAGCACCTGCGGGACCTGGGCAACACCCTTCTGGTGGTGGAGCACGACGAGGACACCATGCGCCAGGCCGACTATATCGTGGACATCGGCCCCGGGGCCGGGGTCCACGGCGGACAGGTGGTGGCCTGCGGCACCGCCGAGGAGGTCATGAACACCCCCGGCTCCATCACCGGCGACTACCTGTCCGGGCGCAAAACGATTCCCGTCCCCGCCCAGCGGCGGGCGGGCAACGGCCACACGCTCACCATCCGGGGGGCGGCGGAAAACAACCTGCGGCACGTGGACGTTTCCATTCCCCTAGGCACCTTCACCTGCGTCACCGGCGTGTCCGGCTCGGGCAAGTCCTCCCTCATCAACGAGATCCTCTACAAAAGGCTGGGGGCCGACCTGAACCGGGTCAAGGTCCGTCCGGGCAAGCACGACTCCATCGAGGGCGAGGAGTTTTTGGACAAGGTCATCAACATCGACCAGTCCCCCATCGGCCGCACCCCCCGGTCCAACCCGGCCACCTACACCGGGCTGTTCAACGACATCCGGGACCTGTTCGCCACCACGGCCGACGCCAAGGCCCGCGGCTACGGGCCCGGCCGGTTCTCCTTCAACGTCCGGGGCGGCCGGTGCGAGGCCTGCGCCGGCGACGGCCTCATTAAGATCGAGATGCACTTCCTCCCCGATATCTATGTGCCCTGCGAGGTCTGCAAGGGCAAGCGCTACAACCGGGAGACCCTGGAGGTGCGCTACAAGGGCAAGAACATCTATGAGGTGCTGGAGATGACGGTGGAGGAGGCCCTGGGCTTCTTCGAGCACCTGCCCAGGCTGTACAACAAGCTCCAGACCCTGTACGAGGTGGGCCTGAGCTACGTCAAGCTGGGTCAGCCCTCCACCGAGCTGTCCGGCGGCGAGGCCCAGCGGGTCAAGCTGGCCACCGAGCTGGCCAAGCGCTCCACCGGCAAGACCATCTATATCCTGGACGAGCCCACCACCGGCCTGCACACCGCCGACGTCCACAAGCTCATCGAGGTGCTCCAGAAGCTGGTGGACGCGGGCAACAGCGTGGTGGTCATCGAGCACAATCTGGACGTCATCAAGACGGCGGATCATATTATCGACCTGGGCCCCGAGGGCGGCGACGGCGGCGGCGGCATCGTCTGCACCGGCACCCCCGAGGAGGTGGCCCAGTGCAGCGCCTCCTACACCGGCCGCTACCTCAAGCGCATGCTGTAGGGGCTGGGTCCTCCTCCAAATTTTTATGAAATCTTCCTGTTATACCCCCGCCGCTTATGGTAGAATAAAGGTACCCTTTCTGCCGATGAGGTGACACACTTGGATTTTGCACAGTGGCTGACGGAAAATCCCGCCGGCGAGCTTTTCTATACCTTTCTCATCGCCATGCTCCCGGTGGTGGAGCTGCGGGGCGCCATTCCCGTGGGCGTGGGGATGCTGGGGCGCAGCGCCCTGCCCTCGGTGTACCTGGCCGCCGTGCTGGGCAACATGCTCCCCGTGCCCTTCATCATCGTCTATATCCGCCGCATCTTCCAGTGGCTGCGCAGGCGCAGCCGCCGCCTGGACGGCCTGGTGACCCGTCTGGAGACCAAAGCCCACCTGAAGGGCCGGATGGTCACCCGGTACAAGTACCTGGGACTTTGCATCCTGGTGGCCATTCCCCTGCCCGGCACCGGGGCCTGGACCGGAGCTCTGGTGGCCGCCTTCCTGGATATGCGGCTGCGCAGCGCCGTGCCCGCTATTTTCCTGGGCGTGGTCATCGCCGGGATTCTGGTATCCCTGGTCACCGGCGGCGTGATCGCGGCATTTTTTTGAGGGATTGCCGCATAATTCAACGCGTGCGGATTGCGCGAAAATTTGCGCCGCAAAAAGGCGCAAAACCACAGGAATACTTTGTGTATTGCAAGGTTTTGCAACGCATTTGTGGGGCAGATTGGTCGCCAAGACGCGTGTGGGGAATTGTGCGGTGATGCCTTAACAAACGCCCCCTTTTCCGCATAGAATGGCGCGGAGGTGGGTATTGTGCTGCAAGCAATCGTGGAAATTCTGCTGTCCCTTCTGGCCGTTTTCGGGCTGCTCTGTCTGAGTTGGCTGCTCTTCGGGCGGCTGCTCTCCCCCGCATCCTGGTCCGCCCCGGCCTATGCCGTGGTGCCTGCCCGGGGGGATGGAGCCGGTCTGGAACAGACGGTGAAGGGACTTTTGTGGCTCCGGGCGGGCCATCTGGAGCGCTTCACCCTGGTCATCGCCGACGCCGGGCTGGACAGCGAGGGCCGCAGGCTGGCCCGGCTGCTGGCGGACCGGGAACCGGGGGTGCTCCTGTGCCCGCTGGCCGCGCTGCCCGACCGGCTGACGGAGGGCTAACCCAGAACGGGAGGTCGAGTACATATGGAGGAGACCCCGGCGCTGCACAGCATCGACGGGACGGTGGACGCGGTGATCTTCCAGAACGAGGAGAACGGCTACACCGTCCTGCGCCTGGAGGTGGGCGCTCCGGAGCCGGTGACGGTGGTGGGGTGTATCCCCGGCGTGGCGCCCGGCGAAGGACTGACCGTCACCGGCACCTGGGGCCGCCACGCCTCGTACGGGGAGCAGTTCAAGGCCGAATCGGTGGAGCGCCGGGTCCCCGCCGGGGAGAAGGCCATGCTGGAGTACCTGTCCTCCGGCATCATCAAGGGGGTGGGCGCCGCCACCGCCCGGCGGCTGGTGGAGGAGTTCGGCGCCGACCTTTTCACGGTGCTGGAGGAGCAGCCGGAATTGCTGACCAAAATCAAGGGCATCACCCGGAAGCGGGCCCTGGAGATCGGGGCGTCCTTCCGGCTCCAGATGGGGATGCGGCGGCTGCTGGACTTTCTGTCGGCCAACGGCCTGCCCCTCCAGTTGGGGATGCCCCTCTACCGCCGCTACGGCGCCCAGGCTCTGGAGGTGCTCCGGGACAACCCCTATTTGCTGGTGGACGAGGAGCTGGGGGTGGGCTTTTCCGCCGCCGACCAGTTGGCCCTCCGCCTGGGCATGGAGGGGGACGACCCCCAGCGGTTGGAGGCGGGGCTTCTGTTCGAGCTGTCCCACAACCTGATGAACGGCCACACCTTTTTGCCCCGGCGCAAGCTGCTGTGGGCCACGGGGGCCCTCATCGGCCTAGAGGACGCCGAGCCCCTGGAGGACGCTCTGACCACGCTCGTCGAGCGGGGCGAGGTGGTCCGGGAATCCATCGCCGGGGAGGATGCCTGCTATCTGGCCCCCATGCAGGAGGCGGAGGAATACGTGGCCTTCCGCCTGGCCGAGATGGCCGCCCACGAGCTGCTCCCCCCGGCGGGGCTGGACGGACTCATCGGGCGCATCGAGGCCGAGCAGGGCATCACCTATGCTCCCCAGCAGCGGCAGGCGGTGGATCTGGCCGCCCGGTCCCAGGTGATGCTGCTCACCGGCGGCCCCGGCACAGGCAAGACCACCTCCCTGCGGGGGGTGCTGGCTCTCTTCGACGCCCTGGGGCTGGAGACCGCCCTGGCGGCCCCCACCGGCCGTGCGGCCAAGCGCCTGGGGGAGACCTGCGGGGTGGAGGCGCTGACCATCCACCGGCTGCTGGAGACCCAGTTCGACGACCACACCGGCCAGTTGGTCTTCTCCCACTGCGAGGACGATCCCCTCCGGGCCGACGCCGTCATCGTGGACGAGACCTCCATGGTGGATATCTCCCTGATGCGGGCCCTGCTGGCCGCCCTGCGGGGGGACTGCCGCCTGATCCTGGTGGGAGACCCGGACCAGCTCCCCTCGGTGGGGCCGGGCAACCTGCTGTCCGATCTGATCCGCAGCGGGCGGGTGCCCATGGTGCGGCTGACCGAGATCTTCCGTCAGGCTGCCGAGAGCGCCATCGTCATGAACGCCCACAGCGTCAACCGGGGCGAGGTGCCCGACCTGCATAACAACAAAAAGGACTTTTTCTTTCTTCGCCGCCGGGACCCCCAGCGGACGGCGGACACCCTTGTGGAGCTGTGCCGGACCCGCCTGCCGGAAAAGATGGGCATACCGGCGGAGCAGATCCAGGTCCTCTCCCCCACCCGCAAGCACACCACCGGCACCCAATCTCTCAACGCCGCCCTCCAGGCGGCCCTGAATCCCCCGGCGGAGGACAAGCCGGAGCGGCGCTTCGGCCCCTTTCTCTTCCGGCAGGGGGACCGGGTGATGCAGGTGCGGAACAACTACGACCTGATGTGGAAGGCGGCGGACGGCCTGAGCTCGGGCCTGGGGGTGTTCAACGGGGATGTGGGCCGCATCACCGGGATCGACCCCCGGGATGAGCGGATCACGGTGGACTTTGAGGGGCGGATCGTGGCGTACACCCCCGACCTGCTGGGCGAGCTGGAGCCCGCCTACGCCATGACCGTCCACAAGGCCCAGGGCAGCGAGTACCGGGCGGTGATCCTGGCGGCCTGTGACGGAGCCCCCATGCTGCTGACCCGGGGGGTGCTCTACACGGCCATCACCCGGGCCCGGGAGCTGTTTATCGTGGTGGGGGACGAGGGCAAGGTGGTCCAGATGGTCCACAACGACCGGCAGCAGCGGCGCTATTCCGGCCTGCGGGCCCGGCTGTCCGCGCCCTAATTAGGATGTGGGAAGGGCGGAGAGTCTTCACTCTCCGCCCTTCCCGTCCCGCGCGATAAAAATTTCCTCCGCGTCCCGCTGCCCCCGGCGCAGACGGTCCGCCGCCGCGCCGAAGTTTTGCTGTGCCATGGCCTCCAATGCCTCTGTGACCGCCCGGAAAAGCCCGAAATACATCTTCCGGTAGAGCACCTCACTCTTATCATCGTCCATACTATCCCCCCATTTTGTAATCACATTATGATTACAAAATTGTACATTATAAACTTTATGCAGTCAAGTTATAATTACATAATTGACTGCAAAGGATGATTACATGGACGAATTTCGGATTAACAAAACGCCGGAGAAGATTACGTCTATCAACCGCACGATCCGAATGAAGCCCGAACTCTTTGACCGGCTTATGGAGTTGAGCGAGAAAACGGGCGTATCCTTTAATAAACTCGCAAACCAGTGCATTTCATATGCTCTGGAGCATCTCAAAGAACATGAACCGCCTTCGGCCGAATAACGGCCGAAGGCGGTTTTTTCAGTCTTGTGCTCTTCCCTCCCGGTACTGCTCTAGGAACGCTTCGTCCTGGATCTCCAGGCCCCGTTCTCCGGCCCGGCCCTCCATGTGGTGGGTGAATTCATGGGCCAGCGTGCTGTAAAGCTCCTCCTCCCAGTCCTCCTGCCGCCAGTTCTCCTGCTGGGCCAGGGCGGCGAAGGAGCCGTAGTACAGATTGATGAACTTTCCCATCATACCGCTGTTGCGGTATTCCCCCATGATGTAGAGCTCCCCCTCCGGGAACTCCGGATCGTGCTTGGCCTCGGGCAGCAGGCAGATGCCCCCATTGAGCTCGTCGTAAAATTCCGGTGGGAACTCCTCGGCCATCCGGTCCAGCAGCTCCCCCGCCTGTTCAAAGGACAGGACCATTTCTATCCCTCCTTGGGCTTCCGCATCGTCAGTGAGATCCGCTTTTTCTTCTCCTCCACCTCCAGCACCCACACCGTAACCACATCCCCCACGGCGCAGACCTCGCTGGGGTGGCGGACCCTCCGCTGGCAGAGCTGGCTGATGTGGACCAGGCCGTCCTGATGGACCCCGACGTCCACAAAGACCCCGAAGTCGATGACGTTGCGCACGGTGCCGGTAAGCTCCATGCCCGGCTTCAGGTCTCTGATCTCCATCACGTCGGTGCGGAGGATGGGCTTGGGCAGCTCGTCCCGGGGGTCCCGGCCGGGCTTCAGCAGCTCCGTCACCAGATCCCGCAGGGTGGGCACCCCCACGCCGCAGGCCGCGGCGGCCCGCTCCTCGCCGTAGGCGGCCACCCGCTCCCGCAGATCCCCGATGGCCCCGGCCTTCACCCCCTTCCGGTCGCAGCCGCACAGCTCCAGCAGCACCTCCGCCGCGGCGTAGCTCTCCGGGTGGACGGCGGTGTTGTCCAGCACGTTTTTGCTCTCCGGCACCCGCAGAAAGCCCGCCGCCTGCTCAAAGGCCTTGGGCCCCAGCTTGGGCACCTTCAAAACCTGTCTGCGGGTAGTAAAGGCCCCGTTCTCCTCCCGGTATTTGACGATGTTTTTGGCGGTGGCGGCGTTGAGCCCCGACACCCGGGTCAGCAGAGGGACGGAGGCGGTGTTCAGATCCACGCCCACGGCGTTGACGCAGTCCTCCACCACGCCGTTGAGGGTCTCGTCCAGCCGGGCCTGGGGCATGTCGTGCTGGTACTGGCCCACGCCGATGGCCTTGGGGTCGATCTTCACCAGCTCGGCCAGGGGGTCTTGGAGCCTGCGCGCGATGGACACGGCAGAGCGCAGATTCACGTCGTAGTCGGGGAACTCCTCGGCGGCCAGCTTGGAGGCGGAATACACGCTGGCCCCCGCCTCGTTGACGATCATGTAGGACACCCCGCCCCCCAGACTGCGGATGAGCTCCACCGTCATCTGCTCCGTCTCCCGGCTGGCGGTGCCGTTGCCGATGGCGATGTGCTCCACGCCGTGCTTTTTAATGAGGCGGGAGAGCACCGCGATGGCCTCTTTTTTCTGCCGCTCCCCGTGGGTGGGATACACCACGGCGGTATCCAGCACTTTGCCGGTGCCGTCCACCACTGCCACCTTGCAGCCCATGCGGTACCCCGGGTCCAGCCCCATGGTGACCTTGCCCTTGACAGGAGGCTGCATCAAAAGGGGCTTGAGGTTCAGCGCAAACTGGCCGATGGCCCCCTCATTGGCGCTGTCGGTGAGGGTCGCCCGGGCCTCCCGCTCCAGAGAGGGGAAGATCAGGCGGTCATAGGCATCTTCCGCCGCGGTCTTGAGAAAGTCCATGGCGGCACTGCCTGGGATTACCACGCTGCGGCGCACGGTCCGCAGCCCCAGCTCCCGGTCCAGCTCCACACTGACCTTCAGCTTCTCCTCTTTCTCGCCCCGGTTGATGGCCAGGATCTGATGGCCCTGGAGCTTGGAGAGAGATTGGGTGAAGTCGTAGTAGAGGCGGTAGACGCTGTCCTCCTCCGTGGCGGCCTGGGAATGGAGGAAACCATTTTTCATCAGCAGCTCCCGGAGCTTTCCCCGGAGGGCGGCATCGTCGCTGACGGTCTCCGCCACAATGTCGCTGGCCCCGGCCAGGGCGTCCTCCGCCGTCTCCACGCCCTTTTCGGGGTCTACATACTTGGCAGCTTCCGTCATGGGGTCCGGCGCGCCGGGGGCCATGAGGGCCTCCGCCAGGGGAGCAAGGCCCTTTTCCCGGGCAATGGTGGCCCGGGTGCGGCGTTTTTGCTTGTAGGGCCGGTAGAGATCCTCCACCTCCGCCAGCGTGGCGGCAGCGTCGATGGCGGCGGAGAGCTCCGCCGTCAGCTTGCCCTGTTCTTCAATGGCGGACTTCACCGTCTCCTTGCGCTCGGCAAGACCCCGCAGGTAGTGCAGCCGCTCCTCCAGCGTCCGCAGGGACGTGTCGTCCATGGCGCCGTGGAGTTCCTTGCGGTAGCGAGCGATAAAGGGGATGGTGTTTCCCTCGTCCAAAAGCCGGACCACGTTCTCCACGTGGTCCGGCCGCTTGTTCAGTTCTGCAGCGATTTGTTGAATGATGGGGTCCATGGGACTTCCTTTCCTGAATATCAATGTGATTCCGCCGGAATCCGGTGCGGAAACCGCGGTATCCCGCGCTGTTTACTTATGGTACAGCTTCTTCGTCTCATACCGGGCCTCGCAGCTGACGTTGATGCCCAGCCGCTTGAGAAGGCTCTCATCCACTTCGCTGAGGATCACGGTAAAGTGGGCATCACAGCCCCGGAGCTTGGGCAGCTGCTGCTGGGCCAGCTCCGCCAGAGGGTTGGTAAGGGCGGAGATGGTGAGGGCCATGAGCACCTCGTCGGTGTGGAGGCGGGGGTTCTTATGCCCCAGATACTCCGTCTTGAGCCGACAAATGGGCTCCAGTACCTGGGCGGAGATCAGCTCAAACTGGTCCCCGATGCCGCCCAATGCCTTGAGGGCGTTGAGCAGCAGCGCGGAGGCAGCGCCCAGGGTGTCGGAGGTCTTGCCGGTAACCACCCGGCCATCCGGCAGCACCATGGCACCGGCAGGGCCTCCGGTGGTCTCCGCCTTCAGCAGGGCAGCGGACACGGCGGGGCAGATCTCCGGCGTGACGCCGGCCTGCTGCATCACCATCTCCAGCTTCCGCACAGGCTCTTCCCCGGCCTTGCCTCGCTTGTAGTCCACGCAGGCGGTGTAGTACCGGCGCAGGATCTCCCGCCGGCTGGCCTCACAGCACACGGCGTCGTCCACGATGCAGTTGCCGGCCATGTTGACGCCCATGTCCGTGGGGGACTGGTAGGGGGAACTGCCCTGGATCTTCTTGAAAATGGCGCTGAGCACCGGGAAGATTTCCACGTCCCGGTTGTAGTTGACGGCGGTCTTGCCGTAGGCCTCCAGATGGAAGGGGTCGATCATGTTCACGTCATCCAGATCCGCCGTGGCAGCCTCATAGGCAAGATTCACCGGATGCTTCAAAGGCAGATTCCAGATAGGGAAGGTCTCAAACTGGGCATAACCTGCGGTGATGCCCCGCTTGTGGTCGTGATAGAGCTGGGAGAGGCAGGTGGCCATCTTGCCGCTGCCGGGGCCGGGGGCCGTCACCACCACCAGAGAGTGACTGGTCTCAATATAGTCGTTTTTCCCCAGGCCCTCGTCGCTGACGATGTGGGGCACATCAGAGGGGTAACCCGCGATGGGATAGTGGCGATAGCAGCGCACCCCCAGGGTGGTGAGGCGCTTCAAAAATGCGTCCGCCGCCGCCTGCCCGTCGTACCGGGTCAGCACCACACTGCCCACATACAGCCCCAGGCCCCGGAAAATATCAATGAGGCGCAGGACATCGTCATCATAGGTGATGCCCAGATCTCCCCGGACCTTGCTCTTTTCGATGTCCGCCGCATTGATGGCAATGACGATCTCCACATCCTCCTTGAGCTGCTGGAGCATGCGGACCTTGCTGTCGGGTTCAAAGCCCGGCAGCACCCGGGAAGCATGGAAATCGTCAAACAGCTTGCCGCCGAATTCCAGATACAGCTTGCCGCCGAACTGGGCGATTCGCTCTTTGATGTGGGCAGACTGGGTAGTCAGGTATTTTTGATTATCAAAGCCAATGGCTGCCATATGCACACGACCCCTTTTTCATTTTTTCCCGCACAGTATATCACATTCGTCCTGATTTGGAAAGACAACCCGCACCTTCCCAACTGTCTGCGGCCCCTTTTATACGTCTTCCGCAGGCTCCTGCCCGCTCCACGGTTCCAGTCGACGCCGGCGTTTGGTTCCGGAAGATCCTCAGCAGCACACCGGGAAATAGGTCAACCTTATTAGTGAAATTTATGCTGAACATAACAAGTTTGTGCTTTACTAATGCGAATTCACCCGATATAATAAGTAAGGTTCGGCGCTTTTGGAAAAAGCCGGGGCGCCGACAGTCTTCGTAAATTAAAACCGGGAGGTTTTTGATATGTCAAATTGCGCCATCGTAGGTATCAACTGGGGCGACGAGGGAAAGGGCCGCATGGTGGACCTGCTGACCCAGGACTATGACGTGGTCGTCCGCTATCAGGGCGGCGGCAACGCCGGCCATACCGTCGTCAACGAGCAGGGCAAGTTCGCACTGCACCTGCTGCCCTCCGGCATCTTCCGCAAGGGCGTGGTCAACATTCTGGGCAACGGCGTGGCACTGGACTGTGAGAGCCTGTGGAACGAGATCATGGATGTCACCGGCAAGGGCGTTTCCATTACCCCCGAGAACCTGAAGGTCAGTGACCGGGCCTCCTTGCTGCTGCCCTGGCACCGGGATCTGGATGGTTTGGAAGAGGCTCGTCTGGCGGACAAGAAGTACGGCTCCACTAAGCAGGGCATTGCTCCCTTCTACTCCGACAAGTACCAGAAAAAGACCATCATGGCCGGCGAGCTGCTGTATCCGGAAAAGCTCTGGGACCGTCTGGCGGACATCCTGGAGTGGAAGAACCTGACCCTTACCAAGGTCTACGGTGCCAAGCCCTATACCATGGACGACCTGAAGGCCTGGGTGGCCGATTTCGGTGAGAAGATCAAGCCCTTCATCTGCGACACCGGCGCATTTTTGCGCAAGGCCAGCAAGGAGGGAAAGAGCATCCTCTTCGAGGCACAGCTGGGTTCCCTGCGTGACCTGGACTACGGTATCTATCCCATGACCACCTCCTCCAACCCCATCGCCGCCTATGCGCCTGTGGGCTCCGGTTACCCCGAGGCCAAGATCGACAAGGTGGTAGGCGTAGTGAAGGCCTACTCCTCCTGCGTGGGTGAGGGCCCCTTCACCTGCGAGTGGTTCGGCGAAGAGGCGGAGCAGCTCCGTCAGGCCGGCGCGGAATACGGCGCCAAGACGGGCCGTCCCCGCCGGGTAGGCCCCATCGACATCGTGGCCACCCGCTACGGCGTGCAGTGCCAGGGTGCCACGGACATCGCCCTGACCAAGCTGGACGTGCTCAGCTATATGGACAAGATCCCCGTCTGCGCCCACTATGAACTCCGTGGCCAGCAGACCGACGAGTTCCCCTTCCCCTCCCTGCTGCCCGAGGCCAAGCCCGTGATGGAGTACATGCCCGGCTGGAAGTGCGACATCTCCGGCGTCCGGAAGTGGGAGGATCTGCCCAAGGAGGCTCGGGAGTACGTGGAGTACGTGGAGCGGGAAATCGGCTGCCACATCACCTATGTCTCCGTAGGTCCCGAGCGGGATTCCATTATCATCCGGTAATCCTTCGAGGGGGAGCCTGCTCGCACCGCTGCGGTATTGCGATCGCCGCTTTTCCCTCGATCTCCCTATCATAAATCGCTTCGCCTCCGGCGAAAACGACTGTACTCTCTGGAGGCACCCATTGGGGTGCCTCCTTACTTTTGAATCGAAGAAAGGTGGACCTTTACCATGTCCAAAGACCGCTACGAATCTCCCTTGGCGTCCCGGTACGCCTCCGACTTCATGCTGCACCTGTTCTCCGCCGACAAGCGCATCCAGACCTGGCGGCGGCTGTGGGTGGCTCTGGCCCGGGCGGAGCACAACTTAGGGCTCCCCGTCACGGAAGAGCAGGTTGCCGAGCTGGAAGCCCATATCACCGACATCGACTATGAGACCGCCGCCCAGCGGGAGAAGGAAGTGCGTCACGACGTGATGGCCCACGTCTACACCTATGGCAAGGCCGCTCCCTCCGCCGCCGGCATCATCCATTTGGGTGCCACCAGCTGCTATGTCACCGACAATGCGGATCTGGTGATCTATCGGGAGGGACTTCAGTACCTCCGGGGTGAGCTGCTGGCGGTGCTGGGCAACCTGAGCGCATTTGCCGAGAAGTACAAGGCCACCCCCACTCTGGGCTATACCCACTACCAGCCCGCCCAGCTGGTGACGGTGGGCAAGCGGGCCACCCTCTGGATGCAGGATTTGATGGCCGACCTGGAGGAACTGGACTTCGTTCTCTCCCACATGAAATTTCTGGGCTGCCGGGGCACCACCGGCACCGAGGCCAGCTTCATGGACCTCTTTGAGGGCGACGGCGCCAAAATCGACGAGATGAACCGCCAGATCAGTGCCGAGTTCGGCTTTGACACCTGCTTTGCGGTCTGCGGCCAGACCTATCCCCGGAAGGTGGACAGCCGTATCCTGAACTGCCTGTCCTCCATCGCTCAGAGTTGCTACCGCATGGCAAACGACATCCGCCTTCTGCAGCACGACCGGCAGGTGGAAGAGCCCTTCGAGAAAAACCAGATCGGCTCCAGCGCCATGGCCTACAAGCGCAACCCCATGCGCTCCGAGCGGATCTGCTCCCTGTCCCGGTACCTGATGGCCGACGCCATGAACGCCCCCATGACCGCCAGCGTGCAGTGGCTGGAGCGGACCCTGGACGACTCCGCCAACCGCCGCATCTCCATGCCGGAAGGATTCCTGTGCGCCGACGCCATTTTGCGCCTGGCCCAGAACGTCACCGACGGGCTCCACGTCAATGAGAAGGTGGTAGACGCCACCGTGCGGGAGTACCTGCCCTTCATCGCCACAGAAAACCTGATGATGGAGGCCGTCAAGCGGGGCGGCGACCGCCAGCAGCTCCATGAGGTCATCCGCCGTCACTCTATGGCCGCCACGGCCCGCATGAAGGAGGGACATCCCTGCGACCTGCTGGACCGGCTGGCCGCCGACCCGGCCTTCGGCCTGACCCGTCCGGAGCTGGAGGCTCTCATGGATCCCCGGCGCTACATCGGCCGCTGTCCCCAGCAGGTGGCCCGGTTCTTAGAGCGCTGCCAGCCCCTTCTGGCGCAGGCCCAAACCGCCGACGGCGCCATCACCCTCTGACCAACCCCGCAATACTTCGTCTGCCGCAAAACCGTCTTTCCCGCAAGACTCCAACATCGCAAAGCCGCACCATACCGCACGCCACATAGCAGCGCCCTCCATTCGGAAAGACTTTTCCTGCCATACCCCCAATGGCACCCCAGAAAACCAAAAACCAGGCCCTCCGGCCCAGCCGGAGGGTCTGGTTTTCACCCCACCACCGCGAGGAAGCCCTCCGGCATCGCCGGAGGGCTTCCTATTATACTTGCATTCTCTTATTCGCCGG
>ENA-UEOI01002249-UEOI01002249.1-human-gut-metagenome-genome-assembly--contig:-NODE-2249-length-14137-cov-3.077454_pt1 | contig 14137 bp, 12 predicted proteins | sample MGYA00242883_ERZ507882 | MGnify/ENA primary metagenome ERZ507882 (study PRJEB26167, sample SAMN06115502) | human gut metagenome | host: Homo sapiens | place: China:Chongqing | collected 2015-07-29... | reverse complement strand
TCAATAGCCTTTTTGGAGCGGTCCTATTGACAAAATGAGCAATATCTATATTTTGAGGACCAATTGATCGGGAAAACACCGCCTCTGAATCTCGTCCCTATTGAGCAGAGCGAAGGGCTGGAGGCCAACCTGCTCGGCAAACTCGAATACTTCAATCCCGCTGGCAGCATCAAGGACCGTATCGCAAAAGCCCTGATCGACGATGCTGCGGCCAGCGGAAAATGAAAGCCCGGTTCTGTGATCATCGAGCCTACCTCTGGCAATAGTAAGGGGCTTGGTCAATCCGAAGGCGTTTAGGCTGGCATCTCTTCCGGTGCCGCGGTTTGGGCTGCGCTCCAACCCGTCAAGCGGCCCGAAAATAGAGGCAAGGACCATCACGGCATTGCTGCCGGATACAGGTGACCGTTATCTCTCTACTCCTCTTTTTGCGGACTAAGAAGATAAAAAAGATAGTAAGTCAACTTCATGACTTACTATCTTTTTTGTTTACCAGTACCGGCTGCGTTGTCCGGAGGTCGCATTGTGTCCCTAGAAGAATTAATCCCTGGTCCGGGGGGCTTCTGTGCTTAGTTGTGGGATTCTGTAAAGCGCATGAGAATGGCGGCCATCTCGGCACGGGTGGCGGTGCCGGCGGGGTCGAGCCAACCGCCGCCCTTGCCGGTCAGCAGACCCTCGTCCACCGCCCAGCACAGGGCATCTGCTGCGTAATCGCTAACCGCGTCTTTGTCGTTAAAGCCGTCCAGACTGCCCGTGGGCTCCGGCGTGCCCGCATAGCGGTACAGCATGGCCGCCAACTGTTCCCGTGTCACTGCGTCCTCCGGGCCGAAGGCCCCGGTGCTGTACCCGGTCACAATCCCCCGGGACGCCGACCAGTTCACCGCACCGGCGTACCACGCGTCCGACGGCACGTCGGTGAAGCCTGCCGTACCGGGGACGGCAGGGCTGTCCGCCAGGTTCCAGAGCACTTGGGCCGCCATGGAGCGGGTCAGCACTGTAGTGGGCGCAAAAGCGGCGGGGCCAGTGCCGTCCATGAGGCCGTTTTTATATACATAGACCACCGCGTCATAGTACCAGTCGCCGCTGCTCACGTCGGCAAAGGGGAGTTTGGGCTCGGCTTCAATTTTTGCGAAGCTCGCCTCAATCTCCACACTGGAGGCGGGCATTTTAAAGGTGTATTTGCCGCCACCCTCGTTGGTGAGCTTGATTTCGTCGCCATTCTTGCCGGTGACAACCAGTTTGTCCAGCTCATAGCCCTCGTTGGGCTTCACGGTGATGGTTACGGTGTCGCCCTTTTCGGCCCGCTTGGGGCTGACGGTGACGGAGCCGTTTTTTCCGCTGTCCACGCTGACGGTGAAACGGCCGGAGCTGGAGCCTCCGCCGGAGGAGCTGGGCCACACCACAGCCGTACCTGTGGCCTTGTTGTAGTGGTCAGTATCATCTGGGGTAAAGGTCCAGGCGTAGGACTTACCGCGCTCCAAGGTCTGGTCGCCATCATCCCAGGAGAATGTACCCGCGACCTCAATACCCGCCGCGTTCTTCATGGAGCCGGACAGGGTGATGGTAGACAGCTCCACGCCGCTGCTGACCTTGTCAAAGGTAGGTTCGCCCTTGGGATTTCCCATGACGATGCTGTATCGCCGGGAGGCGTAACAGTAGGTCTTGGTGTCCTTGCTATACCCATTGATGACAAAGGAGTAGACGCCCAGCTCGGTGGGAGCGATGGCCTTGAGTGCATCGGCGGTCAGATGGGAGTTTGTCTGATTGTACAGGTGCGTTCCGCTAAAGGCGGTGCCCTCTTGTACTGCGTGGAAGTGGGCGGTGAAGGATGTGATGGAATGGTCAGTGCTTGTGCCCTTGGTGTACAGGGTGGTCAGGTTACGGGTGGTAGGAACGATGCCCTGGCCGGTGTACTCGTACACCCGGTCTCCCTCAAAGGTCTCCAGAGGCTTGTCATCTCCCTCCAGATAGAGGTCTACCTCATTCATGCCTTCCTCATAGCAGGTAACATAGAGGATGATGGTGTCACTCGGCTGCCAATTCGTGCCCACGGTGCAGAAACGGTAGTTGGGGTTTTTCAGCTTCAGCTCCACCCGGATGCTGTGGGGGTTGCCCTCCGCATCCGTGGTGGGGTGAGTAGGCAGGGTTCCGGTTTCGATGATATTGCCGCTGGCACCGCCGCCCTCGTTCTGGTACTTGTAATAAACATCGCCGTCATCGCCCATGCCGGGCTTGAGGTCGATCTTGTCCTTAGCGATATCAGCCTCGTAGGTTCCGTTCTGACTGCCCTTTTTCACCGGATAGAAGCCCAGCAGGTCACTGAACTTGGGCGCGGTGCCGTCCTCATTCAGCGCGTAGGTGATGTACGGACGGCCGATGCCGCCGTCATTCTGCGTTGTGTCTGCCTTGCCGTAGATGATCCGCATGGGGGTGACTTCCACATTGACGGTCAGCGTCCCTGTGACGCCAGCCTCCGTTCTGGCGGTGGCGGTGATGGTGGTTTTACCCACCTTGGTTGCCTTGAGGTGATCGGCCTCAATAGAGACAATGGTGCTGTCACTGGACTGCCAGTTGGAGAGGGTGACGCCCTCGATGGTCGGGAGCGTCTGGGTGGAGCCGTACTCCATGGAAATAGCATCGGATTTCAGCTCGATCCACTTGGCGTAGTAGGTCTCTCCTGCTGTGGAGGTGGTCACAGCGGTACCGGTACAACCCTCGTTTTTGTACCAGCCATCAAAGATGCTGCCCTCTTTGATGGGAGTTGCCAATTTGCCAGACTCAAACTTGGTGTCCGCCGCAAAGGTGCCGCCATCGGTAACGGCCAGAGAAGTTTTCTCTGAATCGAATCCATTGCTTGTTGAGGTTGGATTAGCCTTTGACTGCAACATCAAGGAAATTAAATCGCTTGAACCCAAATAAATTACACTATTATTTGCCATCCCTTTAAAAATTTGATTATTTTCTGGAATAGAGGAAACCGATGCCGGAATATAGACACCCTCCATTAAAGATGCATCCTTAAATGCCATGCTACCAATAGTGTTAAGGTTGTTTGAAAGAACCACTCTTTTCAAATTAGTACATCCTTGAAAAGCACTCTCGGCAATTTCGGTAACAGAGCTTGAAATGAGGACTTCTTCCAGCTTAGTACACCCCTTAAAAGTCTCCTTGCTTATTTTTGTAAACTGTGGATTTTCTGGAAAAACGCAACTTTCAAGCTGTATACAGTTACTAAAGGCACCAGGAGCAATCGTCGTTACCGTATCTGGCAGAGTAATGCTTGTCAGAGAACTGCACCCCATAAAGGCATTAACTCCAATTTCAGTGACGGCTCCATTAAACTCAATGCTACTAATGCCCGTCGCTGCAAATGTATAGGATGGGATGGAAACTACGCCAACCGGAACAGAAATCGTTCCATTCAAAGAAGAACATTTATAAAATGCTTGTGGCTCAATAGTAGTCAGATTTGCTGGTAATGTGATGGAGGTAATTCCAGAACCATAAAACGAATCTTGCCCAATTTTAGTTATAGAGGCCGGAAGAACTACCGTCTTCAAATTTGTATAATTCTTAAACGATTTCGCGCCAACAGAGGTTACTCCGTCTTGAATTACTACTCGAGTAATCTTCTCGCGTGAGTAGTGCCATTCTGGCTCGCCACTACTCACATTGTCTTCCGTGATATAAGCATTTCCCATAGGACCATTACCGAAAATTGTGAGAGTATAACCATCCGCATCGTTCGCTGTAAGTGCCCATTTAACAGTATCGGTATATTCCTTGTTTATATAATCATATAGGCCGCAGTTACCGGACATCACATTGTCAGCGGGGGCGGGATCATCCTCCGTGGTCTCCGGTTCATCGGGCAGGACGCACTCACACTCATGCCCGGCCTGCAGGGTACAGCCCTCGGTCACGGCGCAGGCAACCGGCGTCTCGCTGCCCTTGTCTCTCTCGACTGCAAGGGCAGAAACAGGAAAAAGGGATAGTAACAGTATTATCGCCATAAGGCTTGCTAGTAGTCGTTTTCTCATTTGCTCTATTCTCCTTTATACAAAAGTAGTACCTTTCTAAACTGTCCGCTTTGTAAAAGTGTACCTTTCTAAAGCGCAATTTTACTGTTTGTATTTGCTGAAAAAGTATTGAAAATCCTGGCAGACTTGTGTATCATACAAACAGGGATCGTTCTATCTGAAAGTTTGTAAAGGTACACCTTTTCAAACAAAGCAGCGCCTCTGGATTTCTCCAGAGGCGCTGCTGTCTTTCTGACGCGGACAAAATTATTTGCTCTTATCGACTTCGTGATGGAAAATGCTCCCTTAACTGTTGCAAATTCGTGAATTATATGGTATCATTTTACATGAAAAGACATTGGAAGTAAAGGGTGTTGCACGATGAATGCAAAACTATCCAAGGTCAATCAGTCCATTGAAAAAACCATTCAGATTGTGGAGGTTATGGCCCGCGGTAAGGGCCCTATGCGGCTGCAGGACGTTGCTAAGAAATGTGGAATGCCGGCCAGCACGGTGATGCGGATGCTTAATACACTGCAGGTGTACGGCTATGTCAATCAGGATCCCTGTACGCAGCACTACTCTCTGTCGCTGCGGTTTGCGCGCCTGGGTTGCCTGGTCAGTGAACAGACCAATATGCGGGATGTGGCGCGGCCATTCTTGGCGGAGTTGGCGCAGCGCTGTCAGGAGACTGTGTGCCTGGGGTGTGAGGCAGAAATGGAAGTGGAGTGCACCGATGTGGTGGACGGCCCGGACGGAATCCTGATGGTGAGCCAGCGGGTAGGCGCACGCGCCCCGCTCCACGCCACCGGCGCGGGAAAGCTCCTGCTGCTCAATTACAGTAACCAGAAGCTGAATGAGTACATAGCAGTTAAGGGCCTGCGGGCCCTGACGCCCCATACACTGGTCACGCGGGAGGCGCTGGTGAACAGCTTGGAGACGATACGCAGCCGGGGCTATGCCCTGGAGGACGAGGAGCGGGAGCTGGGTGCCCGCCTGTTTGAGCGCACCCGTCATGCCATGAAGCTGACGGACCAGGGCCGGGAGGTTCTGCGCTACGCCTACCAGATGGATAAATTGACCCAGGATCTGACGGAGGACCTGCATGCAAAAGAAGAGATCTCCGGCCATGTCCGCCTGGCTACGGCAGACTCCCTGTGCAGCCGCTTGGGCCGGACTTTCCGGGGGTTCTGGGCCCTCTATCCCGGAATCAGTCTGAAGATCGTCACCGCTGGGACAGAATCTCTCTTCGGGCTCCTGCGGCACAATGAGGTGGACCTGGTTTTGACGCTGGATAGTCATATTTACAACACGGAATACTGCCTGATTCGGGAGACACAAATTGACACCCATTTTGTGGCTCCGCCGGAGTGCCCCCTGTGCCGCAAGAGTGCTTTATCTGTGAAGGAACTGATGGATTATCCGTTTTTGCTGACGGAAAAGGGCATGAGCTACCGGCGGCTGATGGACGAGAGCCTGGCGGCCCGTTCCTTGGAAATTCAGCCGCTGCTGGAAACCAGTGATACGGAGCTGCTCTGTCAATTGGTATCCCAGGGGGCTGGCTGCTCCTTTCTGCCGGATTACGCAACGGACGCTGCCGTGGCAGCCGGACAGCTGGTCCGCCTCCCGGTAGCGGACTTCGAAATCAAAGTCTGGAAACAGCTGTTCTGCCACCGGGACAAGTGGATCTCTCCCCAGCTGCAAGCCGTGATGGATTACTGTGCGGACTTCTGAACGCAAGATTTCCTGCTTTAAAGAACCACTTGAGACAATTCATATGCTTTTTGCATGAAAGCCCCACCAACAGTTCCCATAAAAATAACCACACCTTCTCCGGCGTTCCATAGGGACAATTTGTGAACCTACCCATATAACTTAATATCTGTTTCTGCGGAGGGAGGCTGTGTTTCGGCACAGCCTCCCTTTTGCTCATGCAACCTCGTTTGGAATTTCTTCTGCCATGGAATCTGTCATACTCTGAGGCAGTTCATCCACCAGACCAATGTCGCGGTAATAGATACGCACCTCCTGCGGTGCTGTGCGGGAGTATTTCTCCGCACGCTCTCCGACCTCCACCCGCTTGATGAAGATGCGCAGGATCTCAGCGGTCAGCTCCGGGATCTCGCTATACCGTTTGGCGTTCTCAATGAACCGGGTAATATTGGAGCTGGAGTCTTTCAGTTCCTGAAGCCTTACTTCCATGGCAGGCAGCTGTTCTTGAACCTCTTTCTGCTCGGCAGTGTACTCCTGAGAGAGGATACGATACTGCTCGTCCGGGATGCGGCCAAGGACGCTGTCCTCGTAGAGCCGTTTGAAGAGTTTGGTCAGCTCGGCCTGGCGCTTCTGCATGGTGTCGATCTTCTTCTGGAGCACTGCAATCTCCTGCTGCGCCTCCTTGCCCTGCTTCTTGCGGATATGCTCTGCAAACCGCAGCTCATTCTGACGAGCAAAGTGCGTGACACGCCGGATATCATCCAACAGGATGGCACCGAGTTCCTGTTCTCTGATGTAATGCCCAGAGCAAACATCTTTGCCTTTCTTCTTGTAGGTGGAGCACATGAAGTTGTTTTTCACCGCATCCATGGTGTGCGCCCGGTGCAGTACCATGGTGCCGCCGCAGTCCAGGCAATAGACCAGCCCGGAGAAGATATTCTGCTCGGCCATGTTGGCTCTGCGCCGCTTATGCTTGCGGATATCCTGTACGATCTCCCAGGTCTGTCGCGAAATAAGCGCCTCATGCGTATTCTCAAAGCGGAGCTGCTCAGACTCTGGACGCTCAATGCGCTTCTTGTTCTTGAAGGACAGGGTGGTGGATTTCAGGTTGATGGTGTGCCCCAGGTAAGTCTCATCCTCCAGAATGCCAGCGACGGTGTTGGTGGACCAGTTGTACGGCTGGGTGATGTCCACTCCGGTCAGTTCCACCCCATGCTTCTGGTAGTAGGAATACCCAGGCGTGGGAATTTTGTCTTTCTTGAGCTGCTTTGCAATCTGGGCAGGACCCTTTCCAGAAACGCAGAGGTCAAAGATGTACCGCACCACTGGAGCAGTCTCAGGATCAGGCACCATGTGCCGTTTAGGATCTGCCGGATCCTTTATATACCCATAGCGGGGGCGGGAGGACACTCTGGCACCAGTCTCAGCCTTGAGACGAACCACAGAGCGTCCCTTCTTGCTGCAGTCTTTGGCATAGAATTCGTTCATCAGATTCCGGAAGGGCGTGAAGTCATTGGTGGACTCGTACAGGCTGTCCACGCCGTCGTTAACGGCGATAAAGCGCACGCCGTAGCTTGGGAAGATGAGTTCCGTATACTGACCTACCTGAAGGTACTCACGGCCCAGTCGGGACATGTCCTTAACGATCAGTGTTTCCACCTGACCATTTTCCATCAGCTCCATGACCTGCTGCCAGCCTGGGCGGTTGAAGTTCGTTCCAGAGTAACCGTCATCATACAGGAAGACGGTGTTGGTGAATCCTTTCTCAGCTGCATACTTCTCCAGCAGAAGTTTTTGATTCTGGATACTGTTAGAGTCATCCGTCTTATTTGTTTTCTGCGTATCCTCCTGACTCAGCCGGCCATAGAGGATGGTATATTTTTCGTTGCTTGCCATTGCTACTCCTTTCCGGGCAAGCCGATACGGTAACAGCAAATATACCGTATCTCCTGCCCAATGTCTATTCTCAAATCGAACCTTTTTCTAAATCACTGTCGATGATTTGGAGCATCTGCTCCGTAGGTGTTTTCGCTTTCTCTGCGGCAGAGAAGATGGAACGGACGAAGAATGTTCGTCCGCCCACGATCATCTCCCGGCGCAGCTCCGTACCATGTTCCGTTTCGTGATAGGATGTATCCCGGTAAATTGGCGTGATCGTATTCTCGTCCCGGAAGCCGATCGCTCGCTCCGGCATATATCCACCCAGGATACCCGTCTCCATATACACTTCGAATTCACTTTTCATAGCATTCCTTTCCCCCGAAACCAATTCGGGCAACAAAATAGCAGACCGTCACATGGTCTGCTGCCAAGTCTGTTCTTCTTCGTGATCGTCCTGGGCGTGGCCTTGGGCGATTTTCTTTCGCTGTTGCTTGCGGAGCGTTTTCCTGTCTATATGCGGGCGCATGGTGGTGCTGTCCATCACGGGAGCAGCAGGCTGAGACTGCTCCAGACGGCACCCAAGCCCCACCACAGCAGAAGCAATGCCGCCGTCCCCATCAGCAGGACCGCCCATGTGGGACCATCCAGGTGCGGCAGCCGCAGTCTGGGCAGCCCGATGCTGGGCAGAGAAAAACACTTCTCGTTCCGCTTCCCAGCCTGTTCGCTCATCTGCTCCAGATGCTTCACCGCTTTCAGCAGTTCGTCCATCTGCGTCCGTGTCGGGAGCTGCGCCAGCAGTTCGCTGATCTTCTTCAGATAGCCAGTCTGTCTCTCGGTGTGGTACCCCAGTGTGTAGAGGTCGCTCTGCAGATCCTCCCACTCCGCTTTCGTAGGATGCACTTCGGGAGGCGGTATCAGCTCCTGCGCTGGAGGCTGCGGCGTGGTCTGCACCATCTGCGCGGGCCGGTTCTTCTCCAACAGCTCGTCCATAGATAATTTCTTCTCTGATCCTGAATTCATATTCCATATTCTCTTTCAGATATTTGTCCCCGAACAGCAGGCGGTCACGGCACTGCCAGCCGCTGGGTGTGGTGTAGGTGATGTTCCACCGGGAGGTTTCCCAGCGTACCTTGTAGCCCTCGCTCTCCATCAGCGCAATAAACTCCTCACGGTTAGAGGCGTGGCGCATACAGTCGTTGATGATATTCATGAGCTGCAGTTTTTTGCTCTGGCCACGGGCGGCGGTGTGATACTCACCGATGGACATGGTCTTGGTTTTCTCTTTTCTGTCCGCGGACCGGAACACAGGAAGAGAAAATTCCATGCAGACTTGATCGTTGCGCTGCCGCAGTTCCTGGAGTTGCTCCTTTGCGATGTGCAGTTTCTTTCCCGTATCGAAGTTGACCGAGTTGATGAGAAAGTGGGAATGAATGTGTTCCCGGTCTGTGTGGGTGCAGACCAGAACTTCATAGCCCTCATAGTACTCAGCCAGCTTCAGTGCCGCCGCATGAGCGGTGACCGGATCGACCGCTTCGCCTTTTGGGAAACTCTGCACCATGTGGTAGAACAGCACACCGTCGGTTTTGTGATGCAGCCGCTTGGTGGTCATGAAGTCCGCGTAGACAGATTCCGGCTGGCAGTTGATGCCTGTGACCAACCGCTGTCCATCGAACTCGGTTTTCTTGTTCTGCATGGTGTACCGCATCACGGCTCCCATGCATCCGGTAGTCTGTCTTCGCTTGTAGTTGGTGAAGCTGATGATCGCCATTTTTCACCACCGCTTTCGTTCCAGGATCAACCGGACAGCAGCACAGAGGTCAGAGAACGCCTGTTGTACACCGTCCAGGTTGATCACCGTGACGCGTCCCATGTGCGCCAGGGTGACAAGCTGGTTTAGATTTCTACCGATGGACTTCAGCTCCTTGAGCACTTCTTTCAGTCCATCGACGACCACAACCTGCTTTCCCAGACAGCAGGCTGTCACATAATCGCTCATGGACATCCCGGAGCGTTTCGCCAATTCCTTGATGGCCTCCCGGTCTTCGGATGCCATCCGGGTGCTGAATTTGATATCTTTTTTCATGTGGTTTCCTCCAGTCTTTCGTAAAAATGGGGTGTGGGGCAGCGCCCCGCAAACAGGCGGAAGGCGGGCGGCGGCTGTGCCGATGACCAGACAAACGCGATGCTGGCCACCTCCAAGGAGGTGATTCTCCCGCGCCAAACACCCGTACTCCTCCTTTGTCCACAAACGGCCCAACACGGCGTTTCTTTTGTCTTGCGGGAGTTTACTCGCCGCACCTGTAAACCGCCCGCAAATCGCCGCACAGCGCCCCGGCAGGGTCAACAGGGTCGACCGCCGGGACACCCTGGGCATCGTCACTTTCGGCACGGTGCAGCTCAATGAGCCGCCTTCCGTTGCTGCGGCGCACCACAGCGGAAATGCCGATTTTCCTTAGTGCGTCAAGGTTTTGCAGGATCTGTCGGGATACTTTCTTGGGTGACATGCGCTCCACACCCACAGGGTCGATTCGTTCAGACAGCTCTGTGGGAGTGCCGATAAATTCGCTTCGGTCACGCATCAGTTCAGAGAGAAGATAAATGATGCGGTCGCCCAGCAGTTCCGGCTGTGTCCGACTGTCCGACACCAGCTCCCACACATTTTCACCGTTGCGCTCCAGTGTCAGCTCCCGGTATTCAATGTCACGGCCAATGCAGGAGAGCTTTGCTCTGCCGCTGCCCCGCCGTTCCTCCACCAGCGTGAAGCTGGAATCCACCGCACCGCTGATAGCAGTCGTACCAGAGATGCGATTGAACACATCGTCAGCGGTTTCCTTGCGCAGATGATGGATCAGCAGGATGGCGATGCCGTGGGTATCTGCGATCCGTTTTAACACAGACAGATCCCGGTAGTCGTTTGCGTAGGTTGCGTCGCGAGCCGGACGAACCATCTGCAGCGTGTCGATGATAACCAGTACCGTATCCGGGTGGGCAGTGAGGAATGTTTCCACCTGCTCCTCCAACCCCTGTCCAATGAGGGCGCACTCCGTGCAGAAGTGGACGCTGCTTGGTGCCTCCTCGGTGATCTCGAAGAGCCGGTTCTGGATGCGGAGGACGGAATCCTCCAGGCAGAGATAGAGAGTGGTGCCTTGCTTCACGGACATCCCCCAGACGGGTTCGCCCTTGGCCACCATGACGGACAGCCACAGAGCCAGCCAGGACTTTCCTACCTTGGGAGAGCCGGCAAGAATGTGCAGCCCCTGAGACAGCAGCGTGTCCACCACGAAGTTGAGCGGCGTCAGCGGCAGGCTCATCAGGCTCTCGCCGTCGATGGTTTGCAGTCGTTTTGTTTTACTCAATAGGATCATCTCCTTGTAAAAAAGATAAGGACAGAACCACGCGGCCACCGTGGCGCTTGTCCTTTCACTTGATTATTGGGGGGATTTTGATAAAATGAGAATATCGCAAGACAGGCAGAAAACAGATATAGGACAGAGGAGGTGGCCCTATGCCGATGGGTATCCAACAGAACAACAATTTCCTGCACCTGACAATGGATGTCTGGCAGGATCAGATTTTTTTCAACGGGACCGTCTACCCAGCCGGCCACTTTGCCGCCGAACTGTTGAATATCCCCCAGGAGACCATACGGGAACTGGTCACCCACGGCGGCGCTATCAGCCATCAGGTGGAGGCCCTGGCCTTGGCTGGGCGAGGTGAATTTATCAAACTGCTGGACGGGACCCGCGCCTCTCTGGAGAAGCTGCTGGATGCCATGTGGCAATGTCCACCGTACAGCCTGATGGACAAAGCACAGGAGCAGCACACATTGGAGGTGATGTTTTCCCCGGCATCCCACAACGATCTGCTGAAGCCGGCTTCGCCCGTCCGGGAATTTTTCTTCCGCTATCTGGTGGCCGCCTTCAGCATTCCCCTGGGCATCCAGCACTTTGCCGTGGCGGCTCGATATTTTGAGGAGGGCTATCTGCGGCGGCTGAAGAAGCGGACGGAGACCTTCTTCGCCATGGCCGCCCACGACTGCTTCAACAGCGAATGGTTTTGGGATATGATGCGTGATCTGCCGGTACCGGATATTGAGCCATTCACCATCACACCAAACTTGAGATCCTCTTATGTCTTTGCCCGACACCCGAAACAGGAAAAGGAAACCGTATTTGTGAACCGGTATTTCTTTGACCATGTCATCAGCTTCTACATCTTTGACCTGATGAATGGACTGCAGCACGGCCATGCGCCCAGCCGGTGCCGTGGCTGCGGGACATACTTTCTTACCACCAACGGCCACATGCCGAAATACTGCGATGGCATTGCTCCCCAGGACCCCCACATGACCTGCCGGCAGTACGGCGCCATGATGCGGCAGAAGGAGCAAAACAAACAGCACCCGGTCTACCGTCTGTTCACCACTCGCACCAACACCATCCGCAAGCACCACCAGAGAGGAAAAATCTCCGACGAACTGCGCAATGAAGCGCTGTATGTAGCGGAGAGCCTGCGGGATAAGGCGCTCATGGACAACGACTATGCTGCCAACGGCTATGCCCGCGATATGGAGCAGGAAGCGATCTATGCCCGGGCAAGAGCGCGCATCGGCCAGGAGGACGGGCCATGAGCATGTATTGCTGTGATGATCTTTGCCTGAGTAACGAGGAGCTTGCACTGCGGATACAGGACGGCGATCCGCAGGCCGCCCCGTTCCTGCTTTCTCAGAACGAGGGATATCTGACCATGCTGGCCGCAAGCTACTGCGAGCAATTTTCTCAGGACTTTCTGGTGGACGACCTCAAGCAAGAGGGGGCGCTGGCGCTGCTGGACGCGGCGCGGCGGTTTGACCCATCCATGGGGACTAAGCTGCTGACCTATGCGACCTCCGCTATTGAGACGGCCATGCGGGACTGTGCCGCCCAGGGTTCTTTCTCCTTGTCGCTCCCGCTGGACCGTTACCGCCAGCTGCGCCAGGTGGCGTTCCTCTATGCCACACACGAGCAGGAGGGTGCCGAAGAAGATTTGCTGACTGCCATTCAAGAGAAGTTGGAAGTCTCCGTCAAAGTAGCCAAGCGTCTGCTGGAGGAATACCGCACTGTGTTTCAGATCGAGGCTCTGGGCGAGCGTGTCTTTGACCTGGGGTGTGGAGGTGACCCGGCCAGGGCCTACGACCGTTTCATGCGCCGGACGCTGCTTCTTCAGCGCATGGAGGAGGTGCTCAAGCCCAGAGAGTTGAATTTGGTGCGCTGTTATCTGGGGATCGGCCAACCTGATGAACAAGGGATGACCTTTCAAGAATTGGCTATCCGGCTGAACTACAACGGCCCCAGTGGTGCGGAGAAGGCGTATAAGAGTGCCATTCGGAAACTGAGAACGCAGTTGAACGGTGGTGCTTACGGTCAGTGGCTCTCCATCCAGAAAGCCATTCGCAAGGCCAGAGCGGATGCAGAGGCTGATCCTGGTTACTATGTGCCGCCGCAGATCACCTGTCTGGACGAAAAGGAACTGGCGGAGCGGTTTCTCTGTGAAGTCGTTTCGCTGATCCATGTCCATGAGATATTCAGCGACGCATTAGAGCCAAAAACAGAATAAGCAGTGCGGCACCAGGCTTTGTCCTGATACCACACTGCTTTTCATTTATCCCATGATCCCGATTTTATTGCCGTTCTCGTACATATCCTCGGCGTATTCCGCATGGTTGGGTCCCTGGCTTTCTATCCAGCCGAAGCCTGGCACATAGACCATGTTGTCCGGTTCGCTGTCAGGTACCGGGGCAGGCTCCGGTTCTTGCTGCGGTGTGGCATCCTGTTCAGAGGGAGCCTGTACTTCGCTCGCTGAGGGCGTTTGAGCAGGCGATGGCTCCGGGACAATGTCAGCTTCCTCGACCAGTTCCAGCAGTGTTGCTTCCGCCTTTTCTTCCTCTGGCGGTATGACTTCTTCCATCTCTACTATCTCCGGAACTTCGGGCTGTGTGGCGATTACAGCGGCTGGCGTGTGCAGCGCGGGTGTTGCCTCGGCTGGTTGCTTCTGCGGCCACACAGCGGCACACAGTGCCAGACAGGCGGCGAACGCTACGGCAGTGATGATTCGTTTCTTCATGTTGTTTCTTCTTTTCTGGACATGGAAAGAGCGCTCGATCTCTTCGCTGTACAGCGAGAGACTGAGCGCTCTTTTTCATATTGATTCAGTTCCATGGAGAGCTGCCACGCCAGCTCAAATCCAGAGATAAAGCTGTCGATGGAGCGTTCCTCTGCCATCAAACTCTGGGCATCCATGATTCGCAGTACCAGCCGCCGTTCCGGCTTCTCCAGCACTTTGATCAGTGCCTGGTGGCATTTTTCCACTTCCTGCTTCTGCTCTGAAAACTCGGGTGGGGTATAGAAGCAGTCGTACAGGTCTTTGAGTAGTGTTTTCATGCGTTGCACCTCCTGGTAGCAACACACAATACCACAAGACGAGGAAAATAGCTATATGGGCCCAGTTCGTTTGCAAACATCGCCGCTACCTTCAGCCTCCTGGTATCG